>Ga0307511_10003248_pt1 | contig 16741 bp, 7 predicted proteins | sample 13_EM_MG_FD_200266 | JGI IMG/M metagenome (GOLD analysis project Ga0307511, IMG submission 200266) | Populus trichocarpa ectomycorrhiza microbial communities from riparian zone in the Pacific Northwest, United States - 13_EM | ecosystem: Host-associated > Plants > Roots > Unclassified | place... | reverse complement strand
GAAGCTCTTGCTAGGTAGGAGTGACCGTGGCAACAAGTTGATTTGTCTCGCATCCTAGCCCAGGTTGGGCATTGGTTGTGTGCCATGAAATGCCCTAGAAATGCTAAAAACAAATGGTTTTTTTTTTATCAGTTTCTCATAGATAACGCCACTGTGAGGTTCCAAAAATCCAACTAGCCTAGAAATAAGGCGCCTGGGTTAGTTACTCGGTTAATCAGTTGGTCCTAGCAATCTCATTTATTCTCTTTAACCAAGGTGATTTGCGGTTAGTATTTGCAAAAGGTCCCCTTCGGTAGAGGTGAGGACTCTCTGATGCTTAAATAAGTATAATTTTAGAGAGAGAAAAATACAATAATACTCTAGAGAGAGATGCTCTCAAAATATATATGCAGTAGAGAATGAAGATTGTAAACCTTTGTTTTGAAAGTCTCATGGTGTATTTATAGCTCATGAGTCTTGTTTTTTTATGAAGAGAAGAGCCTGCAGTGTAATTACCCTGATAACATTTAATGAGAGATAAATATCTCTTATATCTGTATTAATATTTGATGAGAATATGGTGGATCTTTGGGGAACTTTTATACACCTAAAAGGTGTAATATTACCTTGATAGCATTTAATAAGGGATAAATATCCCTTACATCTATACTAATATTCTATGGGAATATGGTAGATCCTTAAAGAACTTTTATACACCTAAAAGGTGTATGGAGATTAGGGTCCAAGATGTCAAATGTAGCTAAACCCATGAAGGCTGAGTTCTTACCCGAGGTTAGACCCAAGGGAGGTTGGTCATTCCTTTAGGCGTGCCAAGAGAAGATGATCGTTACCTTGGACTTGGCTAACCGTCAAGTCCAAATTTCTTGGGTTTGACATGTTTGCTAGTCTCACATTGTCTTAAACTTGGTTGTCTGCCATGTCCAAATATGTTGGGTTTGATATGTTTGCTAGACCCATGTTTAACCAAATCCACGTGTCTTGGGTCTGGCATGTTTGGCAGACCCACGTTACCTTGAACTTGACGGAATGCCAAGTCGAAGCGTCTTAGGTTTGATATTTTTGCCAGACCCACATTACCTCATTCTCTTGGGCGTGCCAATGAAGGATGATTATTATTTTGGGCGTTCCAAGAAAAGATACGCATTCCCATGGGCATGCCAGGGGCTTGGCTTACTGCCAAGCTTAATGTGCCTGAGGCTTAACACACTATTAAACCCAAAAGCATTTGGGTTTTGGTTGGCTCCAAACCAAGCGTGCTGGGGCCTGGCACACTAGCAAACCTTCACTTGGAACATACTTATTCCCTTGGGCGTGCCCAAAAATAAATATAGAGGTTTTTAAAACCCATTAAAAATAGATTTATCACTTAAACAACACAATCAATAATAAAACTAATCAAATATATATATTTCAATTTGTTTTGGCAAGAAATCAATAACTGCGCAGACTAAATGAAAATTCTATTTATTATCTGAATTAAGCATTTAAAGATATTCTGTGATTTTTACTTGATACTCATGCCTTACTAGTACCAAAAGTCAATATGTCACAAATATGAAAAGACCAACTAGTACATTGTTTTCTTTTTTGGACAAAAATATCAAAGTCATAATGCATTATTCTTCATATGAGAATGCATATCGTAAACGAGGGGCACCTTTTAGACTAAAACATATATGTTTTCCATTCATATGTCTAGCAAGAGACCATTTTTTTCCTTTTCCTTCAGTATAAGAAGGCAAATATGGCGCCTTATATTGATTTTTACCTTTTCCTTCAGTATAAGAAGACAAATAGAATTCACAAGGCCGAGCTATAAAATCTAGCAAGAGACCATTTTTTGTTTTTTCATAGACGAGATAATAATTTGTTTTGATTCCTTTATAGTTGTAATCCAATTAATTAGATAAAAAAAATCACAATTACCAAAAAAAATTCTAAAAGAGACGGAGAAAATATTGTAGCTTCTCTCATAAAATATTATGAATTGCAATAATATTTTATAAATTTTTTTTTTTTTGCTTTGGCTGTCAAACTTTTTTTTTTAATTTTGTTCTTTGATATTTGATTGATTGGAAATTAAGCTTAATAATTTATTTTGATTTGCTTATGGTATCAAAAAAGCATCCTAATATTGGATTGATGCTTGATTTTACAAAAAAATAAATTCAGTTCTATTGCTTACAAAAATATTGACAATGAGGTAAAAATACAGGTTTTTTATTAAACTATTCATGACATGCACTTTTACAAATTTTGGCCTTTAGAGTTTTTTTGTTTTCACTTTTGGTTCTTTTAATTTGAAACTTTTATGTTTTGGTCTAAAATTTTTTTTTGTTTACTTTTTAGTTCTCAAGTTTGAGAGAAGAGAGAGTTGTTGGAACATGACAAAAGAGAGATAAAGTGATTGGCTAGCTAGATTTTGTGAACAATAAAAGGAAATTTTGATGTTGATGTGTTTTTGACCTTCTATATAGCGATGTTGATGTGTTTTTGACCTTCTATATAGCTGGAAAAAAAGGAGATTAATATTGAAAAGGATTTTTTTTAGTTTAATTTGATGTTTTTGAATCGATTTAGGGATGTTTTAAGTTAAGAAATTAGTTTATTGAGATTCTAATGGTGTTATTAGGTTTTTTTTTATGTGAAAATAGACTAAAAATGATCTTTTGAATAAAAAAAACTCTACTTTGATTTTCCAACACTGCTTTAATGGATGAAATTTAGAAAAGCAAACAACGTGTTTTCCACCAAAGCCCATAATAAATAAAATAAAAGAATGAACAAGACATCTTTGAGGAAAAAAAAGAAAAGACCAAGCGCATGATCTTGACCTAATATACCTATGCATGCATGCCAAATCTTTTTTCTTTGTTAGAACACATACAAAGACTCATCTCCTTGGCCCAAACACATGGCCACTTTTCATATTTATTTTTTAATTTTGTTTTAGATTTTTATTGAAATGAACTATTAAAAAAAATTACTACTCAATTTCTCATTGTTCTCAAGAAATTCATTGTGTCAATATTCTTGTTGAAACCAATGTTAATTTTAAATTTTTTAAAATCAAATAAAATTTTACCCGGGTTAACCAAATAATAATTGCATCTCCCAAGTTAGTTAAACTACACCGAATCAACTCCCTCGTGAATTATTTTAAAATCTAGCTGGATTTCATAACCAAATGAACTCCCAGCTTGACGGAATTTAATCACATTTTCAAAAACTTTTCTATGTCAGCGCATGCAAGGGGCTAGTATTTTACGAGTCATCAATAACAAATTTGGTTCACTGAAGCACCGACATGCATGGTGATAGGCTTGCATGTTCAAGCCCTTCCTGAGTGCTGAAGGTCCTACATAGAAAACTGTCTTTGAAATGAAGTGCACTCATGCTTTTTGTTAATTTGAGAGTAGTTGTTGACTTTCCTGTACAAAAACAAATTAAATATAATTCAAGATAGAGCTCAAATAAAACCAACTGTTCTATGTTGGACCAAACATGTCCACATGTGACGAATTTGTTTGACAAGATGCTGCAAGCTTAGCTTTCAACCTTCAGCTTGGAGCACAAACAAATTAAGCATTATTGTTTTCTGGGATGTGTCTTGCCCTTACAAGCTTCCTCGTCTTTGCTTGTACGCGTGGAGAGAGCCCATTTGTTCAACTGCATTGGTCATGAAGATTAATGAGGTATGGAACTAATAAATTAATTACTATTAACAATAATAGGGCCTTGGCCCTTTTTTCAATAAAAAAGAAGAAGAAAAAATAGAGTTTGTGTCTGTGTTGTAATTAAAAAATAAAACATGGAATTCAAACTTCATCCCTCTTGTACCTTATTTTACCGTAAAAAACCTTGTAGTAGTGTGTGCTCACTTCTACTTCAATAGTATATTACTAGGCATGAGCACTCCTACACCGCGGGTTCTTATATATATATATATATATATTGTATTGTAATAAATGATGTTTAGGTGAAAGTATGTTTTAAAGAAAAAAAAACTCTGCGCCACAGGTTATACTCCCGACTTGTGAAATAAACTGGTTTTATTTTAATCAAATAATAATAAAAAAGATAATAATAATAAACAACCAAGAATTAAAAAAAAATCATGAAAACTTTGGAAATAAACCTTTTTTCAAGAGCAGAAAAATGAAGTAGTTTAATTTTAAGTCAATTAAATATGAAAGGAAAAAATTTAGTAAATAAAAGGATGAAAAATCTGCCCGAGTTAACCGAGTTATCATAATAAACATGTAATCTGGAAAATAAAGATCGAGTTAGCATTGATTAACCCGCCAAACACATATCCAAGATCATAAGATCGAGATAACCTGATAGAAAAAAAATTAAAGAAATCCATAAAAGAAAATAAGCCAAGAAAAAAAAATATCAACTCTCATTAACTTTTCAAACCTGTGACTTGGGTCATTAGACCAAAATCAGGGCTAGTATGAAAATTAAAATAAAAAATAAATTAGAAGGCAACTATAATTTTTTTTTATTGGAGGGTGGAATTTAAAAGAAAAATAACTCTAACAAAAGGACAAAAAAATAAAAAGAATGAGGACCTAATTGAAAAAAAATAATGTACCATATATTTGGATTGAATGTTAAAATTAAAAACCAATAAAACCTTTTACAAGAGAGCTAAGAAAAAAAATAGAAATCAAAATAATAAGAACCAAATTGAAAAAAAAAATATGAGAAATTGGGATTGAAAGATGAAATTGATAAAATAAAATAAAAATTTTATAAAAAATAAATAAAAATTAGAAATCAAAAGAATAAAGAATGAAATATCAACAACAATGAGGACCAAACTATACTGTTTTGGGCAGAGAGAGAAAAGAAGGAAAAAAAAGCCTCACTAGTGATAAACTACCCCACTAACACTAGCATGCACCACACCAATAAGAAGATGACATAAAGATAATTCCAACAACATGATAGAAGGGTAGTTAGGCCGTCGAGAGGCACCTCACATGTCGCTGAAAGTGCATGGGTGCCTCTCATGCGCTAATAGCTTTTCCATTAAAAAATATTTAATTGATGTATAAAGACAAAATTTACCTTTGTGAAACTCATAATAATTGAAAAAACAAACATACTGAAAAGACCAAAATACTCTTGAACACATGTTTTATTTTTTTTATTTCAAGAAAAATGTTGTTATTGTATTGTGTTTTAAAAAGTGAAAAGACAAAACTACCATTTTCTATCAATTTTAAAGTTTTGACTTTGAGGGTAATTGTGTCATTTTATTATGCTTAAAAATTGTAAAAGAAACATAGACGACTGGTCAGTCTTTTAATATTTAATGGGCTATGCAAAAAGACCAAAAAACCCCAACACTAAAGCCATTGATTTTTTTTCTAAAAGGAAAAAAGCTAATTACACTATCATAGTGAATAGTAAAACGTGTCTATATGCATTGTAAATTCTCCTTCCCCTTTATTTTATTTTATAGTCATTAAGAATGAACAATACTTAAATGTGTTATTAACAAATTCATGAAGGGCAATTTGATCGTTTTTATAGTCATTAAATATTATTTTCATGAAAAACATTGTTGGCACGTGCAAGCCACACGTAAAAAGCGTTTGTGCGCTCTTAGCGACTAATTTAGTACCTTTAGGAATCTAAAAGTGCCTTTCCACCATGTCATTTGAATCACCTTGGCATCCTTTTCTTGTTGGTGTTGGTGGGGCAGTTTGCCACCAGCAGGGTTTTTTTTCTTCTTCTTTTCTTTCTCCTCCCTTGAAAATTATAGCTTGGTCCTCTTTGTTATTGGTATTTCAACTCTAATCCTTATTCTTTTGATTTCTAGTTTTTATTCTTGGTTCTTTCATAAAAAATTTATTTGTTTTCAATTTCATCCTTCCATCCTAATTTTTCATATTTTATTTTTTTCAATTGTGTTCTCACTCTTTTGATTTTTTTTTGTTTTTAATTTCACCTTCCAATAAAAAAATTATAGTTTTCCTATAATTTATTTTTTATTTTGATTTTTATCCTCGTTCTTTTAATTACTATTTTTTATATCCTTTTGTGTTATTGATCTTTTTTCCCGATTTTATCCTTCAACATTTGATGGTGATTAAGCTTCATAATTTTTCCATATAATTGAAATCTTGTATCTCAGTGATTCCCTTCAACTAGAACTTTTGTTTTGCAATTAATAGGAAAACTATATTCTCATAGCTCTTCACATATGCAATTATTTTTTGGCAAAGTCCTACTATCTTAGCGATTTTTTTTTAACTTAGTTGACCTAAAATCCTCCATCTCAGTGATTCCCTTCAACTAGAACCTTGGTTTTATAGCCATTAGGAGAACCATATTCACACAACTATTCTCCTTTGCAATTGTTTTAAGGTAGAGTCCTGTCATTTCAATGACTCGTTTTTTTTAGCTTAGTTGATATGAAATCATACATCTCATCAATTCCCTTCAACTAGAACCTTGGAGAATCATATGAGGGCTTAGTAGGTAATGAGATGAATCATGTACCAAATCATTACCAGTTTAAACACTCAACGATAGTTGGTTGGAGTTTACATAAACTTGAACCTTGACTCAAGTCATAAGTAAGCTACTAGTGCCCCACAGAATCTAAAGCTTTATAGTGTGTGACCTCATGAATAATATTAGTGATGCGTGAAAGCCTTTCATCCATATCCAATATATTATGCATGACAAGATGTAAAAAGAATGTATGTTAACATTCTTAAACAAAGTAAATCATTCATAGCTAAAAAATAAATAAACATCAATCTTGACAGAGCATAAATAAACAAAACAAAGCATGGTCCAAGGTTCCCTGGTGGAGTCACCATCCAATCATACCCTTCACGAGAGCGCGATGTCGCAACAACCCTTCCTATATAGGTTTAAGGTCTTTTATTGGATAAGGAGTCGTCACCTGGTATTATGGTTATTAGAAACCCTAACTGGTCTTTAGATATTTTAGGTAAGGGACTAGTTGTGTAAATGAAAGGTATTAACACTTCTAGTATGCTCTACCTAAGGTAAGCTGCATTATTTTTTTCTGTTTGTAGTTGCTATGGTTTGATGATATTTCTATTTCTATTAGTGTATCCATGATGGGATTGCTAGAATGAACGAGCCTTGATTTTCTAAGTTAATAACTTGGTATAAAAGATATCTAAAGAAAACAGGTCTATGTACAACGTATACACTACAAATGAACCAAAGATATAAATCCAAAGACATTCAGTGATTTTTATTTTTTTTTCCTCTTTTCTCTTTGGTATTTTGGATGTCCATGACTCTTATATCATGGAACATAAGTTGAAATATCCTCAATTATTATTGAGGATTCTTTTGAGATAAACTTGGATTTTTTAGCTACTGCATCATTCGAAATAGTATTTCAGATAAACTTTTTTGCAATTTTTATCCTTATATTAGAATTGAATGACTTGTATTACATACATTAATATTTTAGATATTAACCTCATACATGTTTTTTATCCTTATATTAAAAGCGAGTAACAAATTTTTCTAAAAATAATTTTTTATATTTTATGAAATATAAGTCAAAATCCTTTAAAATTTTACAAACTGGATGTAAAATCCATACAATGCCTTTTGTATTTTAAACATGCAGAAATAATTTTTGAAATGTTTTTTTTTTAATTTGAAGACATACTCCAATATTCTTTGTTAGGATTTTTTGCCATATGCAAGGAAACCTTTTATTTATTTTTTTAAAACAACATTTTTATATTTTTTATATTTTTATATTTTTTAAAAATAATTTTTAAGGGTTTGTTTGACAAAACCCTATTTTTTCTTTAAATAAAACTGTCAAAATAGATCTAAGGGCATGTTGTTTGCCAAACACACTCTTAAGCCAAAGATTCCTTTATAAAAAAAGTTGAAAACTAAACAAGGCCTTACCCAAATGACTGAATTTGACCTGGTCAGGTTGACCTGAAATCTTTGTTTCAACCTTAAACTAAATAAAAAACCTGAAAAAAACCAAAACCAAAACTTAAAACAAGTCAAACATGCAAAAAACAACAAAAACATGAAAAGTTTTGTTAAAAACGAATAAAAACACAGAAAACTCAAGAACATGAAGAACAAATAAAGAACATCAAGAACATGCCCAACAACATAAATCAAGATCCAGACCAAATATGAGCAAACTAAAGATATAGACATGTTAGAAATCAATCACGGAACAATAATCAAGCATCAAACATCAACGATTATCAACTAATAATCATGATTTCATCAAAATAGATTTTAGTGCAAAAACAAAACTCTCGGATAAAAACTCAAAAAAAACAATTATCGATGCAAACTAAGCCTAAAATATTGATTAACGAATTCATGTGAAGATGTTGGTGCAAAAAAGCAAAGAAAAAATGGCTAAAATCAAGTACCCAAGGCAATGTTCAGACGAAGAACATTGCCCAAAATCTACCCAGAAATGCAGAGATGTTGTTCAACCTATAACTGGCCTTTTAGGCCTCCCAACCTCTTGTTTTTTGTTCCCATAAACCACATTTCTATAGTTACATATTTTTAAATAAAAACAAACAACAAATCATATAAAACATGCGTGGGATTTCAATTTTTAAAATTGTCAAACCTAAACAACAAGCATATTCAATAATTTTGGAGTTCAAAATTGATATTTTGACACTGAAAAGGACTTGGCATAAACTCAGGAGCCTAGAACATGCCATATTTGGTTGATTTCAAACCTATTTTATTTCACCAAAAACAACCATCCAAATATTTTCTTAACATCCAACAAACATTAGCAACCAACTCACAACAAGATTAAGTAAAGAAAAACAATATTTTTTTATGCATTAATCAAAATCTAAGATCAACACAATATAACACCAAAACAAGTTCAAAATATCATTAAAACATGTAATAGAGAGCTAAAGGTGTACCTTATGGACATCACCTTCTAAGTTAGAGGAAGTTTATACCTTCAAAGCTCACTAATGGTTGCTGCCCTTTATGCTTTTGTTTTGCAAAGTTTACCTTTACCACACTCAAAGTTTAAGAAATCTTTGTGCTAGGCTCTTGAACCTTCACATTTAGTTTTCTTATCAAGATTTTCCTCCAACATTTTTTTTCTATTTTTCAGTGGGTATTTATAAGCTTTTGCTATGGTTTTCTGATGGGTTCAACCAAGGATTGATCATAATTTATCAATGTTTGACCTTTGATCAAAATGAGAAGGTTTTTGTGTGATTTTAACAGCTAGAAACTCTGTACTTTGCTGGTTTTGCAACAAACTTGCTTTTAGAGATTCTTGGTGGTTATGCTAAACTTATAGGCCAATGAGTTATTTTTAACCTTTTGATCTTGAGAGAAATGCGACCAACCCTTGATAAGAACCCATTGAGAAGGTTTGTAGTGTGAACACATGAAAAAAATCAATGGTTTTGCACAATAGGTATCACAGATATAACTGACTGAGTTGACCACTTTCAAAGTTTCGCTGGAGCAACTCCGATGTAAACATCATCAGAGATCACTTGAAGTTGGTAGAGGAGGTGAACATTGTTTTTTTTTTATCTAACCTTGCTCAATTTAGAGGTTTGTAGCTTCACATTAATTTATGTTAATTGCATCCATAATTGCCTTTAAACTTTCAATTTTGATCCTCCCTGACCAGTCTTTAACAATTTTCTGAGCATTCTTCATGTTCTCTCCACTAATATATATATTTTTTATTTTTTCAACCTTTCAACTTTTTTGTATTTTTCTTCTCCTATTTTTTTTATTTTTCTCTTTTCTCTTTTATTGTATATTTATGTGGGCCCTAAAAATAGATAACAACAACTACCTTAAGTGTCAAACATTGAGAAGACCCTTCAACTAATCTAAAATACAATCTGAAGTTTTGGTTGGAAGCTAGAGCAACCGGTGGACTTGATAGGAATCAGGTTTATAATATTTTTATGACTACAACCTAAGATATAAGGGCATATTGTAGTGTCTTGAACATAAACACTCATAATCCGACTTGATTAAGCCATTACTACCTATTCAGAAGTTGGTTCAAGAACAAATTATTTTTGCAATAACCGATCTAAGAGCTGAACTAGAGGTGTAGTACGATGAACAAAGTAGAAAGCAATGGGCGAAGATGATGGAATACTTGTTGACTTATTATGCTCCCCCTCATGGATCTCCAAAAGATTCTCCCCCTCCACCTCCACCTACAGCTCCAACTCTTTTCTAATGTATAAAGATATTTTTAAATAATTTTACTATTAAATTAATAACATAAAATATGTATTTCAATTTAATTTATTTGTTTAAAATTTAATGTCGAATTGTTTGATTCAAATAAGCATGCATTGAAAAATATTATTGACATACCGACAAAATCATCGATGAACATAAAAATTTTATCGGTGATTCCATTGATAATAAATAATCATTTTCCTTAAAGAATTATAGAGAGTTGTGAATTGTTTTGATTTAATCCAATGGATTCACATGCAATCTTTATGTCGGTGATTTCGTTGGGGAATGCTTCAGTGATACATGATCCATTACCAATAGGTATTTTGTCATTGATCCATCAATAATATTTATTGTGAATATTCTATCTGGGTTTCCATTAGTAAGTAACTACTTCGACTGAGTTACTGATGGACTAAATATCCCCGACAAGAAACTCGTTGATGACAAGTTTCCATCGAGGAATCCATTGGTGATTTATATACCGATGGAAATACATTTTAAATGCCAACAAGATATTTTATTGGTTTTGGGTTAATCAGATTTGATCAAAACAATATTTTACATAATTTTACTATAAACTCAATCTAGATTAAATCTTGAATAATTGAGTTTTTAGAATAATCTAGTAAATTACAACTATAATTAAGATATCACATAGGTGGAAAATGAAATATTAAAAAAAGCTAAAACTAGTTGGGAAATTACTGTAGATTTAGACTCATTAGCACTCTTCACGAGAATAGTGTAATGACGTCTTTTCCCCTCACACCAAAACAAATATAACTTGTTATTGAGAGCTTTATATTCTCTTAATGAGTTGCATTGGTCATTTTCAAATTGATTAGGGGCAATTACATCTTTTCCCATTTCAAAAGGATAGTGAAAAGACTAAAAAGTTTTTAAAAGCAAAATTTTCAATACTAGCATGAAAGGAAAATTTGGTACTTTCAAAATGGTATTTTGTGATTATAGTTTAAGGTGAGGGGAAATTTTGTATTTGAAAATATATATAAAATCAAAAGCATAATGAAGAACAAAATGCAAGTATAGAAGGTAAACTTGACCTCAAGGGGATTTTTCATCTAATGCCAAAGGTTTTTTTGATATTAACATGTCAGACCAATGGCAATTTGATGCATCCAGAGGTTTGTGGGAGGTGTCGATGCCATTTATGAGTCGCATGCGACACCCTCCCAACATCCAAATATACCCTTCTGTCATGTTATTGAAAGACTTGTCTTGTCCTCTTTCTATTGGTGCGACATGTATCTCTAATGGTGGTAGGTTTGTCGCCAATGAGCCTTTTTTTTTTCTTTTCTCTCTCCTCCTCTAAAAATTAGAGATTGACCCTTTTGGTTGTTGGTATTTCAACTTTAGTTCTTATTCTTTAATTTTTTTTGTCTTGGCCCTTTTTTAGAAGTTTTATTTGTTTTCAATTTTATCCTTCAAACCCAATTTATCAATTATTACATTCTCCAATTTCATTCTTATTCTTTGGATTTCTAATATTTTTTCCTTGGTCCTTTTGTAAAAAATTTATTGGTTTTCAATTAATCTTTTAATTCTAATTAAAGGTATTATATTTTCTAATTTGGTCCTCATTGTTTTGATTTTTGAATTTTTTTTGTCGGCCTTTTTGTCAAAGTTATTAATTCTTTTCAATTTCACCTTTCAATAAAAACATTATTTTTGTTTTTTATGTCAATTTTGATCCTCATTCTTTTGAATTTTTTTGGTCCTTTTACTAAATTTATTTTGTTTTTCAATTTTGATTCTCATTCTTGTAATTGCTATTTTCTTGAATCCCTTTGTACAATGAAAATTTATTTTTTTTTCAATTACATCCTTCAATATTTGATTAATTGAGAATTCGTGGTTTTTCTAGATTGGGAGCTTCGGGTCTAATGAACGGGTTCACGGGTTTGAAAAATTAACACAATTGTTTTTTTATTTTTTTAAGTTTTATAATCCTTCTTATTTTTTTATCAATTTATTCTAATTTCATAATTTGATACACATGTTTGATGAGATGTTGACTTAACCTTAATTATCATGATTACAAGTTTGTTAGGCTAACTTGCGTTAATCAAAACTGATTTTTTATGTTTTTTTACTCAATTTCAGCATATAAACATTATTTTTTATATAAAAAAATAATCCAACCTAGTTGCAAAGCGATTCTAGTACATATACTACTTCACCATGGCCGGATAAGAAAAGTTTAGTATGAAAAAAATTTAAACCTAGTTGAAGGCACGTGGATTGTGGAGACTGGAGACCATAGTTGGAAAAATTTAAAAATGAGTAAAACAAAAACAAACAAAAAGAAAGAAGAAGAGTAAAAGGCACACCAAGTGGCAAGAAATTTCAGTTCCCAGGAACTGATAGCGGAACCTAACACGGGCAACAAAATGCACCTAGAAAACAATGCGACGTGACCTTGAATGCAAAACCATTAAACTATGAATTTACCCATTTAATTATTTTCTCTCTTTCACCAAGAAAATGGGACAGAATCAAACGAACCTAGTATCCCTTCCCAAATTTGGCCTGCTAATTCTATTTATTTGGCATCCTATAACTCATCATGTAGAAAGACAGTGATATAATTAATTCAATGAAGCCTTGGTGCCAATTATAACTTCATAAATATTTGGGATCAATCAATTCCTTGAACTTTGAAGAATTAAAATTATGGAAATCTATAGTGATGTGATAGTTGGAGGAGAAGTCGAATTAATCGAGTCCAAGTCGATCGAGGAAACATAAAAACTTTAAATTAGGTATGGTATCTTTGACTGTGCATGCAAGTTACTGCCCAGAAAACAGTACTGGCCGGCGGGTTACCTCACGCTCACCTAACTTAGCTCCACGCGGCATTTATACACTCACTCATTTTCGGCATTCGAATTAAATAAAACACAGCACTACTTCTCACTATGCCAGATTTCATTCTCGCTTTCTCACCTTATTTCAATTTCAAACACTTTAACTTTGACTTGGCCTGCACCTAAGTTGATGCCACCCTCCCTCTCCTTGTCTCTCTAGCCGTCACGCATTAGTGCATGAATTTCTCTCTCTATAACGCTTGTTATGTGTTTGCGTTTGTGTATATATTAGCCCGTGCCAACACCCATCAAACCTGTTAAACTAGAGCTAGCTATCTCCTTAACCTTTTCTCTGCTTCAAACCAAACCCAAGAATCCATCTTCTTTCTTCGACAAAAGAACCCATATTTATTCTTCAAAAAAACCCAGATCACATCATCTCTCATCCTCTCTTTTATGGCTCGTTTTGGTGCTGTGGTTTTCATTTTCTTCTTCTCATTTGCTGCATTTATGTCAAATATAGAGGGTAGAAAGTTGTTGATGAGTACTAGTGCACAGGAGAGCAACAGCAACAGCTGGGACAAAAGGAGCGTCAGTTCTTTTGCGAGTTTGGTTCTTAGTGCCCTTCCTAAGGGTAAAGTGCCGTCATCTTCTTCTCCTAGCAAGAAGGGTCATGCCACTCTAGATAATGAACAGATCTTTGCAAGGCATCTTGCTAGCATCGATCGGATTCTGCGGTCTGTTCCAAGTCCAGGAGTTGGCAATTAATTATCTTCTCTTAATTTCTTACATTCCTGACAAGTCTTATAATTTGTTAATCATTACAGTTTTGATAATTTCGTTTTTTTAGTTCCTACCTTTTATTTTGAGGAGTCTTTTTTTCTTTTTCTTTCTTTTTCTTGAAGAGTTGTTTTGAGGAGTTAGATGCACACAGAAGTGTATTTCTCCTGCTATTGTATAGACACCAAGAAAAATATATATGTGTGGGATTGATTTATTTGCATGCATCCCTATATATCAATTAATGAGAATTAATTTTTTCGTGCGTCATAGCATTCATTATATTGAAATCTTATTTCTTTCTTTATGGTAATGTTTTGGAATTTGGATTCATAGAAAATATATTGTTCCTCGCTGTCAATGCCATTGTAAAATTTGTTAGATATATGTCAATGTCTAAAAAATTGGACTTTTCATTCCTCCTCACTTCAGGCCATAAAGAGCTATTAATTTTAACTTGAAGATTATAGCAAACTGTAGTGGGCTCAATGAACAGAGATCGATCGGAAAGTGTAAGGCTTGAAAAGATGCGAGGAAAATGATCTTTTGAGGTTGTCAAGAAATGGCATCCCACTTGACTTTTTTTTTTTTTTTGGTTAAGAGTGAAGCCCGGAAAAGGCAGAAAACGCGTACACAGGATCATCCACAGAACTTTCGATGAAAATGGTGATAGGACACCCTACAAGCTTTACCCAGATCAAATAAGAGAGAGAGAGAGAGAGAGAGCTCTGCATGTCCATGGCAATACCTTCTTGATCAGAGAACATTAATTAGGAGGGTATAATCATGTATTATATATTGATTACGAAAGTATAATTAGTACCATAATTAATAGCTAAATGAATTTTGTTGTTTTGTTTATAAGCTGACTTAACAATAATTAATTAAGTTTATTAAAAAAAACCTCGTTATGCAAACACAAACTTTTGAATAGTCAATTTCCCCTGAAATTCAGAAAAAGCTGAAGATAACATGAGTTATATTCTCATTTTTCAAAAAGTTGTTGGGATATGATGCCAAGAATTTCTGAATTTTTTTCTTTTTTTTTGAAGTTATATTAAAAAAAATTAATATATTATTTTTATTTTTAATATTAGTATATTAAAAATATTAAAAAATATAAAATTAATTATCAATTTGATATTTTGTAAACTAAATGCACTTTTAAAACGAATCTAAAATTAGTTTTAAATACAAAAATAAACCATACATAAGTTTATGGAATGAAAATTGAAAGGAAGGATCGTAATTTTATGCCAAAGTTTATTCACCTACTTCACATAAAATAGGTGTTTTTCTTTCTTTTTTTTATTTCATGAACACACTATATGAGATTAGTAATTAAGAGTGTGAGGTAATTAAAAAATATCTCCCTCTAGGCATCAATATTGACTATATCAGTGCACGAAATTAAATATAAAGTCAGTCACTATTTTCTGTTCTCCTTTTCAATTCTCTCTAGGGATCAGCTCGAATTCTAAAGATCAAGTTTGAAATGTCTTTGCTGCCTCCATTTCATCCACTCTTTCCAGACTTCTGTGGAGTGAATTAGACTCTTAACTGACTGATTTAAACCCCTCTTGATTGAGTCCACTTCAGAAAATTCCACCCTCCCAAATCAATATTATCTTCAAATGGTGAGCTCATTGGACAGTTATTTCAAATTTTCTTCTTCTTCTTCGTCTTCTTCTCCCTTAATGAGCATACAAGCCATCAACACTCGTGATGATCGTGCGACTGATCAAGCATGCCAAGTGGCTAGCTAGTGTGGCCAGCAACGTTATATTCTGTGACCCTAACTCATATAATCACATGCATAAATATTTCGTGCATATAAGCAACCGTGTGTGATGCTGGAGAGACTAAGTACAGAAGAAGACATCAGGCTAAAGTATACAAAGCTCCACTTTTCTTAAAAATAAAATTATCTTGAGCAAAAAGGAGAGCAATAATACGTATCCATATCTTCCTCACCAGGACTTCTAGGCACAGGGCACCCCAGAATTAATTTGCAACAAGTGGCCCTGCAAGTTAATTAGCTGGAAAAGGTGGTACTAAAAAACAAAATTTACAGCTATGGAAGTTGAAATTAGGAATTCATTGCCCTGTATATGCTTATGGTCGCATACCATTTTCGACAGTGATTATCGCTAGATCGAACTATTTATGTATGGAAGCACTGCTCATGTTAGTCAATTGACTAAGGATATATCATCATATAAACAGATCTAGCTAATGATTTTTCTTCGTCGATCAATTTTAAAAAAGTTAAGAGCTTGCTCATACATATATAGTTCTATTACACTGCTAATTAACTTAATATAAACATTTAAACTCTTGTCTAGTTTGCTCCGATCTTTCTTAATCTTCTTCTCGATCGTTTTCTTTTTTTCTTTTTCCTTAATTTTAAATACTTCGAAATATAATTGTATCCCGTAGAGTGATCAATAAGTAATGACTTTTTTTTTAGGCTCAAAAGTATCTCATATATACATATTAATTGTTTTATAATTTAAAATATAAAGGAATTTGGTTTTATTAAAGTTATAAATAGTGATTTTTTAAATAAAAAAAATGTGTTAGGCAACGTAGATCTCACTCCTTGTGAATTTTGTAAAGTAAAGGGTTGAAAAAGACGAGCCGAGGCTCAAAACTATCACGTGGGCAACCTACAGCATATGTATTTTGACAGCACTCCAAATAAATTTGGAGTTTGAACTACACACATGCATGTCGTTTTCAAGCCACAACTTCCTTACGTATTTGATGTTTCCCATTACTCTCCCTCTATCCTCGAAAGTATGATCGATAACGTGTTTGAAGGGATTGTTTGAAAGAGCAGTAATAATTATTTTTAATGTATTTTTAATTAAAAA
>Ga0307511_10003246_pt1 | contig 16743 bp, 19 predicted proteins | sample 13_EM_MG_FD_200266 | JGI IMG/M metagenome (GOLD analysis project Ga0307511, IMG submission 200266) | Populus trichocarpa ectomycorrhiza microbial communities from riparian zone in the Pacific Northwest, United States - 13_EM | ecosystem: Host-associated > Plants > Roots > Unclassified | place... | reverse complement strand
CATTTCCATTGAGTGCAGAGATGTAATTAATGCAAGATTAACAAGCAGTCATGTTGTACATAGTACTAGTATACAGTGGATCAGATGTGCTTACAAGATGGGTTGGTACTGAGTACTGGTTCAGTATGTCGAAACCTGCACTCAGAGATAATCATCACCAAATGATAGTAATACTTGCATACTAATTGGTGACGACAGATAAGTTCAAATCCACTAGTACCTACCTACTCTATAGTTTGGAATGTCAATGAAATTTTGAACCGAATTGGTGTAACATTATACCTGCGCCGCAGTTTGGAGCATAGCAGAATTGGTGCAGCCAGATGCACCATCATGAATGAAGTTTCGGCGAGCAGCACTGGGGATTATGCTGGATTATGCGAGAGACGCACCAGCTTGGGCACCCTATTCTGCTTAAACATAAGGGTAAAAAATTAATTCGGGAAAAATCAGTGCAATTAGCTGCAATTAGTTGCTGTAGTTAAGTACAAGTGCTTTGTACCTAAAAATTATGTAGATCTGGGTGAGTTAGTTTAAAAGTCCGATAAGACCTTTTGAAGTGGGCAAGTTTGGTTTTACCATGTAAGCAAAAGCACTAATCGTCGATCATTTGTCTCTAGTTAAAATTCAGCATTCGGTGTAGCAGCCGCGTTGCAGGTCGTGATTCGCTCATGTGTGTTGGAAGGCTTTGGGATAGTGTTGCGGTGAGTATCAATTTTTATGTATATGTACCTTTTTACCCCAGATCAATACACGTTGGCGACAACGTTCGTCACTAACGTCCAGGATTTCGTGATGCCCCAAATGTCATGCCATAATGTGTTTGGAAAATTCGATTCGGTTCAGAACCGACTGCGCGAGCCAGATTTTCGGATCTCACTTCCCCCGATTGAGGTAAAGCATTCACGACCAGGAGCTCTAGTCCGAAAGAAAGTTGGGTGCTCCATTTCAACGGTAAGCGAACAATGGTGGTCTCATGATGCGGCGGCCATCATCAAAGCGCCCGTTCAGAAGATAAAAGGATCGTCGGTTTGAGGATTAATCCCCAGTGTCGACACTTGGCGCATTCATCATGTCTAATCCCTGCGGACTCACACCCGGCTACTACTACATCACCAACAGATATGGCGAATACGTTGGCGCTTGCCACTCTAAGATTGTTGTCAAAGGGGAGAAAACGGTGGGTCTTCAAGTCACCTTATAATTGATCTTGTGATGAAATGATGCCGTGTCACCAGCGTTTCCGCATCGAGAAAATCCAAGGACCACCGAACTGCATCTACAGGATTACCCTCGACAATGACTACATTGAGCATGGTGGCGACCTGGTCAAAGCCGGTAATTATCCTGAGCGATGGGTAATCGAGCAGTGGGGTCAAGTCTACAGGTGAGTACTAGTCATTGACATCTATTTGGTTGTGTCTGACATGACCTCCTCTATAGTGTTAAGACGGCTGGGAGTGGTAGTGCTTGGACTGATCCAGGAGGTCCAGTATCACATGATCGCCAGGTAATAATTCTTCATCACCATTGGGACGCCGCGTTTCATGCATTGTTCCAGCTCTATCTCGACAAGTTGAATGCCGCCCTTCCCCAACAGCAGTTCAGGTTCATCAAGGCCTAAATTCAGAACGAAAAGAAGTCAAGTCCACGCTGATGTTGGAAATGTACAATTGATGTGTGTCTGTATGGGTTTGAATTACTTGTTGTCTGTTACTACTTGTCTGAAAATCTAAGACATTGGGAATTGGAATCTATCTGCAAATTGGAATCTGGTGAAGGATGCAAAAGTGAAAATTATTCCTGGGGGGAGGGATTGAAGTGGCTTGCGATGCTCGATGACCTCATTTCCTGGACATGCCACAGTGCTGACGCAGGCTAGTCATCCAACGTGTCATCGGCGCCCATTTACATAGACAAACCATTGACAAGGATGAATGTTTGAACCATATCCTTTGCTCTAACATGTGTAGGGGCCTTCATCGATTCTCCAGCACCGCTTCTCTCCAGAAGCAAGAGCACAACTTCCAAATTATATGAGGCACTGCATGAATATTGTACTTTGGAGTTTATCTCGGGCCTGAGATTGCGCTCTCTGGTAGAATGGATGGCTGCAGACTTGATGTCAAATTTGACGATGTCCCTGTTGTATAGGAGATGCCAAACATGTACTCTATCGGACGCTATGTCGGAAGCAGAGCAGAAACTTTAGTATGTAGGACACATGATACTATAGGTACTAGTAGTACTGAATTTGACGATAGTAGTGCGGCTGTACATAAGTCTAAGACAACCACTATCTTCCTTTAACAGATTTGCTTTCCTGGGACAAGGCATGAAGTCAATGACGCCCATAACCATAGTGAACCGCTCCGACTAGTGGTGCTATTCAGTGGTGTTTCGCGGTCGATAACTACGGATACTCGGGAGAAAGGGGGAAGTCACTATCTTTGTTGGAATTATTTCATCATGGTCTGCCGCCCCCTACGTACTGGGGGTCGCTGGCAATGGTCGAGCTTATGCAGACTCTGTTCGGGCCTTGGATCACAAAGTTCTCCACTATTGCACAAAAAATAATCTTAATCCCACCAAGGTGTGCAACTGTGTTTCGACCCAAAAGTTTATATCCTGGAGACTCATGAAGAGGGGTCAGAATAGGCCAGAAACTAAACCCGCACCTCAAATTTATTAATAAATCACAGACGTTGGCCCTACGTTCCATGAGATCTCTGCACCAGCTCGTCGAACTTTACAAAAATACCCCCGAAGATATCAAGGGAGCTTAGAGGCTCAGTAAACAGACATTCCCATAACTTTCAGAGTCAAGAGCACACACCTGCCGTACGTTAAATCCACATTTCCACCAGACAGTCCGTCAACCAGCGCAAGATCATCGATATCTAAGATTAGTGTGTCAACGCAGACAATTTCCATACGATCAAATGCCATACGTTTCGCTCCGCCAGCATAAGTGGTTGGGATCGAGATCCATTCTCCAAGTTCTGTAGCGGTTGGCGTGAGCCATCCAGGGAATCAACCACCCACCACGTACTTTTCACAAGGTCTTGGTCAATCCCTTGGCATAAACCCTCCACATCGGCAGCATGGATTAGAAACTCGCTAGAATCGATGTTAGGCAGTAATCTAGAAGGCGTGACGGACTTGCCTGCAGTGCTGAGATAGCAAGTCAAGTGATTCTGGACATCTCCTTCAGCTTCTTACAGGCTAAATGCTTGTTTATGTAGAGACCTTGACAAACTTCCATGTCCGTGATGTCCTGCCATTTGTTCATTGCCACTAGCCACTTGGCTCCCCGACGGCGGCAGCTGGTATGCTGATGGGCAACGGTTGACAGGCGACAAAAACCCAGCCTACCTCACATCAACAACTAATCTATCCTTTCCAACCTCCGCAGATAGCGCCACTAGTCGTTCCAGAGAAAATTCTCCTCCAGGGAAAAGATATGATGTTACAATCACCTGCGATGTATGAGATGGCGGTGAAACGGCAAAGCGTTAGCCTGGAGGTTCACCTTACTAGCACCCGCGTCAAGCCATTGCTGTGCGTTGGCAAGCGTGATACCTCCTCCGATTTGCAGGCCTCCTGGAGAGTGTGGAGACAGGGCAATGAGCGAGGGATGGAAAAACGGCAAGATGCAAGAGTCCCACCTGGCCAAGCTGCCAGCGCCTCTCGTGCCGCATCATCGTTTCCAGGCCCCAGTTTGATGATATGTCCACCTTGCAGATTATGGCGCTTGTAGAGGCGCGCAAAGTCCCCTGGCGATTGGCTGGAACGACACGAATTAGCTAGATGTGGCTTGAGAATTGAAGAAGGCCTACCTCGCTATGAAATTAGTCTTCAGAGCGTCGGGGTTGCTGTCAGATAATGTGCCTCCGACAATCTGTTTTACCTGACCATCGTGCAGGTCGATGCATGGTCGAAAAACGCTGCGCCGTGTGCAGCCAGTCATGTGTGTGGTATGATTGATCACGAAGACAGGGGCAGACTGATTGCTGATTATGTTTTATCAAAATATTTACAATACATGGCAGGCAGGGCTGAAATTCATAGGATATTATGTAATGCAGGGTGACATACGAATAGGGAACTGCTAAGCCTGACACCAAGTACAACTACTTGTCGACAACCAGCGTAAACCCGTGTATCCCGAGATCAATAGTATAACATTACATCTATGCCACCCTCGAATGTGCGATGCAATAGCCAAATAGACAACATGAAAAATCGAAAACAAGTGATCGAAACAAACACAATACACGCACGGATCAGTGCATTAAGTTATGAAGACGGTAACCCACAGCATCAACGTCCACGAACGCATGCGGACCGAAACTTGATGTACCGGGATGTCTGTGGAGCACGGGAAAGATCGGAACATGGATGAGCCTATCTGAACGGTGTCCTTCACTCTGGAATGAATCCCACTGTAGACCCCGAATCCACGAGTTCACCGACCCAGCCGTGTTCCGCTGATATGGCATGTGCCAAAGGTGCTTCTATCGGTCCGGCGCAGGCTACTTTGTATTATCCCGACTCCACCGTCCCGATGCCGTTGTCATAGCTGTCCTTGAAACTGCCTCTGTAGTTGTTGTAGATGGTCCTTGTCTTGTGCTTGTAGGCCTTGCATGGCCTGTTTCCTCTTCTGCAACTTCTCAATGATGTGCTGGACGCCTTCAGGCTCGAGTACGACCTTGGTCCCGTCGCACCGTGCTTTCTTCGAGAACTCGCTGCAGAGCTCGTTCATGTCAGTGTCCTGTATGCATGCTATTAATCAGCGAACCAGAAGAAAAGAAACAAACCACTTGCCTTGAATGACGGGTCCGAAGTGATTGTCCGCCAAGCCTTGAGCACTTCGATATTATCTGGGCTCTCTTGTGTCTTGGGGATCCGAGAGCCATGACATGCGATTATGTGGCCCTGTGTGAAGTCGCTTGCCTTGTGTAGCGCCATGCCCGGTCCAGACTCTGGTGCTAGACATGCCCCTGCAGAGGCGGTAAATGGCGACTCTCCAGATGCAACGATGTGCTTGGCAATCTCCTCCCTCGTCCATCGCTTTGGTCCACCGCTACAGTCAGTTTCTACTGCCCCACCACATGTACCATCTCCAGACCCAGACGTGGACGTAGGGGGTGAGGACGCTGCATTCTTCGTCAGCGATGAGCTCGAGTTGGAGCGGCGCATGGCCGTTGGCGGCGAGGATGGGGTAATGGGCTTCCCAGTGCCGTTTGCATGCGATACGGGGCTGAGGGACGGTGGTGGTGCGCCATTCTCCATAAATACCTCCAACGTTCCAGCGCTATTCTGTCGGCCTGCGCTGCCGGTGAGGAAGTTTCCTGCGAAGAGCCCTTCCAAGCCACTGTTTGCATGCATAAACGATGGTCCGAACGTGGATGGGGAGTGTGCTGGTGCTATTGCGGTGGACCCCCACGACGATGAGCTTGAGGGAGACGAAGTTGAAGGGAACCCGGGAAATCCGAACGTATCAAACGAGCCCAGATTCGTCCCGCTCATGCCCACCGGACTGGTTGTTGTCACAGCCGCCGACGTAGTAGATGGTGTATCAGGCGTATCCGCAAATGACATGAGCCAGGGGTTATTGGCAATCGTGCGCCACCGATTTGGAGGAGGAAGAGCGTATTGGCCGAATTGCGAAGTCGAGTAGTCTGGTTGTTGGGATTGTTGTTGATGCATGGTCATTTCTCCGGCAGGGGGCTCATCCAGCATATTGAGCATGGCTGGATCAAAAGTTGTTAGTGCGCCCCAATCTATATCTCCACCCAACGATGTTGATGACGGGCCGGAGCTACTGAAGAAACTGAATGGGGAGGACGACGGATGAAGTATATTTGAACTGGACGCGATGGAAGGCGGAGGAGGGGCAGAGGCAGAGGTGTTCGGATGTACCGCTTTAGGGACTGCGAAAGTGAACTGCGATTGCTTGAGTGCGACGTTCTCTTGCTGGAGGCGAGTGAGGAGATCTCGCAAGTTGCTATTCTCAGTCTGAGCCTCCTCGTTTTTCGCCTCGAGCGCTGCGAGCTTGTCTTCCAACTGTGTATGGATTGCGAGATCAGCACAATACCAATACAAGATAGTGAGGTTGCAGTGAAGAAGAAGAGATACTCACATCCTTGACATGCTTTTCTTTGCGCTCACGGAACGCTCTTTGGGCGGCGCGATTTTGCTCCTTGCGTTTCAGTAACCTCGATTCATCCTATTGTCGCATACGTGAGACCAGAATCTATCCCACTATGTAACGGTCCTATGTCATACCTGAGTCCCTCCTGTTGACTTCCGCTTGGTGGGCAGTCCCCTTTTGATGCCAGAGGACTCATCGGCTATAATGAGAAGTAAAGAGATGAGAGAAGTATGATCAATGGAGGAATGTTACGGACTGGTGTGCTTATTCTTGGAACTGGGACCCTCCTCCAGATCGTCGTCAGACGCCTTGCGCTTTAGAATAGGTGTTTCGTCGCCGTGGGTAGCATTATCGACTGGACGAGAGAAAGTGGATTGCGACTGGCGCCTCGAGGCTGGATCGGTGTTATTGCTGAGTGGACTTGGGCTGCTATCGTCTGAGGGTGGAGAGATTGCAGGAGGAGGGTGTTGAATGATGGATTGGGGGTTGACGCTGGCATCGTGTGTGTCCTCGGATTGATTTGGTTGGTGCGATACGGGTTGGGGGAACTGTCTGGCGAGGAGGGCGAGGAAGTCATCGTCTGGCAGTTGCGAGAACTGGGATGCAGTTGGTGTACTGTCCCATATTGATGAGTATTCGGCCATCAGGATGGGAGGCGAACAAGAAACGGTGAAAGAAGGATGGTATGGAGGACGTCGTGGACAGCGACGAGAAGTAATAATGCACACTTTGAAGTTGTTCAGGAGCAAGCCACGGTCACCATCGGCGATCCTGGGCAGCATGAAATGAATGACGATGTAGATAACCCCTTATCAAAATAAATATTTGTTTTTTTTCGATCTCAGCCGAAGCAACGCAAGTCCCCGGCAGAGCAAATGAGGGTTAGCCAAGTCCATATTTGGGTTGTATTGGATGACCCTTGATTCCGTGCCTGTCGTGCATGAGCAAAACCCCGGCGAGTAGATTGATCACCGGACTGATGCGGCTGGCACTAACGACGCAAAGCCTGCACGACCCGCAACGGTTCCGTGACCACTGACCAACGTAGCTGCAGGTGACTCTGCACGGCATACCGTGAGTCCATGACGCGGACCAGCAAGAGACATTTAGGATCTTTGGGGAGAGACGGCACCTCAGTTCATTGACACTCAGAAGTTGTCGCGTAAAACAATGTGAGCGCAGTTTTCAAGGAAAACCCTGATCGGTGATAGCTATGGCCCGACGCCGGAGAGCTCTCGGCAATCATTTGACAATCCGTTACTGCTTCCGCATCAACAGGGTAAGTCACATCGATTCAAATTTATCTTCCCCAGACACATATTTTAGGGGTTTTCAAAACTACATAATTACAAGGGGGAAGTCTGTTTCCCAGTTTTACTGAATCATGCTCCAGCGTGATCCACGGCGTAATTTTCATTACGTCGGTGGTGCACATCTGCCGTTTGCTTGGGCATGGCCCACCGCAGTCAGACGATGGGACCGTCCTACCTTACCCGGTTTCTCCGAAGATTTGGCCACACAGCCTTCAGATCCTGTCCCTTAACAAAACGTGTATGTGTGGGTTGGACTCGAAGAACTTTCGAAGGAACTTGCCAGACGTTTCGTGGGATTTTGATTGCAGTGTCAGGATCATCTTTGTCCCACTGGTTCCCTCACTGCCACACCGAGTCTGTTTCCGACGGGTGCAAAACGCCCATCATTCATAACGTCACTACTTGTAAGTTTCCCATCGTTCACACTATGTAGCAAGGCATCAGCGCAGCCTACATAGTGTCGCAATTTGGGGTTTGTATTACATTCATACCTACGTGGCGCTCCCATAACGCGGTCGACAAGGAACAACTAGTGTCTTCCTTCAACTGGACCTGCCAGAGGGGAGTTGATTTGATCCATGTGGCGCAGTGATTGTACCCGCTCCAAGGCACCCCCTTGTGGCGTTTCATCGTCACTATATCCCGAACGCATTGCATTCATATGGTGGGCATGTTCGCAGCAGTGGTACAGCGAAGGTCATACAGGTACCCGCTGATATATGTTCTACACCCCGCGGAGCACAAGAACATTACAAGACTTGAACAGGGATCTGGTACGTCAAACCATTGACAAAAGAATTCGGTGACTGTCTTCAACAGAACTGCGGTGAGCGTCCACTCTCATTCAGAGACATTACTGACGTTACTGTTGATTTCACGTGACTTGTCGGCGTGAGAATTTTGTAAACAAAAACACGCCAACATTCCTTCGACCATATCTCCTCAACCATCGACCGGAATTCGAAAAAAAATACACCAAACGACTCGCACCGACTCATAGAACACGATTTTGGTCGACCGGGGCGCAAATTCCAGGGTTTGAGAGTTTCGGGATTTCGGGATTTCGGGATTTGTGTACAGTGAGTTGATTGCTTCATACCTCATCGATCGTTCGATCTGACTGCATCACAGACATGCCTCGCGGTAAAAAGATACCTCCTGACATGCAATGGGCAATTTTGCGACTAACCAACTTTCTCAACACCGAACAAATTGCAATGTGCCTGGGACTTTCCATGCGCTCCATTGAGCGTGTCAACTCTCACTTTCGCACTCACGGAACCATCCAGGACGAGGATCCAGCTGAGAAACGTAAGATTCGTAGGAATCTTCGAGAGGTTGATGTAGAGGTACGTCATTAGTAGTAATCGTAAGTTTTGGCTCTGAACTCGTAGCTACAGTTTTTATTGGGCACCATTCAGCAGTGCCCCGACTTGTATCTCGATGAGCTACAAGAAATGATGGCATCGTCTTGTGGTGTCACCGTTTCGCGTGCTACTGTTTGGCGAACCCTTCAAAGAGCTGGATATACACTGAAAAAGGTATGATTCATTCGTAATAATACTCCTTGACTTACTTCTGTCTTTTCAGGTATCCCGTGTTGCGCTAGAACGGTCTGCACACAAACGCCTGGACTACTTTACATTGATAGGGGAGTATACTGCCAAGCAACTTATATTTGTCGATGAAAGTTCTGTGGATCGCCGGACGACGTACAGAGGTAGTGCATGGTCGATCCGAGGCACAAAAGCACAACGCAAGGCATTTTTTGTGCGTGGACGGCGGTAAGCCTCTCTTTTTTGACGTTATACCATCACTACTGATTTTTTTTATAGTTTCTCTGTTCTTCCAGCCCTCTCACTTCGTGATGGCATTCTGTATTGTGACATTGTGGAGGGTTCGTTTTGCACGGAAACTTTCCTGAAATTTATTGACGGTCTACTTGACACTATGCAACCGTATCCGGCTGCGAACTCGGTGATTGTGATGGATAACTGTCAAATACACAAACATCCAGAAATTCAGGACAGAATCTATGCAAGGTAATGTGTAACACACGAAGTTCTTTGTCTAGGCTCACCAACATTGTAGGGGAATGCGCTGTGAATTTTTACCTCCATACTCGCCGGACCTCAATCCAATCGAACTCGCGTTTTCTGCTATGAAATATCACCTTCGTAGGAACGGGGAGTATATGCGCATGGCAATGACAGAGATGTCTGACGATGAAATTTATATTACACTCCTCAGAGCGTTGCAAAACATTACCCCTCAGGATGCATTTGGCTGGTATTCGCACTGTGGGTACGTGTAGTTACTACTACATACAAATGTTTGTTGATTGTCAATGTATGGACCATTGTACTGTTGCAATAATTGGCGCTTGTTAGGATTTGAATGGCACGAAGGCAAAAGGGTGCAAACATGTGATTGGTTCGCTAAGATTTGAGGACTGTATGGCGTGCACGTGAGGGACTTGGCAAGCGCGAGTAAGCAAGGTCTTGACCCGTTTTTTTTTCCCAACTTCGACGTCCATGGCTTCGAGGAAACGCAAGAAGACTCAGCCTACTGCTGATGTGACGAGCAAAGCTGAAGTACAGGTAGAATCTATTCAGCCTACAACAGGTAACATTACATTTTCGTCATGAAAGCATTGTTGACGCTGATCATTCATGCAGCTGCTGAATTGAAACTGGGGGCGTGCACAACCTGTCGTACGCACAAGCTTCGTTGTGAATTTTCCCCTGGAGCTACCGTATGCGAAAGGTGTCAACAATCTGGACGAGCGGCCACCTGCGTTCGTGGGACAACTCGTACCCGTTCCACACGCAGCAGCAGCACTCCTCCTGCTGATACTCAAATTGTTCATCCTGTCTCTGGACGCAAACGAAGTGATTCCACACCCTCTTGTCCCAGTGGTGTCCCTCAGCCTAAGAAGAGACGTCAGTCGAAATCACAAGGCAGCACGGAAGCGGTCGTTGCAAGCTCGAATTTTCAAAGTTTAGAACCTATAAATGAAGATGAAGACGAATTTGCCGTGAGTTTTCAGTCAGCACTAAGACAACTAATGATCTGATCAAGACTAGCTGTTTGACCCAGATATCAGCGCCCAATGGGCTGGCGTTCTTTCCAGTGGATTTAGGTACTCTGACGACGAGGACGATATCGATAGCGTCGACAGGGATGCTGTAGAATCCTTCGATATCGGCATTGTCGACAGCAGTGACGAGGGATCAGGTGCTACATCTGAGAGCGATATCCCAATGATCGTCCATAAACCTGTGAAGAAACCGGTGAGACAACCACGCGAAAAGGCCAGGCGAGGAAAAACTGCCACCGAGCAAGTTCCTACGTATGATCCTCAGACGTGTGGTAAGTCTTCGCCTCCATCACTTGCACCTGAACGATACACTCATTTGTATTTTTCTAGCTTTCACGATTCAATGCGCTGTCCGTCGATCAAACGGAATGAATGTGCCGTTTGAAATCTCATCTGGTGTCTCTCTCAGCCAACTTCGCTTGGTCGTATCTGAGAAATTGGGATGCTTTACGGATCACCTCGTTCTCCAATATCGGCTCGACAGCGACAAAGCAAAGATGGGCGCAACGTCGATACAAGCTGACTCCGAACTTGACATTTTCCTTGCAAAGATGCGAAGCATGATTGTACCCCCGCGTCTTGCGAATGGGAAGCCATCAACACGCGCTCCCAAGAACGTTGTAGTGTACTTCGAGGATGCAGCTACTACTAACACGTCGAATGAAACTCATGGGAATAAGAAAGCTATGGCAAGTCACTACCTATATACACTGTATGTAAGGACTGACAATAACCATCTCATTTTAGACAACCTCATCACGTCTGTCCTCATCTTTGAGGCCAAACTCTTCAGCACAGAATGGTGAGTTGGACATAACACAGCGACGCAAGGAGATGGTCAGTGCACTGCACGAACGGTGGACGTGTAGTAAGCACTCAAAGGGTGCTTTCAGCCCGATCTTCTGCTGGATACGGCCTGATGCCGCCAATGTCTGTTATCAATTGACACATGGTGACATTACATTCTGGGCTCTCGAGATCGTGCGTGCCTCTCATTTGATTTTTCTATGTTGTTACTGACGATATCTATTAGACACAAGGAAGGGCTACTGTTGACGTGAAGCCAGCAACTTTGCATATCCAGAATACGAGAGAACGTAGTCGATCTACTGGACCTCCTGCCCGTCCTCAATTTGAACAGTCGGGACATTCTCCGTGTTCTACGCAACATGGGTGTTCTGTGCAACATGGGTGTTCTGTGCGACATGGTTGTTCTGTGCAATATGGTTGTTCTGCGCAACATGGCTGTTCTGCGCAACATGGTTGTTTTTCTCAACCAGTCATAGCCATGCCACCATGTTCTGGCGCTCTGCCTGGCGACCAAGGAAAAAATGCGCCACCTGCTGCCATGATGTCAAACATGGCTGCCGCTCCTGTTGAGTCTCAGCCCCAGGTTGTGCCATCATCCTCATCTTCGACAAGTTCCCTTGCACCTACCATCGAATTTCCCAGCGTCGACGAATGGTTCAGTTATCTCGACCAGCATGGAGAGCGTAATCAAGACGGCATTTCTTTTTCATTATATGGCGCTGTGCTCAAAACCAAGGGTTTTCTTCGACTATCTCATCTTACAACGGACTTTTTTACTATAGCGGATCTACAGCAATGGCTTGGAATCGAACCTGGAACTGCGGTCGCAATCATGCACTATGCAAAGGAAGATTTGGATGCACTGAGGTCGGGGAGATGGGTTTTTCCTAAACACCTATAGACTTTAGTACTTTTGTTGTCGGATCGTTGGATGCATATCTAGTAGTACCTTGTTCTGCGTCACTATCTACATGTTCTGCGACTACATATGCCATTCAGTTCATGATCGATGATCCCGTTTCTACCGCATGGGATCGCAAGCACGTGTTCCCGCGTTTGTCTTTCTGATAGTAGCCAACGTATGGGACCGCCACCTTTTCTACTTTTTCCAACTCACAGACATCCATGTCACCGTCTCGCTATTCTCACTCAAGCTCTGGTATGTGTCTTTGTGTTCGTGTATCTCATCACACTCACAACATCCAAGATACACTCCTTGTCTCCTCTGATAGCGAGGGAGCCACGTCTGATGTCCACATGAGACGTGTCAGCGTTTCGCCTGGGGGATCTAGGCATTCTTATGATTCATATTTTGAAGAAAACTCGTTGGAGGAAACCGCCGAGGTGGAAGCCGCGCTGATCGATATTGATCGCGAGTTCGAGAACACAGAGGACATGCTCACCCAGTGGTCTCGTGGCTCCTCATCCGCTGGGCCGACCTACACTGGTACCACCCCATCGTATTCAACCAGTCTTGACATGTACTCCATCTACAATCGCGATGGAAACAGGCTGAGCACCATTTCAGAACGCACAGAGAACATCCCTTTGCGTCCAGCTTCTCATGGCGCCTGGATTGTCACAGAGGCACACAGACTTTCCGCGCATCGCATCAATACTGCATCTCCAAGTCCCGCTCATACTCGGTCACAGACCGATTTTGTAGCTGACCGTGCTCCTGGTCGAAGAACCGGCGACCTTATAGCATTCTTCGAAGACAGGGCCTCGACACCCTCGGAATCGTCATTCGGCCACACTCGCACCTCATCCATGCCAGCTTACCGTTCCCACAGCCCCTTCCACCCGGTCGGCCAGTCTACCCCCCACATGGGCACCACTGGGTATGGTACTTCTACAGGCTACGGTTCCCGCCCTTCTTCGCCTGCAAAGAGCAAAGCTGGGTCCACCATCTCATCAACATCTTCCGTTTCCGATTCTCTTTCTATGTCGTCTTTGTTGGCTCCCCCTACTAGGGGTAATACTACTCTCACTCGTACCGGTACACAACTGAGCCCGAGCAACTTCGCAAGCACATTCTCGAACACTTTCACAGCGTCAGGGACCGTGTCCAACACTACTAGCATTACTCTGACCTCCACTCTTCGTCGCCCGCAAACGTCTCCTCGCTCTCCGCTCACGTCGGTCCGTAACAATGTTGCAGCCTGGAAGGAACGCATCCCCTCACTCACCAAATCGCCTCAATCGCCCACGGAGTCTACCACCTCCCCATCAAGCAAGGCAGGTCAAAGCGGAGGCCACGGCAGAGTATTAAGTCTGAGACGACGCACTGAACGACGTGGCCCTCGCGCTCAGAACGGGCAATCTGGATCTGGTGACGCAAACGGCAACCATCATCCCACGACGCCAAAAAGCATAGCTAGCGGCATCATCCCCCCGCCGTTTGACATGACGGAATTGGGTGCTTATACTCGTGATAGCCGCGAGGTAAGCGACTTGTTTGCAGAATGAAACCTTGGATTTACCTATATCTTTTTTTCAACAGCCCCTTCGGACTGGAGCTTTGTGGTACCTTAACGTGCATTCAGGGCCGCCCTACAGGTGGCAACGGTGTGAGGCCCTTCTGTATCCACACATGCTCATGTTATCCTGGATCGCTCCAAGCGGAGGCAGAGGCGTTGTCACTCTGGACTTGTTAAACTGCACTGAAGTTCGCTCAGTCCCCTTCCTGACGCATTCTAGTGCCAGGGAGGACGTTGGAACCATTGCCGTTAGGGCGCAAGTCGCCGAGGGCCACGGCTCCAATTTATTGGAGTTACTTTGCCCCTTCCAATTATTATACAGCGATGGTGTACAGAGGTTAGCTGCTGAGAGCGCCCGCGAGAGAGTTCGCTGGGTTAGCGCAATTTGGTGAAAATTAAATTCCAACTCCAGCTGTGATTGCCAACTAAATGTCTTTACAGGGAAGCACTAGACCGTTCCGTCACACTGCCAAGCCGCTCAGAGCCAGGATCTCCGACGGGATCCATTCGGACGATCCGCACGATAGCCAGTCAAACAAGTACGTCCGAATCAGCATCGGGCTCAGCATCAACTGTTTTTGTCCCTCCGCTTCATTCTATCCCCAGCCTCTCCGACTTATCAGACAGTCTAAGTACTGGGTCGCTATCACGTGCACCTTCGTATCCGACTCATCATACGCGCACCACTGATGATGCGGCTGTTTCGAACCAGTCATACGTGTATCCTGGTGACCCCCGCGTCATTGCTCCCAGCTGCAGCAGCTCATTGCGCCGTGTTAGCTCACTGACCGATCTAGATGCGGAGTTCGCGACTGCTGTTAGTAGGGCAAGGAGTGCAAGGCCTGGGCTTGGGTTTGGGTTGAGTCTCGTTGGAGGCACAATTTTGGGAGACGGATCGCCTGTCACTGTTTCGAGCGGCCCGCGATTTGGTGGGGATGTCAGAGTGACACCACCTCCCACCTCGAAGACGAAGACGAGGCCACTCTCCGATTTCTCCGATGATGCTTTCTTCTCGGCGGCTTCGAAGACATCGAGCGACACACTTTCTTCATTTTACTCGCTGACATCGACGACGTCAACATCTGATCGGGACCCGACTACATCTGGCATTATCACTGATGAGACCGCGTTGGAGTTCACCTCCGGCGGCTCAAATACTGAGATCGTCCCGGCTACACTATCATACAGGCGCACTGAATCAAACTCCTACCTCGGCGACTCCCATGATGGCTCTTTCGCATGCAGTACATGCACACCCACATCTCCATCGCGTTCCTCATTGTCCAGGAGTGCTGAAATTCGCAGAAGGCGTTATACTAGGTGTTTGACGTGCTCAGAGGATGCGTCAGATAAGGAAAATACGGCGTCTGGGTACACGCCTTCGGCAAGCCAATCCACGATGAGTACATGGATGAGGAGCTGTACTGCGACGCCAACGCCTGTTCCATCGACTGCCGCATTGTTGGTTCTTGATCTTCGTGACAGTGCTGGAAGCGAGGGATACGAGACTGCGAGCTCCCCGTCGACGGCTTCATTCAAGTCACTTCCTACCATCCCGTCCGAGACTGACTACCACACTGCGTCGGTATGCAAGACTGATGCGTCATCAGAATTCTACACTGCTGATGTATGCAAGACGGAGGCGTCTACTGAATTCTACACTGCAGAAATCTGTCGATCTGAAGTCTCAACTGAGTTTGTCACGGCAGAGAAGTGCAAGACAGAGACAAACGGAGTTCGTGACGGCAGACATCTGCGAGAGCGAGCGCTCAACGCAATTCGAGACCATTCCTACACCCATGCCTTCATTACCACCTCCACCATTGCCGCTTCTGCTGCCCCCAGTTCTAGCTCCTACCGCGCCCCCGACTCATACACACACCACCAACAATGTATTTATTTTTTGTCTTTGTTTCATTTACACAGAACTTGGCATGGCGATGTACATATAACTTAGCATACATGGTTCTTCAATACAACCTAGCATTTCTCCATTGACCAATTGAGTTTACATTATAGTAAAGAGGCCAAATGTACATCCAGTAACTTATGCAGGGCAGGGACAAATGATGTAGCTACTGACGGAGTGCAGATTAGCATCGCAGAATGACCTCTTGTTCATGTACCCGTCGTAGATCGGCTTTCCCAAAGTGTACACTCAGTCGACGCATTTCCCTTGTCTGACGTGTCCTCCAGCACGTTTGCTTGCAGTGTTCACCAAGAAATGACGTCTACAAATTCAAGATCAAAACAATAATATTACTATCAATTATTGACGCACCTCGACATCAACACCTTGAAAACTCCTACGATCTGTATGCTCCTGAGCTGGATCCTCGTTCTGAATGGTCCCATATGCGCGAAAGAGGGATTTGAAATGCTCAATGGAGCGTGTGGAGAGTCCCAGGCGTATTGCAAGTTGTTCGGTGTTGAGAAGGTTGTATGGTCGAGAGATCATCCATTGGATGTCAGGAGGTGTCTTTTTACCGCGAGGCATGTCTGTGATGCAGTCAGATCGAACGATCGATGAGGTATGAAGCAATCAACTCACTGTACACAAATCCCGAAATCCCGAAACTCTCAAACCCTGGAATTTGCGCCCCGGTTGACCAAAATCGTGTTCTATGAGTCGGTGCGAGTCGTTTGGTGTATTTTTTTTCGAATTCCGGTCGATGGTTGAGGAGATATGGTCGAAGGAATGTAGGCGTGTTTTTGTTTACAAAATTCTCACACCGACAAGTCACGTGAAATCAACAGTAATTCAGACCAAGCTGTTACGCAGTCGAGAGTCCTACATTTAGGACGACACAATTGAGGAGACGAGAGTCAAGCAAGGGTTCTGCCACCGCAGATGGCTTTCGAGTAATATATTACAACTATAAG
>Ga0307511_10003245_pt1 | contig 16749 bp, 18 predicted proteins | sample 13_EM_MG_FD_200266 | JGI IMG/M metagenome (GOLD analysis project Ga0307511, IMG submission 200266) | Populus trichocarpa ectomycorrhiza microbial communities from riparian zone in the Pacific Northwest, United States - 13_EM | ecosystem: Host-associated > Plants > Roots > Unclassified | place... | reverse complement strand
ATATTTGTATTTCTGAGTAGTAGTATCTTGAACTTCTACACCTATATTAATGGTCTTAAAGAAGTACTTCCTGAAACTACTAGAAAAAAATTATTTCCGACTTCAGAATACTTGGTGGCTAGTATAAGTAATGGGCTGTTCTGCCCTCTTCAAAGAGAATTCTCAAATTTGATCATTTCAAATAGAGTTTAAGACAAGCTCTAGATAGCTTCAATACAATATAAGAGAGATTACTATATTTAATTCTCTTCCCACTTAGGAAATCTGTATGCTCTCAATCTTGTTGAAAATAAATGTAGTTGTATTGTTTAGGTATAGAAACTGATAGAATCACAAGTAATTGGTGTTGGTGGACTGGACTAATCTAAATTGAGTCAGTTGCCACATAGGTCTGTTGGTGGAAAATTGCCTACTTTTGAGCAGGAAAGTTGGAAAACTTTGCCTTTGGGGACATTTTGCAGTTTCGCTGATGAAGATAAATAAATTAGATCTAATTGCTCATGACAGCACGGTGAGTAAAATTAAGCAAAAGCCGACGTTGGGGTGGTCCTGGTTCTTGAGTTCTCATAATAACTCAGTCCTTGGAAGTTGATGTTGGTGGAAAATAAATAACATGGTGCCCTAGCGATTCATGCACAACTCTATAATAGCCTAGAGGCGACCGGTCGAAGTTTGGACTACGGCAATAGTTGCATAACTCTGTAATAGGTTGCAAAGAAATTTGCCGGTTCCTTCGCTGCGAAGCACAGATAATAAAAACTGCATAACTAGTAACATAGTCAAAAATTCGTATACATGCGCCAGGTATCGACAGCCGAGATGGGCTGAGATGAGATGAGGTGATGGCGTCGGAGCGGAGGAATAGATCGGAATTAAACAGGCAAGTAGCGGCGGAATGGCTGGGAACTACATCCGGCCTTCTATAGAGCAAAAAGTGTATATACTATACATATATCGATTGTCCATATATGATTACAGAAATTAACAGCTTCAGTGCTATAGTACGATAAGTGCAATATGGATATTCCTATTGGCCATGCTCTATAGCCAAGTACCAATCTCTCCGCCGTCGATATATTGAAGCAACAGAAAGTGACATTCCTGCAAGTGAGCTTCGGGAAGCTCTAGCCACAGCCAAGCTCTATGTTCAACAACGGTGGGATCCCGAAACGCTAAGTCTTGCATTTGAGGTGGTAGACGAGACTGCCATTCGGAAATCACAACGGCAAATACCAATCACATATTATTTTCAACCGTAAAGTTTTTCGAGTGCAGCCGAGGGAGAAAGGTAGCGGGGTAGCGGTAGCTAGCTTATTTATAAATTTCATATCATAATACCCCTGTGCACATGACACCACTATAAATGCATAACCTCTCTAATAGCGTAGCAGGTCGCGGTCCCAACGTGATGCAAGTATAGAGGTTTTAAATTGACCACGACTAACTATATTAACACCAAAGTACTTGCCACCCGGGTCTTCAAACAAAGCTGGCGTTGCCCTTATTATACAGGCCAAGTACGGCCCTCCATTGAATTTCCTTGTATTTCAACTGCAGTCTTGGGGCCTTTGCTTCCTCATTATCCTGGGGAATGGAGTCGCAAACCAACCTCTTAGTGGCAATTAGTTGCGAATGTGTGACCGTTGTTAATCTCGTACCCCTCCTACAATCGAGACAGATTAGTGCCGCCCCTCGTTCCGTGTTAACCTTCACCATTATCAGACCGCTGAGTAGCATTGTCCAGATTGGGATTGGCCGGTCAATGGAAAAACCATCCTCTGATTTCCGCCGGAAAGGCGCATGGAACGGGCCATGGGTGTTGAGGATGTTGTTGGGCTCGTCGTCGAGGAGTTTGGCTAGGATCAAGTGGTGGGGAACGCGAGTGACGGCTTGGAGCTCGCTGACGCTCCGGCAGCGGACTCGTCGAAGAAGAAAATCACGCCAGGACCACGTCTCTACCCGAATACTTTTCCCCACGAGGGTTACGAATGCAGCAAGCACCCAGCAGTATGTGGTCACATTGAAAGGGTCCACGCCCTTGATCCTGCTTCCCACGGTGAAACCAACCACAAGCCCACCAATCACTAATAGCAGGGCTATTGATATGATTGCCCAGACATAGGCCTCGCATTTGGTGATCACCGCTTTCTCTTCGTAAATCCACTCACCCATAACTTTATTTGCATTAGCGATATGTGCATTGACCTCATCTCGGCTTTTCCCTTGTTCTGCTATAAGGTTTGCACTCGTCTGACCCCACTTGATTACACCTTCGAGTGATCCACGGAGCAGTCGATCCCGTCTCATCAACCCCTGCGACAGGGAGGAGGTGGTTGGCTCAGAATCGGGAGTAGCATAACGATCGGTAAACAAGCAAAAGTCAGCTTTGAACCTGCCAAATGCAGCTGGGAGGAGGACAGTTTGAACATTATGGAATTCGCTCATCAAGTGGGAAATGTTAATCAATTCTGGAATGTCGGTTAAGATAGCTGGGGATGTCATTGTCAAAGGTACCATCACGCTGATGAAATCCTCCACATTGATCAAACACAGCTCATGGTCTGATGAAACAGCTGGGATGTCGCTCCCAGGTCCCTTTGGTGCAGTGGCGCCCAGGTGGCTGGACCGAATATTGTTGCACGGCTCGCCGTCAGCAATAACAACTTGCCACTTGAGCCTTGTTCTCTGCTCGTCAGAGGGTAGTGGTGGCTTCTCCAGTTTCTTCAACTCAATTACCGTTCTCAGCATGTTTTCGAACGCGGATCGTGCTATGGGGAGAATTTGAGTGCACGACGTCGCCTGCAGATCACCATCCCGCTCCTGAAACACCAACGTCTTGAAACCCCCCAAGCCCGTTTCGTACACTACCGAACACACTTCGAAACTTGTTATGGGAGCACCCGTTGTGTAGCGCCGCCCCTGTAACGCACCAAGCACAGTGGAAAAAGTACCACAAACAGCTTTTCGGAAAATTGCCTCTTGCGCGTAAAACAACCCCCTCACCGAGTCTTCACTTGTATCGAAAGTCTCATTGATAGGGAGTCTATGCTTGGACTTGTCGCGATTTTCCGCAATCACAATGGACATAGCCTTAACTTCTGCGGCTTGCAAGGATATGGCGGCGAACCGGGGGGTCTCTGCTGAGAGGCCTTTGAGTTTTGCTGAAAATTTTGCCAAAACCCCGATGCACGTGCGAACCCAGTGGTCACTGCTAGCGCACGGTACAAGGACTTTCGCTATGACTAATGTGATATAGTCGATAAGGGCGAACATTGCCGCTCGTTTCTCTGGTTCCTGCAGGAATTGTGGTTGAGGTTTCGTATTTTTCGCTTCTTCTTCAATGATCGCGGTCCGGCGGAGTAACCTGCCACGCGCGCTATCGAAGGAATTTCGGTCATGGAGACTGGGTATCTTGTCCAGCAACAGGGTCGCATTGTCCAGCGTACAAATCAGGAAGTTGAAGTCTACCTCGTCCGCGAGCGCCTGTACGACAAGATAACCGTGTGGGGACGCATCCCCAAGGTCCATGGCCGGAAAAAGGAGATTTGCTTCGTTATCCGTGAGCCCCTTCACGAGTCTGTCGCATTCGATTCTCCACAGGGCTTCCATCTTTGTTTTCGAGATGGAATATCTCGTGAGATCATCGAAAGTTTGGAGGTCGGTAAGTATTGGGTGGTCTAATGGATGAGTGCTCGTGTGCGGCATTCCTCGGGACTCTGGAGAGAGCTCAAAACGCTGGTGATTGAGCACAGCAGCCATAACCTCTTCAACCTCAACCTCAATTCTCCTGTCCCAGGCCAGGCCTTGGCCTGTTTGTGGGTTATTAATAATTGGTGCTTTTGAGGAGAATATGCGATTCTTGAGCACAGAAATAAAGTTTGGGGGGTCGAAGGTGGGTCCATCGGGGGCTGCAGGAAACTGGGGTGGTGGCGCTCGCTGGATATGTACACGCTGGCGCCCTCCGAGAGGTACTGGTGCGGAAACCTGTGTTATCCCATTCTCTACAGAGCCTGCCATGGGTGTTTAGCAATTTGAATTTCCTGCAGCTGTTAGCATTAGGCAGTGAAAGTGCATATATGTTTAAGTTAACCTACAAGTACTTATGTTCGAGGGGTACTCAAGTGGATGGCAATATAGAGAGCGGGGCTATATTAACGTAACCAGCAGAGCAGTGAGTGGATGGGATCTGTTTAGGCCGACTTCAGATGTCAATATGTTGAAATCTATGTTGCAAAGGCCTCGGTCAAAGGTGCTCGATATATCTGTGCAGCCCCGCGACTATAATACCTACCATACTTATTTACTTGGGTGAGATCAGCCTCAACCTTGATGTGCCCGAATTTCACCCCCCTGGTTACAAGGGAAGGGCAGAGGATCCAACTTAAGACACTTAAAAAAATTTCATTCTTGTATGTGCAATCCGATTCGCCGAGTGCAAGCAGACTAGAGTTGGTACATATATGCATGTGTGCTCTGTGATGCGGCGGACCCCTGCAGTCATGTCTCAGTGGATCTTGTCTTAGCTTGACGCGCATTTGTGCGCTGTTAAACAACACTCGCGTGAACGACAACTAGCAGCACAGTGATAGAGGTTTCAGTTACCTGCCGCGGACAGAATCGTCATCGAACATAAACAAGGTGACACATGAATATGGGAAGATGTGAACTGAATACGTTGACAACCGAATGGCTGTGTTTTTTGGTTTCCTAAGAAGGAGCCTCCTGCATAAGAGGGTGAAAGAATGTGTTAATTTACAAGTTCGACGACAAGCTGTTGACGAGTTTTGTTGCGTAACTCCCGAAATGCATCAAAATCCGTGCTTCGACTATACACAAAAAATTAGATGTCTGACGAAGGCCTAGAAAAACTAGTGACTGTTGTTTGCTGATGTGTCGTTCGAGTCGACTCTCAATATCCCGCCCTCCCCTGCATAGAAGGGCCCCCAGATGCTCGCCTTCGTGTGGGGTTTTGAAGACATAAGAACCCAGGAGATATAATAGGTACATTGGAGTCATCTATCGGATATAATCTCCTTTCGAAAGGTTAACGCCTTCCAGATCGCTGTCCATGCTCTCAACTAGCATGTGAGCTCAGCCGTATGACTGCGTTGATGCCAAGCATGCAGTATACATATGTGGAACATTGTCAATTTGCGTAAAATCATCACTCCCTTATGAAGGTCTCTGTTTGGTCGGAACTAGAGTATCTAGGTAGACTGCTTACACCGGTCCTCCTATGTTGTAGTCTCGGCAGGTGTGGTACAGACAACTACTATGTAGTCTCCATCTTAGGCCGGAGACTAACCGGGTGTATAGACTCAAAAATAAAAATATAAAAAACCACTAGTGGTCTAGTTGGCACCTACGGTGAACACCCGATCACTTGATGCGGTATATGTGCGATAGATGCAGGATGATAGGATATTGCACGCATAATTATATAAATACATGTTACTATGGATCATTCATTACCGGGGGAACTGGTGAATAAGACTCCTTGTCTGTATCTGAATCATAAGTGTAGAATAAGTCAAATTCCAAGCCAAGGACGCCAAGCTGCCCGCAAGTAGTAACGTTGCTACCACAAAAGGAAAGGAGCAAAGATACAGACAAGGAGTCTTATTCACCAGTTTTCCCGGTATATGGGGGGGAGTAAAGATGTGCTTTACGGTAACCACTTCGCAGGAAGTGACTAGGTGAGCGAAAATCACTGTGAGGGTAATTCTTTTTTTTTTTAACATATTCATTACTCATATGGGGTCCCGAATGGGACTATGATGAGCCCCCCGGAAACCCGGGAGGATTCAAGGGTTGCCAAAGGGTAAAGCAGTGAGTGAATGGGCTTAGAATATGATCGACTCTGAGGAGGGTAGTTTAGAGTGAGTACAGATGAAATGGCTCATTTGGATACTCCCGTTTAGCGTTTAACCCCCCATGATACAAATATCACTGAGTGAACATAAAACTACTTGATAGCTGCAAACAGATGCGGTTCTCAACACTGGTTCCATAGAATTCCAATTAATAGTACCATTAAATTCAGCATGAAAAGTTGTCGCGAGGGTGCGCTCGCAGCAGTGCCCTACCGTCACCCGGCGAATTATAGTCAGTGGGGTATAGTCCCGAGACTAGGCAATGGTTATCTTAAGATCATGTACATCTGTGACTGACTACTGATTTAGGCACAACTTTAACCGCACAGTCGGAACCCGAATCTTCACTTTCAGTGAAGGGCAGTTGGTGGATACACTTGTAGTGATAAGTCGTGGCTGAATGTGAGTACCTGATATACTTCCTAAAGCTGAATCACTACCTATAGACTAGGCTTATCGCACGCACTAGCAGTGAATGACAACGGTGGGTCAGATAGTGAGCTATGCAGTGAGTGCGCGGTTACTCAGTGTCCAATAATGTATGTGTGTGCTATACGGGGCTGCTAGGTTGCCAACTCACTGATTCTCACCCTTCTGGTCAAGCTGGCTCCAAAACACGGCCATTGGTATTCCTGCACGCAAATAGTCTACAAGGTCAAGTGCAGGATGTCAAGGAGCTGCGACACGATATGTTTGAGGCAAATATCTGGGACATTCAACTAATGCTCTTCAGCGGGGATTCGATTTCGGGGCTGGTCTCGAGACAGTCTCGTAAATGAGACCTTTACCCTTGACAGATAAAAGTAGCCGAGAAAACTGGTGAATAAGACACCTTATCAGTATTCGAGACAGCTGTAAAATCCGAGCCAAGGTTGCCAAGCTGCCCGCAATTAGTACCTAACGTACTAGAAAGGACAAGATCAAGATTTTCGACAAGGTGTCTTATTCACCAGTTTTCCCGGTACTGTGAGCTGGTATACAAGGGTGTTATATGCCAAGAACTGATATCACAAAAGTCTCGAGACATCTCGTCTCGTGCCCAGGCGTAGCGCCATTAACACGGCTGCCAATAGCACAGTGTTGACAGGGGCATCTGGCTGCCGACTCTCATGAGCTGTTCCTGACGCCAAGATTTGCCCTCGCAGTTGAGGTGCAACCAAGGCACACTATCCATTGGCCCACTTTCCTGCCCCGTTTGCCACTGCCACTCTCCATGGAATTGCTGTAATGTAGCCGATAACGGACGTTCACTTAAGGCCACGCTACGGCTGCCACCAAGGGCCGTGGTTGGCTGAATGTTATATTATATGCCGCTGTTATACCTTGATGTGCTGTTATACCTTGATGTGCTGTACCTTGATGTGCTGTTATACCTTGATGTGCTGTTTACTATGGAGAGGAGAAAGCACATTCAGGGGGGAGGATATGGAATGATTATGGAGATCCAGATTGCTAACAGAATCGGTGTGATTTTCTAGTTTCCAAGTGCAACATGACTGAATCTCAACTAGCATGTGGTACAGAGCAAAGTCCTTTCTTTTCTCGAGCGTGTGGGGGGTTGGGGGGGGGGGTTCGTTGATTTTGCCCTCGTATTCGATCCATACATAGAGGAGGGTATTGATATGTATCAGTTGGAGTAGTTTGCCATATTCCCACTCCTTAGTTGCTTATCAATATATGATCAATATTTGGGTTGTCTTTGCTCGTTCACACTAAACACCTCCACTATGTCGGTAGCTCAGTATTCTCGAATTCTGAACGACAGTGCGCACACCCATGGGCCCCAAATCGAGCCGGGGGCGGTCGAAACGACAAAGATTGCATTTGAGGATATCACCGAGGTCCAAGACGCCGCCCTGAACGCAGAATCGGACCCGAATAACAATATTTATCTAACCCGCCAAGTCCGCCGAGTGCCTGCGAACAACGATAACCAGAACCAAGATCCTCCTCGAAAGTTTGGGGAATACTCAATCCTCTTACGACGGATGGTGAAAGAGGGCATGGGGGGGGAATGGGTACCACAAGGAACCTTTCTCGAGGTTCAATCGAAGAGGCTTCAAGACACTTTTCGACATTTGTTCACTCCACTACTCGCTGGCGATGTGGATTTGTCAAGTGATCCCATTCGGATACCCGCACCCTTCAAACTCCTGTTTTACGGGCGAAGTCTGGTAACAGACTTTCTCGCCTCACACAATACTACAGATAGTGACATTCTTACCCAAGAAATGCAGCTGGTGGGGGAGTTCGTGCGCACAAACCACGATCTGAGAACTGTGGCGAAGTCATACGACAATTTATACCCTCAGAGGCTTGTGGCATTTGATATTTTGTGGACAATCTATGTACCAGGTCAGATTGTAGTGATGAATGGGAAGGGCTATCAGGAGTGTTATCGAGTTATAAAGGCGGAGCGATTCGTAACAGTACAGAACGAAGTGAACGTACGGATCAGCATGATTGGGGTTGATTTTGACGGGACACGGACTGGCGAAGTGAAAAGAAAACACACAGTGCCTGAGTTCAAAGGGAACATGGAGATAGATTCGCTTGATCTGGTTCCACTTGAGCTGTATTCAGGGACGGACCTGCAGGACAGGCTGATAAAGCGTGGACAACTTTTTGCGGAGTTGGTGAAAGGCCCCGCGCATAGGGAATATAGTGGCATCGCATGGGTACCGGAACGTCCCGGGGCTCCCCTGAGCGTTAGCTTTATGGTAGGTTCCTTGACTTCCTTCCCTCAAGATAGTAGGTATGGCTAATTTCTCACTCTAAAGGTCGAGGGGCGTGTGGTTATCGACTATGCCGCTTATGTTGAGCTCCATCCACGTAATGCTCCAATACTGTTGCCGCCCCCAACTACCAAGAAAGATGGCGAAACAGGGGGCAATGAAGCCAACGGGGATCATCCTGGGACAATACAATGCCCTAGAGGTGAGGGAACGCGCACGGTTGATACGATTTCAATCGGCAACGAGCACTATTTGAGGTTCCCTGCACGTATTGCCAGCTTTGCGCTGAGGCAAAGGCGTTGGGGGTGGCTGCTCGTAGATAATATCAGCCTAATTGAGTGGAAGAAGGATCCATTCAGTAATCTGGAAATGGAGGAGGAAAAGAAGCTGCTAATCAAAACACTTGTGATCGGACATCAGCCACATACTGCCTTAGACTTCGATGATATCGTGGTTGGAAAGGGAAAGGGATTAATATTTTTGTTACATGGTCCTCCTGGAATGGGCAAAACCCTCACTGCTGGTGACTACAGTCCACTATGCTCAGGTCTTAACTTGACTGTATTGTTTGTGCGCTAACATAATCTTATGAAAATGTAACAGAGAGCATTTCTGAGCACGCGCGCCGACCCCTCTACCACATTTCGAGTGGGGAACTTACCACTAGCGTCAGTACAATGGAGGGCAGAATACAGGAGATTTTCAGTCTGGGGAAGAAGTGGGGTGCAATCGTATTACTAGATGAAGCGGATGTATTAATGTCTAAACGCACGGTGGACAGTCTTGACCGGAATGCAGTGGTCTCTGGTATGCTTACATTCCACTCTGAGGATCGATTTCCGTTTCGTTGCTTAGGCAGTTATCAACAGTCTTCCTGCGCCTGATGGAGTATTATCAAGGAATTCTGTTTCTTACAACGAATCTCCGCGACGGGGTGGATGAAGCCATCTTTGACCGGATTCATGTCGTTATCGAGTTCGCACCCATGACAGATACAGTTCGGCAAACGATCTGGCGTAATTTGATCCGAGCAAATTCGGCAGGTGCCACAGCTGCGAATCACTCGTGGAGAGATGAGGTATATGCAATTTTAGGTAGGTTTGATGTGAATGGGAGAACGATTAAGAACCTGTTGAGGACTGCAGCTTGTTATGCTAGAGCGGAGGATAAGGAGTTAAGTCTAAAGCATTTATGCACAGTTATGAAGGTTAATTTGGCAGAGCAGAAATTTGCAGCCCTCTTGGATGAGTTGAGGAGTGTTACAGAGAGCATGCAGGATACTTGAAATAATTGCAAAGGAGGCCCGAGGGCAAGCTTAGTCTGGCGGATCAATTTTTGTAATTAACTTCCGAAAAATATTTTCGCTGTGAAGGGTGTACAAGGTGCTCACGTTGTCCTTGCGGGGTTCTTTGACTTAAGGCATTCATATGTATTAGAAGCCTGCCCAAGGGATCTTATGATCCCCCTGGACAGACATATTGCCACGACATATGTGGAGTGGCGCCGGTACCCACATGGCAACTGTTCCGCATGCCAATATTGTTACCGTTATTGAACTTACAAAACCTTTCCTATAATTTAGCGGGATTGAAATTGAGTCCGAGTCAGCAACTGAATTCTCGAGGCAGCCAAGCTTTGGTGGGAGACAAATGACTGAAAGGTAAGTTTTGGGGCGTATTGCAAACCAAGGAGTGCCTTTATTGGTTACATTTTTTTTTTTTTTTTGAGTCTATGCGCCTAATCAGCCTAAGGCTATGCGGCGCCCCCGTTCCCTCCCCGTTTGAAGGTTTGGTACGCCCACGGGAAAACGGGCTACATAAACGTCCTGCCTTCCGAGCCAAAGATATATCTGAGGAAATACCCCTATTCCGCCGCCACACCCTCTACCGGTCTGTCCCCAAATAAAAGTATGCTTCCTCCACCACGCCCCTTCCGGCCCTCTCCTGACAAACGGACCAAACATAAAAGAGACCACAAACAAGAAACTTCATAACGGAAATCAGCTCCAGTCAATTTAAGAGAAAAACATCTCCACCAAATCGACTGTGTAAAATCCCTCTCCATCCTTCCCCTTCCTGGCCCACCTCGCCCTCTCATCCATAGCTTCCCACATCCTCCACCTCCTCTCTATATCTTCTCCATATGAGCAGACCAAGGCTACATACTTGTCTGTCTCTGCATGTCTTCCACACTTTCAGCATTTAGGGTTATTTGCTTTTTCAATCTTGTGGCACCAAGCTAGTAAATTGCCTATTCCAGTATGATATTGAATATATACAACCCTCGTCATACTATTCCATTTCACCACCCTTCCCATTTCTACTCCCTTCACCCTTCGCTCTTCTTCTCTCTTCCTCTTCCACGCCTACTTCTAACTCCCTTCTGTGATTTGGAAGTCTTGTTGGTAAAGGTTTGTAGCATCTTTTGTGCATCGGTCAGCTTTCTTGTTATTTTGTAAGTCGTTATGAGCTTTGATATAACCGAAGACCATTTCTTATAATTTTCTTAGTATGCATTTCATAGTACCTATCATGTATACCAGATACTTCGGGCAGAGTACCTTACATACTACTATTGTCTTGCGCGTATCTAGTCCTGAGGTATTTTCTTATATGGTAATGGAATATGCATCCACCCCTGTATTTCTAAGTACGGGAGGCCTGACCTCCCACACCTGTATTTATGGTCATGTGGGAGTGCTTTCTGGAATGGCTAAAAAGCAAGTTTTCTGGAAAGGCCAGAAAACAGGTTTTTCAAACTTCAGAAGGCTTAGTAGCTAGTATAAGTACTGACCTGTTCTGCTATTCTGACGAAGGATTCTCAGATCAGATCACTTCAGACAGAGTTCAGACAAGCCTTAGATAGCTTCAATACAGAGAGATTACATCAGTTAATTCTCTTCTTGCTTAGGAAATCAGTATGCTCTTAAAGACCCTCTGAGTTCTCGACTTAGTGGAACCGATAACAGATATACACTATCACTCTAGTCATAGTATAGACTCTGTTAAATGGCCTGTGGTGGTACTATTGGTATCGCCTATTACATTTGACCCACCCTAACAATACAGTATCTAGTCTCAGTCAGACCTGCTATTCCTTAATCCCATTCGGCACTATCTTGAAGTCTTGGGTCCTTGATTTTCCTATATATCCTACCTTCTTTACTACTAAAATTGCTCCTTGTAAGTTTGATAGAATCAATACATTAGCTGGATTTGGTGTATTCTCTATTGCTTCCTTTACTCTACATACTTCTCCATCCTATACTGTTGACAACTTGCCTAGTAGAAATACTCCTTACATTTTTTACCCTTCTATAAACCAACCCACTCCTCCTATACCATCCTCATTCATACTACTATGGGTATATATTCCTGTTGTATTATAGTGCTTCCTGAGTTAGTTAATACCTTCTGCCCATACCTCTGCCTTAGAACCTACATTCTCTTAGAGTTTAACTTCCAGTACTTCCTTCTCTTTAGCTCTTCCTCCGTAACTTATCTTTTCATATCCTTCCTCTTTCAGTACCCTTACGTTATTTTAGATCACTGTCAGAATCAATGTGAATCTGTCTGGACCAATAGTATAAGGCTCTTGGCCAAAGTTATCCAACTCTCTTCCTGCCTCAATATATCTTCCTCTTTCATCATTATAATACCTCCTGTCTTCTTCCCCTAACATCAGCTCCCTAATAGTAGTGGTGTTCAACAGGATCTTGTCTATGAGTCTGGCCTGTGCTGTATCCAATACCATCTTTGGTGACTCCACCCTTGCAATCTAGCGGACCAGCTCAATCTTGGATCCACATATTATATTAACATATTTCTTCAGAGCCTAGTACTGTAGTTATTCAAACTGCCTCTCCCTAACTCTCTGTCCCCTCTACCACAACTCTGCCTCCGATAAAGGTATTGCTTAGATTATCAGCAAAAATTTTGGTTGCGTTGTGTGCATGGCGTGCCTACTGTACCAATTTGCAAAACTGCGCGTTGCCATAAGATCTTATTCATATAATACACTCATTTCCCAGCCCGTCTTCCCATGTCGCATAATTCCACCCTCTCTCGCTATGCAATCGGACGCATCAGTATCCTTTTCAAACCCATGATTTCCTTTTCCTTCCCTTCCCTAGTTACTATGCCTCTCGTTCCCGGTCTGAATTCCATCATGCCGTGCCCCACATTTCCTACTTCTTTGGTCTCCTATTGTCTCTTCTAAACACCCCGATCTGACTCGTCCTCCCTCTTAACGGACGTACCGCATCTGTTTCCTGTGCAATGTTCACTTTTGAACTTTCTTCCATGTCTATGTTCCTCCCAAGTCGCGTTCACTTTAGAACTCTTTGCCTCAGTCCTATTCCATCAGATCTTACTGCTCTATTTTTGCACGCTGCTAATGCTGCCCTCGTGATCCATTCGGACGCAACTTGTCTGAGTTTCAAACGTACCGTCCCGTAAAACAACCCAGCTTTATGATTGTTTGTTTCCAATGGGCGCTTTCTACATGCACGAAATTATTCCGCACCTCTCATGCATCTTGATTTGGCTCCAAAATACAATAAATTCCTATCTCAAACATACTATCCCCTCCATGTCGAGTTTTTAATCCCCCCATGCCTCGATCAAACGCAGACCGGATTAAAACCACCTCAGTTCCCTCCTCCGTACCCGACAGGTAAACAAAACAGAACTACAATATAAATGAATAACATGATCACAACAGCGTACATGAAATTACTACCACAGTGATAATGACAAACATGAAATCAAATACCAAATCGACCCATTACATCCTCCTCAAGTAACCCTGACTCTGCATACACAAAAACCAAAAACTGAAACACACAATCACAAAGAGAAACTATAACCGGAATTTAAAACCACCACCACATACTCCGCACACTGACAATCGGACGCACAAAGGCCCTTACCCACCCTAAGTCGCAGAAAATCTCACCTGCGATTCCTGCTAACATCGATTCTCGTCCACTTCCGTAGCACTCCCTTCATCGTTCTCGCTCCCTGTTTCCATCACGGTCACCATGAGTTGCGTGTTAGCAGCTTCCTCTAAGGTGTTGTCCACACTTGTTGCGTCCGATCCTGCCAGAATTTGACCCGAGATAGTCCTCTTCAATTCCTGTTGCAACTCATTGACGTACAAATCGTCTTCAACCACTGCACAAGGATCACTCGATTCTACCTGGGCCTTCTTATCGAACCCACCAATTCGAGTCCGCAAATGTGCCTTGATATTTGCCAAAATCAGATTCCGAACTCTGATATCGTAAAGACTCCAGGTGTTCCGTAATCTGTGAAACGAAGCTGCCTTGCGTCAATTGCAGGACATTTAACATCGAATTCATAACTTACTTGCTGCCGTGTCGTACTTGAAATCGACAGGCTCATTCGCTTGCTCCCCTCCTTTCAATTCCTTGAGGCAATGCCGAAGCACTGTCGCTACCAAGCAAATGAAGACAGGGTTGATATTGTTGAAAAACTTCACATCCCGGTTTCCGTGCATCTTCGGTCATTGAAAAAAACACTTGTAGATAACCGTCACTATTTCCGACAGTCGAAATCTATGTCCAAGGGTCTGTTTTCTATATTTTAGCGTCCGTTTGCAGCGTTTGCCAAGTTACTTACCTCCCGCTGCTCCTCCCGCCAAACAAATCGATCCTTCTTAAGCAACCACTTGACCTTCGTTGCAACCTTATCCTTCGTCTAGTAATCTAGCTTGTACAACCGCATAATGCTCTAGTGGCACTTGTGAACGACGTACAACCTGTGCCGGGAATGGACGCTTTTAAGCTGCTCCACGTTAGCAATTGGACTTGCAAAGGTTGTGAAAGACTTACCAGAGCCTCACAAGCCTTTGTACGAGGGGGGTAGGCCTTTTCCTGGTCCTGTGCCCATTCCCACACTTCCTGAATCAAATTCATCACATCCAAGGAGCTCAGGAATGGGAGTCTAAAGAAAGTATAGTCGGTAACCCAGTTTTGTGATATAACACACAAGCCTTGAAGCTTCTGTGGAATGGCTGCAAACGACTTTGTTCTTTTCCCGCCATCTTGGAATCTTTTCACTTCCACAACATTCGATTCATCCCCTTCATCATCCCTGAACTGTTCTGTTTCCGCGTTGCCCTCATCTGACGATACATCCCTCCTTTCCGCTGTTTCCTCTTCTGGATCATCATTGTTCTTTTCCATTTTTTATCAGCATCTGTGTCAATTTTCATGGGCATTACGACGTACCTCCAAAGATTCTTGAAATCTCAGGCTCTTGTTACTCTTGAGTTCATGAAGTTGTTCCTTTCACTTGCGTACCAGGGACCCAGCAGACGTACCATGTGCTTGTTGCGACACGGCCTTTCGGGCTACCCTTGCCATTCTAGCCATCAGAATGCGTATGATGCGTGGAGGAATGTGTATGAGAGAATATGTCTAGACGAATCTGTATGAGGGACAATATAAGAGAAAATTGGGAATGGCTCGGAAGGAAACTCGGTAATCAGTGTGATTGAGAATACGTCTGATGGAATTCGTTGGATGGATCAAAGCCGCTATTGGGAAGATTTTATTGGACGCCGAATGGCAGTCATATATATATCCTCATCTTGTATTGTTAAAGCAGGTCGTGTCCACCAGAATGTGTCTTACTCTGGTGGGCACAAACCTCTTGTAGAACTGCGTCTTGGACTTCATTGTCCCAATAAAGCTCTGATCCCAGCCTTTTTAAACCCAGTTTGTCTCACATGCCTCTTATCGGATGCCACGCGGACACTAATGCAATGATCGACTGGTGTAACATACTTACTTGGCGTAGGCCTATCACCACAACGACAAAAATGATATCTCTACCTAGTCTGGTTGGCACAAGATCTCTACACCATTTGGATATCCAACCACCGTCTATTCACTTCGCTGCAGATATTAGCGTACGCTCTCCACAGTCTATTCACGTTGCTGCAGCCATTATCGGACGCTCACAGGCCAATCATGCCTAGCTTTCTTTGCGTAATATTACAAGTATATTAAATACTCAAGATATAAAAAAAAATCGAACTTAAATGCGTAAAATAAATATAATTCCCACAAAACACAAAACACAAAATACAAAATGCAAAATGCAAAATTCAAAAAAGATAAAAAAATAAAAAAATAAAAAAATTAAACATAAAATATAAAAAATATAAAATATAAACTATAAAAATACAAAAGTACAAAAATACAAAAATACAAACAGGATAACAACAAATTTACTACATATTTCCTCCCAACCCTCATATCGGACGTTTCAGGTCCAAGACTCTACTCGCTCGAGCTTTCCTCCTCCTCCTCATTATCCGCATACTCACTCTCATCCTCAACCACGCGTTCAGCTACCTCCAACTATAAATTGTAATAGCCCTCCTCCGGCTCCCCACCAAATTTGGCCACTGCCCTGCCTCTAGCTTTTTCGTCTATCTTAGCACGCGCTGCGTATTGGGCTGTAGCACGTGCTTTAACATAACCCTTGCCAGATTGCGGATTTAAATACCGAATCCAGCCAACCAGATTTTCATCATCTGAGTCGATAATGTCCCACTATTTGTTAGGTCCCTTGAAGGCCCGATGGCGTCCCTTTACGTCCTCCTAGTGCAGGCGGAATTCCCCCAATTTCTGCCTGCACCTGACTTTCTCACTTTCAAAGCCATTGTCACTCCTTGGCCACGACTTGGCTTTCTTTCTTCCGAACTTGATGAGGTATAACTTATTGTCCGAGTCGGACGCCACTCGGTAGTGTGGGTCATCTACAGGGAGGAATTCGTCCTCCGCAAAATATTGCCGGTTGTCAGGAGGAGGGCTTTCGTTGGCCCGATCCCCGCTGGCCAACTGTAAGTGAAACAGAAGGGGCTTGTATGCCCCCCCCGCGACTGTGATCACATCCTCGAGATCCGAGTCCGTTGTCACCCGCTCTGTTTCTGCAGTGTAAGGAAGTGATATTCTCAGTATGCTGATCTATCACCACCTCACAAACTTACCCTGAACCAACATCTACTATGTAATTTCTTACTAAGTTATGCTAACCTGCCTGGTTAATTATGTTGGAAGAATCACATGTAATTTCTTTAATTTCACATGTCAATTATGAGTCACCTAT
>Ga0307511_10003243_pt1 | contig 16753 bp, 10 predicted proteins | sample 13_EM_MG_FD_200266 | JGI IMG/M metagenome (GOLD analysis project Ga0307511, IMG submission 200266) | Populus trichocarpa ectomycorrhiza microbial communities from riparian zone in the Pacific Northwest, United States - 13_EM | ecosystem: Host-associated > Plants > Roots > Unclassified | place... | reverse complement strand
CAAACTCGTCTTTGTGGAATAATTATAGTATAATCCAACGTGGGGGTAATAGTAATCATGATATTAACTCCATTATCATGAAACAAATATGTTCACGCGAAGCAGAATCTTCTGCTTATAGGGATTGCTAATTAGCAAATTAATTATAGAGGGAGGAAATATAATTTAATTTTTAGAGAAAAAAATTGCATAATTGCGTCTGTTTGTTTTTTTTCTCCTTAATCCCCAATTATATTTGTTTTTACATGTAAATGATATTGTTGAAGATATTATTTATTTTTTAAAATTTTCTATAATTGTAATGTTAATCAGCAACAAATCCGGAGGATGCAAGCATGACAAGAAAATGGTCAAAAGGCCATATTAATTAATCATCATTCTGTCTTGTAGAAGCTAAAGAACAATATATCATAATTATTAAATCCGCACATATTTATCCTTAATTTTAGAACTAGGATTGAAGTAGCTTCTGCTTTTTTTTTAATTGTGTTTGTTTTAAAAAGATATTTATTTATTTTATTTATAATTTTAATATATTGATGTTAAAAATTAAAAAAAAAACAATATTTGAATGTGTTTTAAAAAAAATAGTCTGTATTGTAATATTGCTTAGCTTAGATTTATTGCAATTAAGATTACTTTACTGTTAAAATGATATTTGAGTTTGTTGAAAAAAAATCTTAATTACGATGATCTCATGATTTTATTTATCACCGAAAAAAATATTAAATTTAAAAACATAATGAAAAAAAAAAGAGGTTTAATGCGAATGTGGGAGACAAAAAAAAATGGATGCTTTGGTCAGCGTTTTATAATTATGTTCCTAAATGTTTGCCTACTTTATGTAATTGATTGTTGATTTTCTGAAAAAGGATGCTATAAATAACCTTTAATTACGCACGCTAATGATCCCTCTTTGATCACCCATTCGTAAAGAATGGATCTTTAGTACCCAAAAAAAAGTTGAAAGCAAAGGCCGTACACTTGATTTCATATTTAAAGATTTCATAGTTTTTAAATGCCACCGGGTAAGACCTCGATATACATTAGTTAATCTAGGTTAACTCGGTTTATATTAAAAAAAAAAATTAATGGGTTTTGACCGGATTTTGTTTGGGTTGATCGGGTTATAGACCAGTCTGAGTTTTTGACCGAGTCATACCGAATTAATTCTTTTTTAATTTTTATTGAAACCCAGATCAACTTAGACCATAAAATACTTGGATCACGAGTTAACCCAGCAATTTAGGCATAGGTTTTTTTTTTTGAAAAAAAAATTGCTAGAATTGCTGCTCATTTCTGCACAAAGAAGTTAAAGTCAGAGGGAGCGGATGATGGAGAAAATGTAAAGCAACTACACGTGCTTATGAATTGTGATCTTCTTCTTCAGGTTTTATTTCAAGGCATGAAAAGCAATGAAACGTGTCAATCAAGCACCTTTGCTTTCGCTTTTATAGCCAGCTCTTGCCCAACCAAGCAAACCCTAGCTAGCTAGTAAATGTATTCACATGGCATTAGAAGAAAGGAATAAAAAAAGGGGGAAGATGGCTGAAAGAATTAAGTAAGGTTCTGAATTCTGATAAGGGTTTAACGAGCTGCTGGGTACGTGGTGGTAGTAGAAAAGTGTGTGCGGTATGTTTAGTCCCTTTTTCTTTGCCATTCTTAAAGGGCTGACATGTTAAAGATTACTACTCTTGCCCTGTGGATTTTTAGTCATTTAAGTTTAGATTTCTGAAGGTTTCCTTGCATTTTCGTGACTTTAGCTGTTTGAAATACTGTCAGGATATTGACTATTTTTGTAGTAATTGTTTGTATGAATTTAAGATTTTACAATTCAATGGTGCCCCCCATTTGTGGAATTTCTCTGTGACTTGAATGTAGTAGTTATGATACTTGGTTTGGGGTTTGACACAACTCGATGCTTGGATTGTAGTTCTATTGAGTGGATTTACGGGTTGATCAGTCAACTTAAACCAATCAAAACGATATCATTTTAGATAAAAAAAACTAAAGGTGACATCGTTGGCCAAGCCAGGTCTGGATTGAGTTTGGTCGAGTTAATTGCATCCGTCCGAACATGATTGGATTGCTTGAGTTAAATTCGGTTCAATGATAAACAGCCTTCAAATTAGGCTATGAAGCAATGAGTTTTCCAAGTTAACTTGTTAGGCCACGTTGAATATGATAACTATGCAGCTTTATTCTTGCTGCATGGTCAGTTTTCATTCCTTTGGATGCTTTTTTGCTTTTATTTTTCTGATTTTTAGAATTTCATCCTTTGGAGACAGAGAGAGAGAGAGAGAGCGCTAGCTTCATTGGATGCTGACCTTCAAGCAGCAATTTCGTCTTATTAAGAATATTTCCATTTCGACGCGTGCAAAAACAAAACAAGAAAAAGGATATTTATGATGATATTACTATTCCATATCGGCTAGGAAAAAAAATCAGATACTTTTTAAAGGACATTTCGTATATGAATACGTACATTCATAATCAATTTCCATAGTCATAATTACAGTGATGACAAAAAAAAATACACGTTTTTTGCATCCTATAAAGGGCATAATTAGAAAGAAAAATCCATTATTAACATATAATTTGCTTTTAACATAGCAAGAGTAGACTTATTTTATTTTATTTTTTTTGATTAATATGGGTATTCAGACCAGCTTACGTGCACCTCGATTAATTCCACGGGTCATAAAGTTAACGACCATATAAACCTCCAGTGACCCTGAAATTTGTGAGACTCGAACTAATAATCTTTATAGAATAAATCTAGTGTTTGATCAGTTGAGCTACACCCCTTAGTATTACTAGTAAACTTATTTTAATATCCTGAAAATGACACAAGAATATCTCTAAACTATGGGGAAAAAAAGGGTTTCCAAGTGCAGTGCAGTCCAATTCAAACCTAGGAGGAGGCTTCGTAGCTGCCGTGGGGACAAGAACGAGTCCATTCTCGATTTAGTTAAGGTAGACAATTCATGTTAAAGAAGGTGGTTAGATATTTCCTATAATCAATGTTCTTAAAGCGTCCGTTGGGGTTGGAACTAGAAAACATTAGTCACGGTCCAATTCGAACATTAGCACCATCGCTTTCAATTTGAATTTACTCCAACACATACTTCACGCCAAAGACTTGGGTATTGTAATTGAGTTTTAAAAAAATCATTTATTTTTAGAATACTTTCACTTTTCAAATGTTATCTTCAAACTAATCTAAGGATTAATTTCTTTTTTCAAAAAAATAAAATACGAAGCACACATGCTCCGATATGATTAACTTCGGGAGATCACCTATTCTTTATTTCTAAAGTTTAAAAATGAAGGTAAATTTAAATTAAATTAAAGAAAGTACTAAATAAAATATATTTGATATTATGATATAAAGTGTTTTTTTGTTTGAAAATATATTAAAATATATTTTTGAGATCAATAAATTAAAATTATTGAAAATAATTAAAAATATTAATTCAATATTTTTTCATGCCAATCACATTAAAAGGGTGTTTGTACGTGTGATAGCGGTTATTTTTCAAAATACTTTTAGCTCGGAAATATATCAAAATTATATATTTTTTATTTTTTAAAAATTATTTTTGATATCAGTATATCAAAATAATTTAAAAAAATTAAAAAAATTAATTTAAAATATAAAATAAAAAAATTATTTTTTAAAAAAACACAATAACAAGCTAGAAATAAACTCGAGATAGGTTACTTTCAACAGAGGGTTTGGTATGACACTCGGCCGAAAGGTTGTAGGCCGCTCCTCCACAAACTACATTCTTTGCAATTAATTAATTAATTAATTAATTTAATACCAATAAAGATGGCTTAATGGTGCAGACTCCAGTATGAGCTACATTCTTTTTTGATCCACCTACATTGATATATTATAATGTTTGTTATCCATTACATCTCATCAATCATCAGCATGAGAGGTTTTTTTTTTTTCAAGTAAAAAAGATAAAATAATTAGACAAATTAAAGGCAAAATATTTTTGAAACATTCAATGAATAACTAATAATTTTTACTTTATGAACTCAATTTAAATGATAAGATAAATATTGGAAGGAAAAAGAGAATTATACTCACTTATTTTTTTTAAAAAAATTTCCAGTTTCTTTTTCATATCCTATCAATCTCTCTCTTATTAAATAAATATTATTAATTTTTTTTTAGATTAACGTAGGTGTCTGGGTCAGTTTGCGCGCACTTCGACTAATCCCACGAGTCTTGAAGTTAACGACCATATAAGCTTTCAGTAGCCCTAAGGTTTGTGAGACTCGAACTGGTGATCTCTTAAGAGCAAACCTAGAGTCTGACCAGTTAAGCAACACCCCTCAAGGTTAAATATTATTAATTACTTCATGAGTATAGTAGAATTTCTTAATAAATGCTTTATTTATTCACCTCAAATATTCAATTAACTATCATCGGGGATTTTGTTTGATCACTTTCCAAAAGGATGTGGGCATGTGATTGAATGTCTACATGAAGAAAATTAATCCCACAGATGTTGGCTTTACGACTCTTGGGAGGGGACTCTTTCTTCACATAATCAACAAAATAATGATAGAACGTTCTAGTCTCTATTAATTAATTGTCACGGGGAGATTTTAATCAATGTAAACTGCCTAAAAACCTAATTAAATATAATAATTAACAGAACTTTTATGGCCTAATAATCCAACATGTGAAACCTAATTAGCTTTGTGGGCAAAAAAGTAAACGTTATGGCCTAATAAAGCAACATGTGAAACCTAATTAGCTTTGCGGGCAAAAAAGTAAACGAGAACATTCCTTGGGATTTCAAAATTAAAAGACAAGATTGTACGTGTGTGGAACTCCGAAACTTTTGTTCACGTGAGTGAATGAATCGATCCTATTAAGATTTTTTTGGTTTTATGTTTTAAAAGTATTTTTTAAAAAAATTAATTTTTATTTATTTTAAATTAATATTTTTTTAAATATTTTTAGATCATTTTGATGTACTAATTTCAAAAATAATTTTTAAAAAATAATAATAAAAATATTATTTTTATATATTTTTAAGTAAAAAACACTTTGAAAAGCAACTGTAACCACTCTCAAACACGCTATAAATTTTGCTGATCAATTTAGAACCCCACTAACCAATTCTCTAAACCAAGTGTTAAAAAAAAATTATCAATTTATAATTTGATTTGGTTGACCTAGCATATTAATCTATAATTTGATTGAAATGGTTAAAACCAAATATTTTTTTTTAAAAAAATAATATTGTTTTGATATTTTAGTATTTTTTTAAATTAATTTAGATCAAAGCATCAACCCACCAATGTATAGGCTAGCTCCAAAAAACGGGGAGACCCATCAGAAAACAAGGATCATCCATCCATGGAGCAAGACACCAACACCACAAATCAATTTATACGAGGTGATGGTTTTTGTTTTCTAAATAATGTTAATGCAATCAAAATAACTCATTTTTATCATAAATTATTTATGAAATACATCAAATTCAAGAGTCATCCAACAAGACTCTTTAATAAAAGAACTTTAGATTTTTAGCCTTTTAATTTACGAATTTTAGGCTATACTTCCTTCTTTAAGAGATTGTTTTTGAGCATTTTTTTACCATATTCATTTTTATCATAAATTATCTATGAAAAACAACTTAAGAATTATAACTCAAAAGGAAAGAGCTAAAAATTCATGCAAAACTGACTCCTAAGAACTCCATTACTGAAAGATCTCACAAACTTGGGAGCGCACCTGAAAGGAAACAAACAGATCGCATAATAGCAACAAGACTGAAAGGTATGAAAGCTTACTGAATAACTCTTTACACACAACCATGCATGCTTGTTCCATCCAAACAACAACTTTCGGTTCCTGTATACTGGAATTTGATTACAAGTGCAGTACATATACACCCTTTTTTTCTCAACAAATAAAAAAAATTAAAAAGAGGGAAGAATAAAGTCAAATAATCACCAATGAGATACTCTGTGACCAAATAAAAGAATTTGACCTCCCAACTGCCAGAGACTACAGTCTGGTATCAATACAAGAGGCAGAGGTAGATTTAAAGGAAAAAAACACGGGCAAAACTCACTCTTCATGCATAATCACAATCAATACCGCTTTACTAATCACTGCTACACTCCATCATCAAGGAGTAACTAGTGAGATGCTAGACAAAACAAGCCAGGCATGGCTCGCCACCAATGAAAGCACAGTTTTCCAACAGAGCAGTCGAGACCATAATGATCGAGGAAATTTGAGTTAGAGCACAAAAGGGTAGAAAAATAATCCCTTTAATGGACTTGATATGATCTCTAGAATAAATCAAATTTCTTCTTCTGCATGTCCTGCTTCCATTTTGGCATTTTATAAAATGCTTCTTTTGTCACCCCAAAAACAGTTTGGAACTCCTCGTCTGATAGATAAGCCTGAAAATTCAAGCAGAGAAACACTTGAATTCCAATCCGGATAACAAATTCAAGTGAAGTAACAAATTTGAGAATAGGACCAACCTCTCTCCGTTTAAAATCAATTCCTTTTACAGGATTGTCAGAGTGAGCCTTCAGTTGATCATAACTGAATGTACTTTGACCATTCCCATCATCATTCTCCTCCTGTTCTGTATCTTGCTTTCTTTCTGAATCCTCCCCATTGCTTTCAGGTACAGATGCAGTCTCTTCCATTTCCTTGACTTCTGCAACTCCTTCAGAACCCTCTACTTCAGATTGTGTTTCACTTTTCCCTTCAGCTACAAGTGCATAAATGTCTTAGATTGTTCAATTCATATACATATGAGAGATCAAATTAAATTGGAGATACTTAATTCTCAACAGAAAAAAATATATTCTTGCAGAATAAGATAGACATTTTAAAAGCAACTGTGATTTCTTCATATCTAAGATACCGCCATCTGAAACACACAAAAAGATGATTTCTTACTAGGAAGGTTAGTTTCTGAGCGAGGACTACGAGAAGGAGAGGTTTCGGGTGTTTTCTTTTCAGCAGTAAGAACTGATGAAAGAGCAGCAACAGCTGCAGCTCTTTGTGATCCCTGACCAATCCCAGATGGCCTTGGAGCAGTAGTTTTCGATCCTGGGGATGAATTGAATGCAGAGGATAAGGCAGCTAAAGCTGAAGCTCTCTGTGTCGGCCCTCCTTGACTGGACCCATTAGACCTATCCTGCACCTCAAATCACATCCACGTCATTAGGCCAAAAAAAAGATTCAGTAAATGAATTCTTAACACACACATACATCATCACTGTTGGGTACGAGAGCTTCGAAGAAATTGCAAGAAAAACATGTAAATAAACAGAAGTCATATGAGCAAGAAGCTAATGTCAGAAACCTAACCATACATCCAAACGCAAATTCTAGGTGAAAATATACAACATTGATCGGCAGCAGATGCTCGTAAAAGCAACAAAACATGCATAGACAATGCTTTGTACCCATCAAATTTCCAGCTGACTCCGGTCAAAGAGAGGAAAACCAAAAGAATTAGGATTATGCCACTTATGAAAAAAAAAATTACTCAATTACCAAGACTCTAATTAACCAGAAAATGTGACCTCCATGGACCTATTGAGAACATGAAAGGACAAAAGGCCAGCCATACTCTTCCTCACTGTTGGTTTGTCAGTTGTTTGGAAAGCATATGACTTGTTTACTAGAAGGGAAGAAAGAAGCAATCCATTGAATAAAGAAATATGAATACATACAAAACAGTAAGCAGTTAACAGTATGCAGCTAACATTGAAAGAGACAGAAAGCAGACTCCTACAAAGTCAAAGAGAAAAGATGAAAGGCAATTTACCACACTCAGTTGCACGAACAAAATATTTACCAGATGTGATGACTTTCCAGAAGATGGATTAAATGCAGAAGACAAGGCAGCTAACGCTGAAGCCCGTTGGGTTGGCCCTCCTTGATTTCCATTGGACTTGTCCTGCAAACAAATAATCATGCATTGCATCATCATCAACGTCAACACCAACATTGCATGTAAGACCTGACTCAACTGCATTAGCACATACAGGGAGAACAAGAACAGCAAGACGAAAGACACAATGTCAACATAGTTCGTGGGATTGAGGAGAAGAAAAGTAGCCAAAAGAAGCTACTTACATAGTGGAGAAAAAACTTGGGAGAACAGGATTACAGAAAAGTCTCATCATAGCATTCAACAATAAAAGAAATGAAGACATTTTATTATAAAGACAAAAAATTAGTTTAAATTCATTCAAACAACAAATGGTACAGTTATCTATCAATTGCCAAGTTATGTACCAGCTTTTTGCATCAAGCAACGTATTTACCTCCACAGCGTGATGTCCTAACCCGAAGAGTAATGCAACCTTCTTTTGGAATGAGTTCCCTTGAACCTGCAATGCAAGGACAAAATTTTTAAACATACAAACAAAAGAACAAGTTATTGAACATGGGATATATGTGAACAAAGAGAATTTTGTGAATAACAGAGTATTAATCTTAAGATCCAAACCACGTTTGCTTGTTTCTTTATTTCCTTTTCTTCTCTTCTTTTTGTTTTTTTTTGTTTTTTTGTTTTTTTTTTACAAATGACACATCCAGATTCTGAGCTCCAAAGTTTGTCTTCATAATCATGATCATCATTGTTTAAGTTAAAAGCTCCGGGCATGTGGTGTAATGTTTTTTTTTTTGGTAAATGGTTAATAATGGGCGGGCCCAAGTAGAGTAGAGGAGCTAGTGTTGAAGTTCCTTTACTGATTTTTTTAATATAGGGAAGCCCTTAGATTTTGTGGAGATGTAGTGTATGAGTGAAGTGGAATTCAACAAACTTTTACAAACACTCTAGGCAAGGTAGAATAGTCCCCTTAACTGATATCCAATTGGACTAAAAAATCCTTTTGCCTTGATTCTATTTCTAGAACCTATTTATAATAAATGATTCTCATCCCATTCCCATTGACATGGTGAAAAGACTTGAGCTTCTACCCTTGTCTAGGAGACTAACTTCCGCACAAGCTTCCTGATGCCTCAAGTTCTCACTTCATCCACCGTAACTTGTTTAGTTTTGTGTTTTTAATGAGACTCACCAAACTTGATCATGTTAGTGTAAACGTTTGGAGGTGACTATATAGGCATTCCATCAATGATCTACCTTGTACTACCAAGCTAAGCCTTCGTTAAGTAATGCAAACTACATTTTCTATTATCCTACCCAATAACAGGATTCCTGGGAATTCATCCACGTGCCCAGCACCCACCTCAACTCCTTCATAAATATGCCACTCATAACATTCTGGATTTTACTATTCTCAATGACAATATTTCAATAGTGAGATAATAAAATAATATGACTTGAGAGAAGATAAATAATGCTTGATTCAGTACATACAGTGGCTTTTATGGGATCCCACAAAAAGTATGTTGTAAAGAATGATGGTTCATTTCCTTCGGTAACTTTATACAGTGGTACAAATGGAGACAAACCATCCAGAGATACAGCCATCTCAATGTATTTCTGCAAAGGAACATATACTGTAAGCAACATTGACAGGAAAAATCTGACAAAAGCAGAACAGTTTAAGCACTACCTGGCCAATATCAAAAACAATTTGCTTTTCTTTGGGATCTACAGACTGGCCAACCCAAACAAACACTTCTGCATGTGTATCAAGTATCAAGATATCCTCAGTCAACAAGTCATCTTGAGAGAAGTTGTAAATTTCCTCAACCTGCCCAATTGAACATGAGAAGCCACTAAGAAGCTGTATAGCAAGAATTTTCAACCGCACTTAAAATCTAGAACTCACCTGAAATTTCCCTGGCAATCCACATAGCAGCAAAAATGGTCATAAAAAAGCCCAGTTAGAATGTTATTTCAGCTACTTAAAAATCTCAGATGACAGTTTCGATCAGATTTATTTCAAAAGAAAATAAATGAAAATTTCAGAGTATCAGCCAAGGTTCAAAATTAGAAATGTCACCTTTATTTAAGGAGAATTCGAACAGGTGAGGATCTCTGACAGTTTCTGGAGAAACTTTTTTGATGGTGTAACTTTGTTTGCCTCCAAGGGCAAACCAGAAAGATGAGCTTTCAGTTCCTTCTTTAGCATGTTTCAAAGCAACTCCTGGCTGAATTAGTGAGGCAAGTGATAGTAAGATGACGATCAAATAAAAAGACCTTTAATAGGAGAAACTACAGGAGACACATGGCAATTGAAATGCAATTTTAACTAAATGTGCAGCAGCTCTATTTTTGTGTGTAAGTATGTGCATTCGTATTTAATAGGTCCCATTCCCAAGGTAAATTTTAATATTAAATAATTGCTTAGTGAAATCCAAATATCAAGAATTCATTAAAAAATTGGAGAATATCTGATATTACAGATTTAAAAATATCACTACTTCCTTTGATGTGTGCAATAAAATGAAAAGCAACACGGCTAAATTTGAAATATCAGGTATCATTTTTATATCACGTTCCTGTTTTATAGGTACTTTTTTAATTAAGCGTTTAAAACAAGCCATTGATATTCTTTCCAATAGAAAAACATGTTTTAACAAAATCAGAAAGGTTACAATTCCAGTAAGGATAGTACCTTCAAAAATTCAGCAATTTTTGCAGCTAGCTGCTGCTGCTCAAAGGTGCTTTGATTCCCATGCCAGGTGAAAATTGACGAGCCAGATTGCAGAAGGAAGCACTCTGCAGGGTTCAATGATGTTGCCACCTGAAAGAGAATAATTTGATGGGGTATACATAACTGTTAGTGCTACTCCTTTTCTTTTAACAGTGATTGATGCAATGAGGTATTAAGATTATACTCAAAAAGCTTTTGAAGGAATGTGAAGATGGATCTTTCCTATTCACTTTAAAAGAAAAACTGGAGAAATTTTGAATTGTTCAGATGGGAAAAAAGGTGATCATTTCTAAAACTGTAACAGACTGTTGACCATAGTGAATAGAAGAATTGTGGTCTCCAAATTACTAAAATATCTTCATAGTAGACTTCAAGATAAACAAAATCTATCAGCAGAAAAGAAAAGCTCAATGATCAGACCACATACTGCTTCAACTTGCACTGCCTTATTGTTATGAACTGAAGTTCCAGATATCCGAAAGAGTGCAACAGAATCTGCAGTGTAGGTTTCATCTGGCGATCCTTTCTCGGCTAGAGAATTCTTGTAACCAGAGCTCTGACCACCCTGAAGAGGAATCAAAGCAAATTTGTTTACAGCTAACCAAACAAAAAAAATCATCATTACAATAATAATTGAGACTTAAATTGTAACACAGGAATTGTAAAAGATTTAAAATGTGCACCTTGAGGATCACCAAAGGCTGAAAAAGTGCTACAAATTGTGGAGGCTCCTTACCTTGAAAAATACGACCCTGCAAGAAGCAACTATTATATGCAAGTCATAGGAGCCATATCCACAATTTAACTTCAGATTGTATCGTACCTGCACAGGTCTGCCCTTTAATGAGTTGGACATTGTATTAGCCAGCCGAGCAGCCATCTTCTGGTCCTCCTGGATTGGGCAACCACAGAACTCGATATTAAACTAGCCAAATGAAGTCCACTGATATAAGGCGATACAATCAACAGATAAATTTATAGGCATTTCTTCTGTGCAGCAATCATGACATGGCAAAGTGACATCGATAACTACCATAGTTTAAGTGATTAAGAAAATATTTGAGTGAAATAGTGAACGAACAAAGTCAAAATGCAGTACATCGCGCAGGAGTTGGTATTTTTGCATTTGTTTCACATTCATAGCAAAACAATGTGTGCACGATGCCAAGGGAGTGGAAGAATGTACAATGTATCTGTTTTTACATGCACAAGAACCCTCCACAACCGTTTATGTTATTTGCTTGGAGACATCTCCATCACTACCCATACTTCTTTCAATTATCTTAACCCAACTTCAACAATATAAATTACCTCTATGCTATTGTTTCCAAACCAACAGCAGAGAAGGTAATCTTCTTTCCTATCACCAGAGTGATAGGTATAGAGTATGATGTAGCAATCTCCACTATAAAATTTACCAATATCCTCCTTTGGCAATGGAGTCTTTGCACTGCCGTTGATGCACCATACCTGCAAACCAAACAGAATTCAATGTTCCAAGAATTATTGATTTTAACAAGCCTAAGATTCAAAAATTCCCAAAACACATTTAAGGGACCCAAACTAAACCTCCATCTTTCCACCTCCTTCAAGCAAAGGTGGTACTTCCTCGTTTACAGGAGCGCTTTTTGCCATACCCTTGAGACCAACACCTTGTTGCTTCAGCAAAGCTACCATTACACAGTATACCAAATTTAATAATGTTACCCAAAACATGTTGCTTAATTCAACTCTCAGCATGTGATCATTACCTGCTACTTTCCCTCTTCCCTCTTCAGCACCAGGAGCTGCAGATCCAGCAGGCCAAGAATCAAAGTTTGACTTGAACGAATGTGTCTCATAACCTTGAATCAGTCTGGTTATGCGAGTAGCTTTCGGCCTGTTTTGGCTCACCACAAATTCCTGCAAAAATAGTTTGGAAATGAGATCCCATATTTTGTGTAGAGAAGAAATGCAAAACAGCCTTGGAGATGGGATTTCATATCCTTGTTTTGATGAAGAAATATATGCATGTCTCTACCTCAGCAGCCTGACTAGCAGCTTTTCTCTCCTCCACTTGTGTTACACGGCCAACCCAAAGAAATACCTCAGAACCACAGTCAAGGAGATAACATTTATTGTTTTCTAACAGTCCTTTGGACAGCTCGCCATCTACCATCTTCACCTCACCATCAGTAATGCTACATGAATCAATGATTACAAATTAGCATTGAGTAGCTTCTGTCGATAAGTGAGAGAGATCATAAAAACATTGGAAGCAGATTAAATGTGCCCATGTTTCTTCCAAAATAAAGGAAATAACTCTTTGAAGATAATAAAAATGAATGTGCAAGGTTAAACTGAATTTTGATGAGGTCATGGAAATTAATAGCAATCAGATGAGTCTTTTACAGCACAATTCCCTCCACAAGAGAAACACTGAAGTTCTAGTAGAATAATTTATTTCTATAAAATTCTACCCCTACCATCTAGACCAAGATAATAAATGAAGGCACAATAAGAGATGCTTATATGGAGCTAGATTACAACGATGACAAATTTATTGTATGAGGGCTGCATACCTCCATTCTTCAATGATAACACTGAACATGACATCATGGAACTATACACTACACATAATGGTATGCCAACTATTAGGCCACAGATTCCAGAAATCCCAGAAAAATAGATAGCATATTAAAATTAATTGGATGCCAACAAGAACATACCAATAATTGATACGCGGATGACAAGGAGTGTGTGTAAAGGAGTTAACACTGTTCTTTTAAGCTCATGTGCAGATTCACTAAGTGTCATATTTCAGCTCATTAGTGAGTTCTGTAGTTCTGAATGTGAATGCAAAGGGCAACATAAACACGACAGCTAAAAGTACTTGTTTTCTTCATAACATGATGAGTAGCAGAAGTTAACATTTCCATGTATAGGCAACAAATGTAAAAGATAAAAAGAGGAAAAATCACAACTCTACATTAATTTTCAAATCTCGTAATTCTACTAGGATACACAAACAAAATCATATAAGATCATAATACCTGTAAAGCTTGGCTGGAGTTGTCTCCGGGATGATGTCATCTTCACTGACAACCTTTTTGCCAATTGGAGCAAAACCACCAAATAGGACCCAGAATTCACCAGAGTCTGACTCAGTGTCTAACTTCCCGTCATCTAGCATCACAAAAGCAATTATGTAGAGATAAGTAGCAGGCAAATAAATATTAACACTAGAATTGCACAAAACAAATAAAACATGGCTGGATAAAGTATGCCTGTTGAAAAGTATAAGGACTGGAAAGGAGGAATGTGATATGAAATTGTAAATCCAGGTGACTTACCAACAATTGCAACATCACATGTTCCATCATGATACTTTTCTTTCAAAAACTGAATCACTTCCAAAGCCTTGGCTCTTTCCTGGATATTAGAGTTTGCACCATTGAATTGATAGATCTTGTTCTCAGTATCCAAGATAAACACGTCATCGTGATTTAATGATGACCGGGCAAAAGGAACCTGCACAAGCAAAACCCAGAATCATATGATCCTGTCTCGTGGCAGATTCACATTTGAGAAGATTTTATTGTGGGTTCGTGAACTTCACATTACAAGATCTGACATGGTTATACCTGCTTCATTCTGACAACACGTTTCCCTCTACATACATACAATCGTGTTTCAAATGCTTCCTCCTCAGCTTTTTTAAACCCAGTTGCAACACCCCCCTCTAATGGTATAATACAGGGTTTGAAGTATGCCAAAAATTTGTCAGATTCATGTCCTTGAAGTTCCCTGTGCTGAACCGCACGCCCTCCAAGAACTGCATCCAGTTCAATGGTTTTGATAGCTGCTGTTCCAGCTTCATCCTGTAATAATGTTATGACATTATGTGAGAATATAATTTCAATTCTTAAATCATATGTGAAGACAAGATAATAGCAAAACCAGGTCCTTAAAGAGGAAGTTCGGAAAGTCAGAAACACACCTGACTTGTATCTTTTCCAATCCAGAAGTGGATATCGTACAGATAAGCACCTCCTTTGCCAGGGGTTGTCTACAAAAAAAAGAGGGGACAAGCAAGCATTAGATGAAGTGAGGATACAAAAGGAATTCACTCCTTAGCGAAATAAAAGTTACAATAATCCAAATACATTAACATGCTCTCTTCAAGCAAGCTATCTACAAGACTCCATCAATTAATGCAGATATTTTGGTTCAGAAACTAAAAGAAAAAAATAGATAAAAAAAATATTAAACCCTCAACACCAACAAAATTTTTGTTCACGATACATTTGAGGACAAATTAAGGAAAAATAGAAGACAGACACAAGAATTAAAAAAGAGTGTGAGAAAGAGAGAGTACCTGCAAAACAATGTAGGAATCCCCCATGTAGAATTTTCCATGATCAGATTTTGGCAGTGGAACTGGCTGAAAATTCTCGATTCGCCAAATTTCAGTCCCTCTATAAAATGTGTTAAAGTGTAACAGGGAATGTTTAACCTTTAACAAATTTCACCAAGAAAAGTCACACACTCACAACTCCATTCAACAAGATAAAAGTTATAGCACATGCATGATACAAATTTTCATGTATGAAGTTGCTTATTCTGTATAGGATACGGTCTCTGGCCCACTCCCTGAAACGCAGGATCCAAAGCTTTTGTAGAGCTAGACATTGCCTAAAATCCTTCTTGTAATTGCTTTTTATGGAGAAAAAAAATGGGTGGATAATGTTTGAAACCCAGCTATTAGCTATTTGAAAATTGCACAAGAGCCTGTTGCAAGATTAAAAGATCAATAATTGGGAAAAATTACATATGCTGCAAATTTTTTGCACCATTCACAAACAAAGAAGATAATTTTACTGCAGCATCCAGAACAAATCAATCAGGGGAATTACATGACTATCAAATTTCATGGTCAATAACTAAGAACTGCTCCGGCAAATAGAAACTATTTTCCACTACTTGGACTCTAAATGATCAGAATTCCCTCTAAATACTTCCAAAAGATCTTAAATGAAAATTACCCCACACCATACGAACAGGGTACATTTATCTGTTCATCATCATCATTTTTATTTATTTATTTTGCTTTGGGAAGGGGTTCGCTAAAGAGGAGCAGAAAGTTTCTCAATTGCATGTCTTTGCTCACACCACAGTGATTAGCCACTTCAGGGGCTCCGGAGCATTCATGGAGGCAGGCTGAAATGCATTGGAAAGCTGCAGTGTAACACTGAATGGGTATCCTGTTCTATCTTATTTTATTTATTTTTGTGTGGAAGGGGGGCAGATTAGGAGAATCCTGCATGTTTCAAGAAGTATCAAACAAGCATTGATGACATTCAAAAAGCTAAAAATGTATCTGTGCTATAGATATTATAAGAATAAGAATACAGTACTTTCCAAAAGCATCTAACTATAGTTTTTGTGTACTGCTGGATATCTTGTTAGCACTTCTGACTTAATAACTTTTGTGTTAGACGTGATCACGCTAATCTTCTCCTCTTTTCTTTAACATTTAGCTTGCACAGCAAGGCTCAGCATTCATCCAATTCTTTCCACATATCCGGAAGTTTGTCCATTAATATAATGTCCTCAGCAATGGGCACAACAATCATTAGATTTCCCCTCTTATTTTTTTTCTAGAACCATCAACTTATAGGCTCCATGTCAGGTTGTATGGTTTGCTCTCCCAGTTTCCATTACATATTATCCATCATCCATTTATGAAAGATGACAGACCGTTTTGAAATACATGAGTAATTGACAATAACTCTCATCTTATTGGCACGTCATGCAGGTGCAGGATCCCCATGTGCCTTGGCTCGAAGCATAATACCTATCCTTCATGTAGCAAGAAAATGTTAGTATTAGGAATTAAATGAATAGAACCCCCATTATATAATCCTTGAAAATCCTTAGATTCCATACCCTCAACATCCAGAGCTACATTTCCCACTGCCCTTCACATTCGATAGTCATCTACCCACTTTGAATTACCAGATATGATATGAGAAACCATGTGGCTATTATCCTAGCATCACGTATTATTCATAATCTCAGACCAGAAATTGTAATTCTTCTTCTAAGAAATCTGCAAATGCTGGTAGAATTA
>Ga0307511_10003242_pt1 | contig 16755 bp, 13 predicted proteins | sample 13_EM_MG_FD_200266 | JGI IMG/M metagenome (GOLD analysis project Ga0307511, IMG submission 200266) | Populus trichocarpa ectomycorrhiza microbial communities from riparian zone in the Pacific Northwest, United States - 13_EM | ecosystem: Host-associated > Plants > Roots > Unclassified | place... | reverse complement strand
AAGATCGGAACGATCCCCAGCACCCGCGTCACCGGCAGCATGAACGGCAAGCACGTCTACATGCTCTACCTCGCCGTCCCCCGGGCCGACTCGCCGGCCATCCTCATCAACTACCACCCTGTCGGGAAGGGTGGTGGGGCGGACGACGCCGCGTGGCAGCGGTTTCTCGATTCGATCGAGGTTGCACCGAAGTAGAAGTCAGGCCAAGAGTGCCCGATAAGATCGCGCAACTAAGATGATCTGTTCCCAAGTTCCGTTCGCTGCGCGCCCAGTGCTACGATTTTCAGCCATGACACGACCGGAGCAAAAAGCACGCGAGCTCGCGGCTGTCAATCGCCTCCGCGAGCTCGATCCAACGTTTCCGGCCGGTCAGATTGAGGAAACAGAGGAACCGCTTGATGCGCTTGTCCGCCTTGCGACTGGCGGTTGCATTGGCATCGAAGTCCGGGAGTTCGCCCGAGATGATGAACCCACTGGCTCTCAGCTCAATGCTTATCAAGCGCTCACGCACAAGGTTGCAGCAGCGGCGCAAGATGCGTACGTAAAGACGAACGGCCCACCAATCCGGGCTACTCTCTTTTTCGACCGAGATTTTCGTTGCAAATCGCGCGATATCGCGAAGATCGCCGCGCCGATCGCAGCAGAGGTAGCGAAAGTCGCACCAGAGGTAAATTGGTCTGCCGACATCCACGGATGGGAGGTTGGCCTGCCGACCGGGATCGACAAGATTCTCCTGCACCGGCTCGCGTCGCTTAAAGAACCGAACTTCGCGCCGATGTACGCGGACTTCTACAGTGATATACTTCCTTCGCAAATCGACTACCTCCTAGAGCAGAAAGAAAGCAAGCTCGCGGCTTACCATCAGAAGTGTGATCAGATCTGGCTTCTCGTCGTAATAGATGGATTCAAGCTATCGGGTTGGTCTGAACCGTCGCCTGACCTGACGAACCAGACTTACCAGACTGGTTTCAACCGTCTGTTGCTTCTGTACGACAACTCACGCGTCATCGAGTTGAAGACGGTCGCGTAACCTTTGACTAGAGCTGACGGCCAAAGCACGATCTGTAAATACTCGGAGCAACAAGTTCATGCTCGGTAAAAGACCGTCTAATGCGCGAGTACTTCTGGCGCCTCTTCGCCCACACCACGGATGACATCCTCCACGCTGTCCCCTCCGAGGAGGAGAGTGAACGATGTCCGCCAGATGCGGGCCAGCTCCGGCGTCGATGTTCGGATCAATGGGATGCCGCTTCGTTCGATGAGGAACGCAGCGACCTCCGTGTGGCCGATGCGCATTGCGGCAAGGCCGTGTTGGTTAGCGATGCGCAGAACTGCGTCTGACTGAGACGTCGTGACGATTGCGCGGGCTTGCGACTCGCCGAAGAGGAGGGCGATGGCGTCAACATCATCGGCGTGGCCGGCTAGCTCGATTTCGCAGCCGATGCCGTTCATCGCGCATTCGGCCAGCGTTACGGCCAGGCCGCCGTTGGAGAGATCGTGGGCGCTGCGGAGGAGGCGGTGCTCGTAGGCGGTCAGGAAAAAGGAGACGAGTGAACTGGCGCGGTCGAGATCGACGCGGGGCGGGGCGGACATCGCGTCCGGCATCGCGCGTTGCTGCCATTCCGATCCGCCTAACTCGTCGCGCGTTTCGCCGATGAGGATGATGTCGAGTCCGGCCTCGGGGAAAGCAATCTCGCGGCCGTCGGTCTCGCGTTCGAGGATTCCGACCATGCCGACGGTTGGGGTCGGCAATACCGCGCGTCCCTCGGTCTCGTTGTAGAAGGACACGTTGCCGCTCACGACCGGCGTGCCGAGCGCGATGCAGGCGTCGCTGATGCCACGGATGCATTCGGCGAATTGCCACATGATCTCGGGGCGTTCTGGCGATCCGAAGTTAAGGCAGTCGGTGATCGCCACCGGCCGGCCGCCGCTGACGGCGATGTTTCGCGCGGCCTCGGCGACAGCCTGTTTGCCGCCTTCGTACGGATCGAGCGAGCAGTAGACAGGATTCACATCGCTCGTCATCGCCAGGGCGCGGCCGGTGCCTTTGACGCGAACGACGGCCGCGTCGCGCCGCCCGGGCCAGGCGATTGTGTTGGTACGCACAGTCGTGTCGTATTGCTCCCAGATCCAATGCTTCGAACAGAGATTGGGCGAGGCGATGAGACGAAACAGCTCGTCGGTGAGATCGCCATCGTCGACGCGTGGACGATCGAGCGACGCCGGCAGAACGCGATCGGGCTTCGACATCGGCCGTTCGTACACCGGCGCTTCCGTCGAGATCGGATCGACGGGAATCGCTGCGACCTCTTCGCCGCGCCACATCAATCGAACGAATCCGTCGTCGGTCACTTCGCCGACGACTGCCGCATTCAGGTCCCACTTTTCAAACGTGCGCACGACCTCGGATTCGCGGCCGCGTTTGGCAACGATCAGCATCCGCTCCTGCGACTCGCTGAGCATGATCTCGTATGGCGTCATCCCGCTCTCGCGCACAGGGACGCGATCGAGATCCATGCGCACACCGGTTCCTGCGCGGCCGGCCATTTCGAATGACGACGACGTCAGGCCGGCGGCGCCCATGTCCTGAATGCCGACGACGGCGTCCGAATCCATGATCTCCAGGCACGCTTCGAGGAGAAGTTTTTCGGTGAATGGATCGCCGACCTGCACGGTCGGTCGTTTTTCTTCCGACGCTTCGTCGAACTCCGCGGAAGCCATCGTCGCGCCGTGGATTCCGTCGCGGCCGGTTTTCGAGCCGACGTAGATGACCGGATTGCCGACGCCGCTGGCAGTACCGTTGAAGATCTTGTCGCGCGTCGTCACGCCGAGGGCGAAGACATTGACGAGGATGTTGCCGTTGTAGGAATGGTGAAACGACGTCTCGCCGCCGATGGTCGGGATGCCGATGCAGTTGCCGTAGCCGCTGATGCCACGCACCACGCCGTCGACGAGGTACTTCATGCGCGGCGCATCGAGATCGCCGAAGCGGAGCGAGTCGAGGCAGGCGATGGGTCGCGCGCCCATCGTGAAGATGTCGCGCAGGATTCCGCCGACGCCGGTCGCCGCTCCCTGGTAGGGCTCGATGAACGACGGATGGTTGTGCGACTCCATCTTGAACGCCGCCACCCAGCCGTCGCCGATGTCGATCACTCCGGCGTTTTCGCCCGGGCCCTGCACGACGCGCGGTCCGGTCGTCGGAAACTTGCGGAGATGGACGCGCGACGATTTGTACGAGCAGTGCTCCGACCACATCACGCTGAAGATGCCGAGCTCCGTGTAGTTCGGCGCGCGCCCGAGGATCTGCTCGATGCGTTGGTACTCGTCGGGGGTAAGGCCGTGGGAGGCGATGAGGGCGGGAGTGATTTCGCTCACGCGCCGTATTCTGTCGCACGCAGGTCGGACTCTCCAGTCCGACCTGCGTGCAAGGAAGGTCGGACTGGGAGTCCGACCCACGTTGTCTACTCGCGCGAGCCCGGCTCCGGATGACGCATGTGCATCATCATCGGGCCGTGCTCCATTCCGTGGTGCAGCGATTCGAGCTTCGTCTTCTGATCCGGCGTCAGCAGCGCGTCCACCTGCTTCTTCGTCGAGTCGTGCGCGGTCTTGATCTGCTTTTCGAGCGCGACGATGCTGAGGAACTGGCGACCTACCGTGGTGGCGTCGGGATTCGATGAATCGGCCAGCGCGTGCAACTGCTCATGGGCGGCCTGGATCTGCTCGTGCAGCGGCCGGACCGTCGCATCGAGCTGCTGATGGATGGCGTCCCACTGCACCTTCTGATCGGCGGAGAGACCGAGCGCGGTGGCGAGCTCGCCGTTCTCGGCCTGCATGTCGTGGATGAACATGCGCCGCTGCGGCGCGCCGGCGAAGGCGAGTGCGGCAAGCATGGTGATGGAAAGAGCGATGACGATTCGTTTCATGATGATGTTTCCTTTCGTCGAGCAATGTACGGACTGCAAGCGTCGAAGTGATCAACCCGAGGCAAGCTGTTTGTAAGAAACGTAAAACCGCATGGGACCTCGATTTTCGCGCGAATGCGAATGCTAGACTCGACCGCATGAAGGGGAGCCGCAGCGCCATTGCCGCGCTCATCTCGCTTGCAGTCCTCGGCGCTGCACTGATCGTTCTCGGAACGCTGCAATACCGCTGGATCGGCAGGATGGCTGAAGCCGAGCGCCAGCGCATGCGTGCCGGAATCGAGTTCGCCGCGCATCACTACAGCGACGAATTCGATCGCGAGCTGACGCGGATGTTCTTCGCCTTCCAGATGCCGCCGCCGGACGTGACGCCCGATCATCTCCTGCATCGCTACGATGAATGGGCGGCTTCGTCGCGCGATCCGCGCATCGTCCGCGCCATCTACTGCCTGCCGCCCGGCGAAACCAACCTTCAACTCGTCGATCCTGCCACGCGCACCATGCGAACAGTGGCCTGGCCTGCGTCGCTGTCTTCGTTGAAACCGTTGATCGCCGCCGAAGTGGGCGGCGGCAGGCCGGTACAGCCGATCGTTCCCGGTATCTCCGTTCTCATCGTGCCGTGTGGCGGCATGCGGCGCATGATGATCGAGCGACACATGTCGGCGATGGCCATGCCGCGCATGCACAGGATGCCGCCCGATAGTCCCGGTCCCAGCCCCGCTTTCATCATTTTCGATCTCGATCGCGACTACATCGCCCGCGTGATGCTGCCCGATCTGACGCGCCGCTATTTCGACACGCCGGATGGACGCGACTACGAGGTGGCTGTGGTCGTGCCCGAAAGCGGCGAGATGATCTATCGCTCCGACAACGTCACGACGCCGTTTCGCGCCGACTTCACGCTGCCGATTTTCAGCCTGCGGCCACTTCGCCGCGAGTCGGGCGAGTTCCCGATGCTCGAGCCGCCGCCGTCGCACGGCCCGCTCTGGCAGCTCCTGGTGCGGCATCACAGCGGCTCGCTCGAAGAAGTAGTGGCCGCCACGCGGCGCCGCAACCTGATGCTCACCGGCGGAATCCTGGCTGTGCTCGCAGGAACGGTTCTCGCGCTGGTGGCCATGCTTCGCAGTGCCGAACGTCTACGCATGCAGCAGTTGGAGTTCGTCGCCGGCGTGACGCACGAGCTGAACACACCCGTCGCCGGGCTGACGTCGGCCGGACAGAATCTCGCGGACGGCATCATCACGGAGCCCTCGCAGGTGCGGCGGTACGGCGACGCCATCGTCAAGGAATCGCGGCGGCTGACGGAGATGATCGGACAGGTGCTGGCGTACGGCGGGATGCAGTCGCGCCGCAAGCTGCCGTTCGCGCCAATCGATGTCACCGGCGTCATCGACGAAGCGATCGCCGCCTGCCGGTGGATGGCCGATGAGCAATCGATCGCAATCGAAACGAACATCGATCGCAATCTTCCGCAAGTCGACGGCGACGCTGCCTCGCTTGCTCGTGCCGTGCAGAATCTGATTTCGAATGCGATCCGGCATGGTGCGACGGGCAAGTGGGTGGCAATCCGCGCATCGGCGCAAGACAGCAGTGTCGTCATCGCGGTCGAAGATCGGGGGCCGGGCATTGCCGCGCGCGATCTGCCGCATCTTTTCGAGCCGTTCTATCGCGGTCGCGGGGCCGATCGCGTTCGCGGCAGTGGCCTCGGCCTCACGATCGTGAAGCAGATCGCCGCCGCGCATGGCGGATCGGCGGCCGTCGAGCGCCTGCGCGAAGGCGGCGCGGTCTTCACGCTCCGTCTTCCCACGCGCATCGCGGTCGTGGCATCGCCGGAGATTGCGAAACATGCCTGAGGGGCGGCGCCGCATTCTGCTGGTCGAAGACGAAGAGAGCCTCATCCTCACGCTGCGCGACCGTTTCACCTCCGAGGGCTATGCGGTGACCGTGGAGAGCGACGGTGAATCGGCGCTGGCCACCGGCACGCGCATGCCGTTCGATCTGATCGTGCTCGACGTGGCGCTGCCGCGAAAAAATGGTTTCGACGTCTGCCGCGATCTTCGCCAGCGCGGAATCCAGACGCCGATCCTGATGCTCACCGCGCGCGGCCAGGTTATCGATCGCGTGATCGGTCTCAAACTCGGCGCGGACGACTATCTGACGAAGCCGTTCGAGATGATGGAGCTGCTGGCGCGCGTGGAAGCGCTGCTGCGCCGTTCGCGAACGATCGCCGCAAATGCGTCGGACTCCTACTCCTTCGGCCCGGTCCACGTCGACTTTCGCAGCGCCGAGGTGAAGCGGGAAGGAACCCCGATCGAACTGTCGTCGCTGGAGTTGAAACTGCTGCGCTACTTCGTCGAGCACCGCGGCGCCGTTCTTTCGCGCGACGAGCTGCTGGATAAAGTGTGGGGTTACGACGCCACGCCGGTCACGCGCACCGTCGATGTGCATGTGGCGTCGCTGCGGCAGAAGCTCGAGGAGAACCCGTCGAAGCCGGAGTACATCGTGACGGTGCATGGGTTGGGGTACAAGTTTTTGGGGTGATGGCTAGGGTGCACGGACACTCCTGTCTGTGCTGTGCTCAATCGCGCCGCACCCAGAAAATCACTCCATCGCGCGAGTACTCGGGCGCGAAGTGCGTCTGGAGCCAGGCGAACACCAGCGGCGCGCGGACGGTGTTCGGAACACCATCGATCATCAGATCGCCGCGGTTGGGGAACTGCATCAGCGCGGCGCGGACGGATCGATCATTCTCAAGGCGGGCGATCACTTCGCGCTGCAGCTCCTCGGGTTCGTAGAACGGCGTTTCGTACTGGCGCACCGGCATGCGGCGATCGAAGAGGTAGTAGAGGATCGGCATGTTGCCGAAATCGAAGAAGGTTTCCGACGGCGCGAGGCGATCGATGAATGCTTGCGCGGATGCCAGCTTGCGCACGTTGTCGACGTTCACCCAGACGCCGGCCGTGCGTGCCGTGGCGGTGTAGCGGGCAAAAGCGCGATCGGCGTTGTGCGTCCGTCGCGTCGTCCCATCGCGCAAGAAGCGAGCCGTTGGCGCGCACATGACGACGATGATGATCGTGGTAATGGCGAGCGCCATGCGATATCGGCGGAGTAAGTGTGCGATGGCTACGGCGATGATGATCGCCACCGGCATGAAGTAGACGTTCGTCCGTTCCGCGTACGACAACGCCGAGGCCATCACCCAGACGCCGAGAACGATGAGCGGTTCGATCGTTCGTCGTTGGCGAAAGACCATCGCAGTCGATGTGGCGACGGCGATCGCGCCCCAGAGGACGATCCAGACAGTGCGCATCGAAAAGATGCCGGCTGCGATCTCCGGCAGGGCGCGCATCGTGGTGTAGGTCGCCGGAAAGTCGAAGAAGCCGATCGTGTAGACGTCGCGGAGCGGCAGGATCTCGAACAGCGTCACTCGAAGAAACGCACCGAGGCAGCCCGCGATCAGCATCAATAGCACAGCAGGAATCGCAGCAATGGCTGCTCCGATCGCTGCGCTGGCAATCGCGCGACGATTGTGGAAACGGATCATGGCAATGACGACGGCGGCGATTGCGTAGAAGCCGAACTCGATCGATGTCAGCACCGCGATGATTGCGAAGAAGCTGCCGATTGCCAGCGCTCGCCTCGATCGGAGCCGCAGCGCGGCGGCGCAGAAGGCCAGCGCGAACAGCGATGGGATCGGGCGCAGCGGCGGCATGGCCTCGATCGTCGATACCGGCAGAACCCACGGCGTTCCGGTGATGGCGATGCACATCGCTGCCAGAAGCGCCAGGATCGCAACCTCGGCGGAACCCGTTGCGGCAAGCGCGACGGCATAGACTGCAGCCGGCAGCAGCGCGACGACCACGCTGCGCATGCGCAGGATCGCGCCCGCATCGCTGGCGCCGAGCTTCATCAGAACGAAGTCGAGCAGTCCGTCGCTGATGAGTCCGTGGCCCGGCACGACGTCGCGATACGGCCGTGCGCCGTGCGTCATCGCCGCGCCCGGCGTCATCGAATGGCCATCCTCGAACAGATTCAGCCGCGGCATTCCCTCGGCCGAGGCGATGTCGCTCGATGCGGTCAGTGCGATGGCGAAGAGTGGATAGACGACGTAAGCAACGACACGACGCGGAATGGCGCGAAGCGATACGCGCAATACCAGCGGCGACACGACGATCAAGAGTAGCGCCGCGATCGACAGTGCCGTGAAATCGCCGAACCAGAGCCGTGCGTGGAGCAGCATCGCCAGCGGCGCCAGTGCGAATGCGGATGCCGGTTCGAGCGTACCTGGCATGACCGCGACTGCGATTCGCAGCGCCATGACGAGCCCGATCGCAAGCAGAATCGCGATCGGCAGCGGCATCGCCGGAACGAGCGCAGCGAGTGTGATGTAGAGCGCGATCGCGGACGGAATGAGGATTACATCCCGTTTTGTGAATCGCGCATCAACACCTCGGCTGAGAAACAGCGCAGCAGCAGCCACGAGCGGCACGAAGAGAATGGCAATCGTTTCGAACGGATCGACGAGCGCCAGCCACAGTCCACTCGCCAACGCCGCAGCCATTGCATAGACCGCCCAGGTACGTGCACCGGCTGCGCGCGCGGCAAGCGGCCGGATGAGCGCCGCGGCGATCAGCGGCGCGAAGATCACCGAAAGAATCGCGCGCAGCGGACCGTGTGAATCGAGTCCATGCGCGAGCATCGCGCCGGGAAGTTGGCCTGCGTGCGGCTCCGCAATCCAGAGTGTGGCGAGAGTGATGCCGGCGCCGAGTCCCCATGCCGCGCCGGCCAGCGTCAGCAGGATCTCCGTCGATGACGCGCGCCTGCGGATCATGCCGGTCTGCTCACTTCGATGACGCGGCTGCCATCGTCATCCATGCTGATCGTCACCTCGACGTGGCTGTCTTCGAATTCCGCGAAGTTGCGCTTCGGCCATTCGATCAGCTTCACGCCCGGACCCTGCAGCAGCTCGGGAATGCCGATCTCCAACCACTCGCGACGATTTTCGGAGAGGCGGTAGCCATCGATGTGGATGATCGGTGCGCCGCCCGCGATCGGATATTCATGCACGATGGCGAACGACGGCGAGGCCACCTCTTTCGGATTCGCGCCGAGCTCCGCGGCGATGGCGCGCGCCAGAAAGGTCTTTCCCGCGCCGAGGTCGCCGGAGAGGTGGACGACGGCATCGGGCGCGAGCGTGCGCGCAATCGCGCGCCCCGCGGCCTCGGTGTCGGATTCGTCACGGCAGATGTAGGTCTGCGGCACGCAACGCATTGTAGGTTGGTACGATACGAGGACGATGTGGCGGCTCCTCATCAGCAGTCTCGGCGTCGCTGTTCTTGGCGCAGCGCCACAGCCGGCCAATCCGCTCGATCAGGCGCCGAAGGATCAACGCGAGCGCGCCATCTTTCTGGCCAAGGCACTTCGCGCAACGCCGGACGACATGCGCGTTCTGCGGGCGCTCGGCAAGTCGGACGACTGGTCGATCGCGAGCGCGTTCGGTCCCGTCGCGCTCGATGCTGAGCCGAAGTTGCGGAACGCGTGGCGCAAACTTTCGCCGCAGACGATCGCCGACGATGCAAGCCGCCAGGCCGTGGCGCTCATGTGCCTCGGCCTGGCAGACGACGCGCTTGCCGTCGTCGATGCCGTGCCGCCGGCGGCGCGGAAGATCATGATCGCCGGCGAGACCAAGCGTGACGGCAATCCCTCGGACGAGCGGCTCGATCTTGCCGTCGCTGCAGTGCTTGGCCGGAATGCCGCGCTTGCGAATGAACTGCTGGCGTCGCTCCCTGACGGCGAGGAGCAGCGGCTGCTGCGTGCGGTGCTGAAGCCGCCCGCGGACGATTCGTTCGACATCCTCGCGGCGAACATCGGCTCGCTCGGCATTTGGGCGGAAGCCGGCGCCGAGCTTGCGAATCGCACCGGTTACGAGCGTTTGGCGAAGGTGCTGCTCGACCGGGCGGCGCATCAGATCATCTGGCGCGCCGACGCGATGGCAGCGATGCCGTATCTCCCGCAGCGGTTTCGCAGGGAGCTGCAGGCGACGATCGATCGCCATGCCCGCCATCGGGCGTCCCTGCGGATGCGCGCCGGCGGTCGAAACGATTCGGCGATCGCGATGCTTCTGCACCAGCCGGCCACGGTCGCGTTCGTGGAGAAAACGTTGCCCACGAACATTGTTGACGCGCCTCCGCCGGCCGACTGCAGCGGCTGGCCATCGATGTCGCGCTACACGAGTCTCATCCGCTGCGAGCAACATGACGAGGAACGACTGGCAGTCGATCGGTCGTCGCTGGCCGATCCCGTTGGGGGGATGCACATCGGCGGCTACTGGCTGCAGTACTCATCGGATGGCGGCAGGAACTGGCAGCGTTTCTACACCGGCATTCGCACCGAGGTGCCGTACTCGATCGTTACGGCGTCACCCATCGCCATGCTGGCCGGCGATCACGTCGAGCTCGAAGCCGAGGTTCTGGAGGTCGATCCAGCGCTGATCTGGCAGCCGCCGCGCAACGTCTTGCGGCGCACACTGCTCTCGCTTTCGTGGGAGGTGTTGCGGCGCGATTCCGATGGCGACGGTCTGACCGATCTCTTCGAGGAACGGATCGCAACGGATCCGCACGATCCCGACTCCGACCACGACGGCATCGGCGACGCAATCGATCTGCTGCCTCAGGTTGGCAGTCGCACGCAATGGCTCAATCCCGAGGCGCAGGCATTGACGCTCGTGCTCGAGCAGCACTACGGGAAGGAAAATGGGGCAGGCTTTTTCGTCGGCGATCGTGCGCTGGTCGCGCACGCCGCAGTCAAATCGCGCCTCGTCATCCTCACGCGCGACGAGCTGGATGCCTATCGCGCAAAGTTCGGCGGGGCGACGTTCGGCGATCTCACATCCGTTCTGGTGCGGCACGACGGACAGAAGGCCGTCGTCTACATCGATTTCGGCAGCGCGGGTACGACGTATGAGCTGGAGAGAGTTGGCGCCGGCTGGACGATGCGCAAGACGTACGAGTGGGTGAGCTGATCGGCCCAATGGTCCCAACCTGGCGCGACGCCAGCGCTGCGTCGTGAACCTTGAAGGTCGCTCAAGTTAAGTTGCGGCGATTGAGCTGATCAGCCGCGCAGCCGTTGAATGGCCAGCGGGATGCGCTCGGCCAGGTCGCCCGCGGTCAGGCCGGTGTCGCCCATCTCGTCCTTCAGCATGTCGCCGGTGAATCCGTGGAGGTAGATGGCGGCGATGGCGGCCCCAAATGGATCAACGCCGCGTGCGAGGAGGGCGGCGATCATTCCGCCGAGGACGTCGCCCATGCCGCCGCTGGCCATGCCGGGATTGCCGGTTGGATTGACGTTGACGTGGCCGTCGGGTTCAGCGATGAGCGTTTGGAATCCTTTGAGCACGACGACGCAGCCGGTGACGTGCGCTGCTTCGCGGGCGGCGTCGATGCGATTTGCGTTGATGTCTTTGGCGGTTGATCCGATCAAGCGAGCCAATTCGCCGGGATGTGGCGTGAGAACTCGTGGGCGTCGGTGGGGATTGAGCTCGTTCGCACGCGATGCAAACGCGTTCAACGCCGAGGCATCGATGACGAGCGGCCTCTCGATCATCGCGACCAGCTCGCGTACGCGCGCGTAGCTCGCTTCGTCATCCGCCAGTCCGGGACCGATGAGGATGGCGTCTTTGTTGGCGACGAACGAAAGTACATCGTCGCCGGAGAAGGTCATCGACTCGATCGAGCCGGCGTGAACGAGCTTGGCCGTCTCGGAATCCGTCGCGACGCTTACCAGTCCCCCTCCCGTGCGAATCGCGCCGCGCGCGGAGAGAACGGCGGCGCCGCTGCGGCCCGGCGATCCGGCGATGATGGCCACGTGGCCGTAGGTTCCCTTGTGCGTCGCGGCCAGGCGCGGCGCGATGTGTGGGCGAACATCGGCCGGTGTCGTCAATACCAGCGTGACGTTTTCGTCTTCGATGGCGGCGGTTGGAATCGAGATGTCGGCGACGATGACTTCGCCGCAGTTGACCGCGGCCGGTTCGAAGACGTGGCAGATCTTCGGCGCGGCAAAGGTGACTGTGAGCGCCGCGTGGACGCAAGGTTCGAACGGCTCGGCAGTCGATGCGTTCGCGCCGCTCGGCAGATCGACGGCAACAATTGGCAATCCCAGCTCGCTGATCGATGTGATGGTCTCCGCGTACAACCCTGCCGGCGCGCGATCGAGGCCGGTGCCGAAGATGGCGTCGATGACGAGGTCGGCGTCGGCTGCATGGACGAGCGCTTCGTTGAGCGAGTCGTCATCGGTGATGTCGTACAGCGGCAGCGCCAGCCGCTCGCAGATGTCGAGATTCGTGGCCGCATCGCCGCCGATCTTCCTCCGATCGCCGACGATGAAGATAACCGGAACGACGCCGCGCTGTTCGAGGAGGCGGGCGATGGCAAAGCCGTCTCCGCCGTTCGCGCCGAGGCCGCAGAAAATGGCCGCGCGATCGCAATCGGGATAGTGCCCGGCGATGGCGTCGACGACGGCCAGCGCCGCGTTTTCCATGAGCACGATCGATGGGATGCCGAACCGTTCCGTGGTCCGGCGGTCGATCGACTTCATCTGGGCCGCAGTGAGGATGTGCATCGCAGGAACACTTTATCCGAGGCGAAAGCAGAGCAATGCACGAAGCATTACCGGTCGGCGCCGAAGCAACTCACTCCTCGGCGTCGTACGTGTGGCCGCGCCACTCCACCTTGCGGCGGATACCGGTCTTCCATATCGAGCGAAGGAAGATGGCAAACCCGAACGCGGCCATGAGCGGCTGGCCGAACAGCGCGTAGTCGAGACGATAGCCGAGATTAGCAAAGAGGATGACCCGCACGGCGCTGATCAGCACGACGGTGGCGATTGCGAACGAATCGCCGGTCAGAGCGGCGCAGTACGGATAGATGCCAGTCCCGACGACGAGCAGAAGGAATGGCACGGCCAGAAGGTAGCTGCGGTTCAGGGCGGCGAAGGCATTCTTTGTGAAGCCCTGGAGGATCTCGCCGCCGCCATAGTACATGCGTACGGAGAGGAACTCGTCCGCGCGTACCGCTTCGGTTACTTCGCCGTTGCGGCGAAGCAGCCGTGCCAGGCCAACGTCGTTGGGGATCGCGCGCTTTATCGCCTCGTGACGACCTGCGCGCTCGTATGCCTCACGCCTCACGAGAATGCCGGCGCCGAAGGCGAGCGCGAACCCGACGACGCGGCTGCGGTTCGAGAGCGACGCCGGGAAAAGCGTGAGGCATAGCATCGGCAACCCCGGCATCACGATGTTTTCCCAGAAACCGCGCATCTCGAAGTACGGCAACAGGCCGAGGAGGGCGACGCTCCGCTCGTGCTCGATGTGCGCCACCGCGGCGCATAACGCGTTTGGCTGGTAGTAAGCGTCGGCATCGGCGAAGAGCAACAGTTCGCCGCGCGCAATGCGGCTCCCCTGCTCGAGCGCCCACGATTTTCCGATCCATCCCGGCGGCAGTTCCTCGCCCTCGATCACGACGAGGCGCGGATGGACGATGGTGCGCGCGATATCGGCGGTGCCGTCCGTCGAGCCCCCGTCGACGAGGATAATTTCGAATGACTCGTAATCCTGCGCGAGAAACGCGGTCAGTGTGCGCTCGATCGCACGCGCTTCGTTGAGCGCGGGAATGATGATCGAGACAAACGGCTGCCGATCTTCGGCCCTTCTCTCCGGTCGCTTCAACCGACGCACCAGCAGCAGATTCGCAATCACGCGAAGAAGCACCAGCACCCAGACCACGAGGAAGAAAAAAGAGGCGAGGCGCATGGATCCCCCCTACGCTGGCGGCGCTGGCAAACCCAGGCTAGTCACCGTGACCTGCCAGATCATCCGCCGCAAGTCTATCGGCTTCTCGGGGAGGGGGTAGGGAAATATGCTCCTGCGTCACCCCTAGGACAGGTGAGCCTGTCTTCGCTTACAATCGATAACTAGGAATTATCCAACGACCGATGCAGCTCTCCCGAATCTTCAGCGCCATCGACGCCAAGCTGAACTCGATGGAGTTCCAGGAGATTCGACACGCCTTGCCGATGATGGGGTGCGCGTTCATTCCGATCGTTGGGGCTCTGGTCACCTTTCAATTCGGTGTGATGGGAAAATCGCTCGACGACCTGATGGGCGTAACCGCTCGTTCCAAGATCGCAGGCCACGACCTTTCGCTGCTGTTCAACTACTACACCGCATGGATGGCGCACATGGTGGTCTCGATCGGTGTCACACTACTTGCGGCGCGCAGTGCCTATCGAAACAGAACAGCCGAGAAAGTCGCTGACATGATGCTCTTTGCAATCATGGCCGCAGTGGTTACGATGTTCTTTCTCGTCGTCCTCGACGCGTTGCATTGCAAACTGGCGGTGTTGACGCACGAGCGAATTTTCAGCGTTCTGTCACGCGAGCCTTCACTAGGGCCGTTGTTTCAGCAGAAAGCACTCTTTACCTGGTTCTCGCTGTTCCCGATCGTCTCAGTTGGCTCGGCGTTTTTGGCGACGGCCACGATCATTATGTGTGCGAGCAAGACCCTGGTCGACCTCAAACGAGCCGAAGACAAAGCCGCAACCGATACCAAAGCCCATGCCGATAAGAAGGTAAATGCGCGGATCGCCGCGTTCTCCGACGCACTGGAGACTCTGCGCTCGCACGTCCTCGCGTTGAGCTTCGTGCTCGTCACCAGCACATTGGGAACCGTCGCATACCTCCGGATACCGCTCGGTCTCCTCGCTGACGCCGACCGCCACAGTTTCAAAGCCGTCTCGGACGCAATCGGGCTTGTGTGGGGTGTGACCTTTTCGCTGACTCTTCTTGCATTGTGTGTCTACCCGTTCAATCGCCTTCGCACACACTTCGGCAAGTTTGGCCAGTACGCGCACGTCACGCATAGTAAAGTTCTGGAACAATGGCTTAAAGAGAATGGTGCCTTATTACAAGTGCCGGCCAACTTGCAGCTAGTGCTGTCCGTGTTATTGCCGGCCACAGTTGCCGTCGTGACAAACCTGGTGTCAACGTAGACTCTGTACGATATTGAACGCGCTCACTTTCAAGCCTGAAGCGGCCGCCCACCCAATTGCGACGTCGTCAACGTTCAGGATTCTCCGCTCCCGCGCTATGGAGATCGAAGTAGGCAGCGACGACGTGGCGAGATTGCCAGTATCGCTGAATGTGGAGAACACCTCGATACCGGCACTCACGCGCTCCACAACCTGGTCGATATACGGGCCGATAACTGAATGCGGGAAGACGACGCACGGCGTTCCAGTCTGATCGATGAGTTGCCGGAGGACGCTGATCGCGGGCCGGTAAATCCGCCTTCCCAGATCATTGCCGTACGCACGAAATCCCCGGCTTTCGGACGAACCGAATCGGGAGCTCGGTGCGGCGTAGTCGGACGGCGGTCCCAGACTCACTGTGCAAAGATCGGCAAAATCGGCATCAGACTCGTGAATGTATCGCCACTCGGGACCTTCACCGATCAGGACACTTGCTGATGCAGCTTCGCCCAGCGTGAATGCGGGGAATTTCCAGTCCAGCTCGGCCTCGGCCGCTATAGTGAAGCACTCCGGAATCACCGAGCCCTTGGGACGCATCGGAAACTCGGCACTGGCGATGAGCGCTACCGCTCCGGGCGCCGACGCAAAGAGCCCTTGCGCGATTTCCGTCGCCGTCGCCCACCCGAGGCATGCATCGACGACATCGAACGTCCTTGCGCCTTTCATTCCGAGCGCTTTGGCGACGAAACACGCATTTGCAGGCTCCGCAAAGCCTCGGTCCACGCCAACATAGATGACGAAATCGACTTCGCTTCGAGCGATCTTCGACTGCTTTAACGCGACGTCGCAGGCATGTTCCAGCAATGCAAAAGGGCGCTCTTTGGGTGAACGCCAATAGCGGCTCTCGATGCCGATCCGCCGAAGTTTTGCATCGATCGAGGAAAGCAAAGAACGGATGTCGCCGCCGTAAATACCGCGGCTGTAATGCGCGACCAGTTCAAGAATCTCGTCATTGACAATCCTTTGCTCTGGAAGGACACAGGCAACTCCCGAAAGGTACATAATTCCTAGTTATCGGGCGTATGGAAGGTTGGCGAGAACGCCTGAATCCGTTCGGTGAAGGTCAGGTTCGGCTCAGGATTGCGTGGGTGTGCCGCTTCGCCACTCGCGCAGCACTCGATGCACGTCGGCTAGCTGTACCCGAAACGTTCCTTTGCCGACATCACGAATTGCTCCAGGGCCACCGGATCGCATCCCTTCTTGAAGATCAGCTTCCGCGATCCTTTCGTCGTGTGCACCCGCAGGAACCAGCGGCGGCGGATGACCAGGTCGAGGAGCCAGGCGGCGGGAACGATGAAGGCGATCGACGTCACGAACTTGACCTCCACGCGACCGCGGCCGAGGAGGGCGCCTGCCAGCATCATCGGACCGGCGATGGAGATTGCCAGGAGAATCAGGCCGAGGATCAGCGAAAGCAGAGGACGCTCGGAAGCGGATCCGTGGAGCAGCTCGATCCTGATTACATCGGCGCGCGGAATGGACATCAGTTTGCGGGTCCCGTCCATCTCCGCGGCGCCGTCGGCACCGAGTCGCACGGTGCCGCACTCGATGTAATCAGGTTGATCCGTCACGAACCGCCTTTCGCGCTGGCCTCCGCTGCATCGACTTTCTTCGTATTGTCATCCGGATTGCGATCGACGAGCTTGTTCAGCGGATCGATCCCGGCGCGGTCGGGCTTTGTTGCCGTGACGAACGAGAAGGTCGTACTCGGCGTGGTGATGTGATGTTTCTCCAGTGCCAGCACCGGCTCGTTGCC
>Ga0307511_10003241_pt1 | contig 16755 bp, 11 predicted proteins | sample 13_EM_MG_FD_200266 | JGI IMG/M metagenome (GOLD analysis project Ga0307511, IMG submission 200266) | Populus trichocarpa ectomycorrhiza microbial communities from riparian zone in the Pacific Northwest, United States - 13_EM | ecosystem: Host-associated > Plants > Roots > Unclassified | place... | reverse complement strand
TCGCTCAACAGAATGTGCATTCACACCCTTACCCACTATATATGCATGGCCGGTGACCTACCCTGTGTTCAAGACTCCCGCATAAATTGATCTCGCTTATATGATATACTAAGAGGTCTGGATTCTTTGTCAGACCGTGTTTCCTTGAATCGTAACAATACATCTTGATCCATATTCCTCCATTGCCTACAATGCCAAACAGCTAGTCCCATGGGGCTTAGGCCAGTCAACTTTATTATGGCACTACGGGTGGCCCAGAACAATCACCTGCCACCTCTGCTCAGGTTGGTCGGAGCAAAGCAGGCCCTAATTGTAACGGACAGATAAGAATGTGTGATGTGTCCATGCATGCTGATGCCAGGGTACTGGCAAACCACCAGCTGGGATCGAGCGAGCATGGTCGACACTGCAGAGAACCAGTGATCTTATGAAGTTGGCCTGGTACTGAGCAACGTGGTCAACTCCCAGAGGGCCCATGAACGATCGTGCCAAGACTCTGATAAAATGTTTGCAATTATTACCAATGAAAGGTGCTAAAACGCCCGTTTGTGATACCGTATTTAGTTGTTCTTGCAGGTAAAAGAAACCAATCCTTCGAGAATAATTAACCCGCCGCAACAAAGGAAAGAAATCAAGCAGCCCTGTCACCACAGTGCTATTTCCCCACATTTTACCCCATGTTACATTCGTCCGTCCACCTAACCTACTCCTCAATCCATAACATTTATCCAATTCACTGTCAAACTCCATTGCCCCCATGATAAATAAAATAGATGAAGTGTAAAATCCGTAAACATCAACAGTAACATCATTCCAGGCTCTGCCTATGAATAAAATAAATGGAGCGCGAAACCCGTAAAAAGCAAGCGTAACAATTTTCCACTCGTGTCTGCTTGTGCGTGAATAGAGCTAACCTCTCTTGTGTTGTTTCAACTTCCGCATAGGTAATTCACCGACGGTCAAGCTAAACCCCTAACCGCTATCAGATCGTGGTGAATTCGTAGCTCCGTTCTAGTTGACTCATCCCAAAAATTGTGCTCCCCCGGAAGACGGCACCGAGGACTGCACACATTCTTGAAGTTTGAAGTAACTCTGTTGCAGGTAGTCTGACTTCTTCCGTAGCGCTTCCACATCCACCTCAAGAAATAGTTGGATTGTGGCTGAGTTAAACTCTTGAGAAATCTGCGATACTGCCACTGCGAGGGAGTTAATCCTATCTAGGTGGGAACGCCAGGGGCATGTCATCAACGTCGACGTCGATTGCTGTAAACATTCCTGGAGCTCCAAGTAGCTCAGCTGTAGGTTCTGTGACTGCTGCAGTAACGGTTCCACGTCCACATTGTAAAGCTGTTGGATTAAGGTTGACTTGACTATTCTAGAAATCTGCATAATTTCCACTGCCAGGGACGTGATCCTCTCTAAGTGAGAACGCCAGGGGCATGCCACCAAAGGCAACCCGGTGCTGCCTGTCGTCTTGCGGTCAGATGGCTTTCCCCCAGGATAGCTTGAATTAGATTGTCTAATAAGCGTAGGTCGTTTTGCGAGGGGCCTAAAACTTGAACTTTTACTAGGACTGCCCTCTACGCCCTGTGAGGGGGTATCTGACGGACCTATATCCTTCCTCTTTCGGGGCCTGGAGGGTAGCTCGATTGGTGGGGAATTCCCGGCGATAGCCGCCAAATTCGGGTCTGTCGACTGTTGTTCGTTTAACATTATTATGGCAATTAGGGTTTTCACTGGCTGCTGTCAACTTGTGTGTTCGTAGTTTTGGAGACTCTTGGAGACTTTGTTCGCTGGCTGATGGAAGAATCGCTTCGTGGATGATGGGAACAGTTGGGTCTACCGGAGGGCCTAGGGAGCAGGTGGAAGTGCTGTTGCAGAGCCCTAACCGAGATTCGGTAGTCGAATAATATATGAGGTCGTACAGACAATGTAGAAGCCTTGTGACCAAATAGTCTGGTGGAGGGAACGTGGTGCTCACGCGGTATAGAGAGGTAAACTGTGTAGAAATAATCTAGCCGTGTATGAGAAGTTTGACAACAGAAGGCGTAGTAAGCTAGGTTGCAGGTGTGGAGCTCTGTGTGGTGTAGGCAAGTGAGTTCGAGACTAAGTGAGCTGTGGAATGGGGTTTATATATTTTGGCAGCAGTTACTGAGGAGTCTTCAATTGGTAGTTGACTGCAATCAGTTGGTACTCGTCAATCAACTATAAAAAAAATAAAATAATACCAAATCAGGGTCCTTAGTTCAATTAGTGTGAGACCCTCTGTGAGGGGTCGTGCAACCGGACTAGTACGAGACCCCCTACGCGGGGTTGTGCAGCCAGGCTGTGGGGAGACCAGGATACTTAGAAGAGCATTGGAGTAGTCCCGCATTGAAGGAGACAAACATGCTTTCGTTTGTTGTAGTCTCGATTTATCCAGACTACTGTTTAGTTGCCCTGGGGTCTGTAAGGATAGATGTCCTCCGAGAGTCCCCATGAACATGAAAACCTGGGTGATATCTGTGCCTCCTGGATATCTGGGTTGGACTGTAGTACTCGATTTTTAGTAGTGCCATCAAGAGCACGGGAAAGAGTACGGGAAAGCACAGGAAAGCACGGGAAAGAGGGCCGGAAAAAGAAATGCGGGGATAATTCCAAGAACGAACCAGACCTGGTGGTCAGTGCGCACAAGGCTGCTATGGTTCTTTGTAAGTGATAAGTGATCCTATAACATCTTTTCCTTTTTATATATTTATATATATATTCCAATCCCGGATTGCCACGACCGGCTCTGTTCCGCTAGCATTTGGTCACGCCGAGTTCCTATCAAAATTCGATATCAGTCCTTAGTCTAGTTGATCGACCCCCAGTGCGTAGTCGGGTCGTACGGCGTCCTGTCGGGTGCCCATTTAGCCAGTAGCCTGTTGGCACGACACTGCTCCGTAGTCTCCCATAATCTCATATTCAGCCATCCAATTGCAACTGCTGGCTATGACAGTATCGATTGGGTCCGCGACAGGTCGAATCGTTGACTCCCAATTCTGAGGGTTTTTGAAGTTCCGTTCCCGGGATATGGGAAGCGCATAAGACTACCAATCCTAGGTAGCATACACACTCTGCTAGCGGCCAGCTGCCCAGACTACCCCAGCATGCACACCCAGACTATGGTTATATTAGTCGTCCTTCATGTATGCTGCGTTGTGAACAAGTCCAGGCATTAGTCAGTAGGCTCAAGTCTGCTGAGTTTGCTGACTAAAGTTCTCAAACGGGTAAGTTAGTCACGTGTGACTGCGCGTCAATAAATTTAGGTGGGCTTGGCTCACATGACAAGTAGATCCTTGAACTAGCCCTATTTAGTTAGAACAAATCTGGTATATCTTGGCCCGGTAATTGCGACTGTGGGTTGAACATAAAGTTGAAAGCCCTTTTACTAGGCCTTGGGGTGCTGAGATATCGATCGCGACAGACTGTGCATGAATAATGCTATTCAATTACTCAGCTGATTATCCAACCGATACCCATATTCGAGGGGTTCAAGCCTGAAACAATCGGGTGATTAAGTTGAGAATTATAATCGAGTTGGCACAATAATGTTGTGGCCAGATATTGGTGCTCAGGTTTCAATCACCCAAAAAGTTTGGTGTACATTATGCTTAAGTCGACTTCAGGGTAAGGTCTCGCGCTAGTGACGAGTTAGCTAGTCTCTTGCACGTAGTTTTCAGCCGCCAAATAAGCAACCATGGTCGCTCAATAAAAAAGTTGTAGGAATTCTCAATTTAGAGATAGGGTAGCACAGGACTAGAAAGTTTGTGTTGCAACCGGGTTTACAACAGCCAAAATGACATTCTTGCTCAGGTCCTAAATCCCCCGATTATTAGTAATACAATAGCCAAATACAGTCTAACCTTGCTACTGCCGGCATGCCCTTTCTGTCCGTTCCGTTATCCCAAGGGCGCTAGCACCCAAGCAGGGGGTACATGTAGGTTTGTAACCTGCGAAGCCCAATTTCCTCCAGTCAAATTAGGTCTAAAATGGTGGATTATTCAGCACTTGGATGGGCTCGTCCGGTGTAACAAGGAGAGATGAGATTTGTATAGAGGCAGGGGTGAGAAGACCCCTGCACTCCTCTAGCAAACTGTCCGATCCAGTATAAGCAAAAATCTGTTATAGCAAGGCCGATTTAGCTGAGAAGTATGTATTTTGATTGCGAGCTCAAAGGTATTCCGGTACTGCAAGGTTTGCCGGGTACAACGAGGTCCGATATAGCAAGGTTAGACTGTATTCGTGAAAGGTTGCCGATGCCTCAGCGGACCCAGTTGCAGGGTATATAATGCTGTGGAACCGAGGTCGGAACCGTAATTATTAAGTGGTGGAATCGGAGCTTGAGAAATATTAATGTTGTGCGAGCGAGAGATCAGAAGGAATATGGGCGTGTCGAGCAGTTGTTCGGCGAACAGAAGTTAGTTGGAGCTCGAGATAGTACCGTTATGCACGTCAGGCAAAATTGTCAAAGGGAGTAATGTTGGATTGGGGGGGTATATATACTATTATTCATTCGGCGGATAACGGTGGTCCGATCCAAACCCTTGGAGAATGTGTGGGCGGAGCACCTACCGGCGAATTATGAAGGCCCCCTGTCTCTGGGTTCAAGCAACGGAGTATACACGGAGGGACAGGGCCAGGGGTCTTCATTCCCAGATAATGCTAGTGACAGTAGTCTCACTCTAATGAACCACTCGAAAGGACAGACTGGTCGATGGGACAGCAAACAGGATGTAGCTGAAGCCGAGGGGAGTACTGATGATGTGATTTTAGAGTGTCCCATCAATAGGTGTCCTATCGAGCGGTTAGATTGGAAAACAGTACCCCCCTGGAGAACAGCACCCCTTCGGTGCTCCGTCGAAAACAGCGACTCCCCTACATTTAGTAGGCTAACAGTGTGCGGGTTTTCACATTTGGTTGATTTCTACAGGCACCGACATGAAATTAAGCTATACATAGTTAGATATACAGAAAGTTACAATGAAAGTTGTCCGAAGTTCTAACACTTCTAGTCAAGCCTTGGTACCTACCTAGTGTGTACATTAAGCGCGCGATCTTGTCACTGTTTTGGGGGGCGCAGCCCCCTAGGAAAGTAGCAGGCCTGGTAGTATACCTCTTACATATTTGCTCACTTTATTGATACATAAGGGTGGGTACTATAAAATTATGAATTTGATAGTACCTAGAAGGCACTATAGAATTATGAATTTGATACCGTAGTACCGAAATAGTAAACTAAAGTTGCAGGGAGGCCTTCTCCAACCACCCCACACCCTCCTGGGTTCTATTTGGTATAATGTATGTTCCGTTGGATTGGAAACTGAACTAAAGAAAAGCAAGAATCAGGCTCAACAACATTGCAACCGGGGGTACTGGTAGTTAAATTTTAGGCCCGCAGCTCGTGATTTCACATGGATTGCACCAACATTCAGCTTATTCCTTATTTGTCCCCTAACCCAGCCCACTCCGACAGGTATGCAGTATAAGCTTGGCAGCTGTGCACCAAATTGGACGTCAAATCCAAGTATCCTACAAGCTACAGAAGTGAAATTACTGAACCGATCAATGAAATAAGAAACTGAGAATAATTGAGGGGTGTTGCTGGTAGTTAAAATGCAATCTCAACAGCCTTCGACAGATAGGATGTTGGATGGATTGTAATTGAGTTGTGGGTCCATTGCTATTGAGATATTGTAGACATTGAATATCGATAGTATTCAATGTGGTGGTATATCAACATCTTGACGCCAGTCTCAAACCAGTTGAGGCCACATAGCCTCCTCGGCTGGACGTCCGGTCAAATTGCCCCAAATGGTGTCTGTGGAAAAACCGACCCTGTGACCGACCATGGGTCGCCAAGGGGCCAAGTTACATACAGATGTAAACATTGGCATCACTTTTAATTTTAGTTAATTCAAACCAAACCCAAATATGGCGGGAACGACACACCATCCTAGAACTGTAATGGGTCATGATCACTACTCGGCTTAATACTGGTATTCCTGAACTTACCCTCTGTCAAGGCCCACTACTGATATGACTAGTTGGTTTCTTGCTCTTGGCTCGGATTGGGCTAGGGCCACTTGATCAGATATCCCGCTAGATTTTTTGGGGGATGAATCGTTACTCAGATTCGAACGACCGCATCCACTGGCGAACAACGTCCCTGGTCAATTCCTAAGACATAAGGTGGCTGTAACTTGAAAAATGATGAGCCTGCACTCGGCCTATGTCTTAGGAATTGACCAGGGACGTTGTTCGCCAGTAGTGCCGTATCCTAGCTTATGATGAGAGACCACATCCCGTTGACAGCTACCTAGTAGATTGCAGCTGCCTATCCCATCATCCTGGCCTTACCTCTACAACAACCAGATGAGATCTTAGATAAGGAATGAAACCGAGGTTGAGGTGCCAAAATGTCAATTGCCAAAGTATTGCCTGTCTGTATACGAAAGAAGCCCGAGTCCTGCTGGTTGGTAGACCCATGATATCTCGTTGTATCAAGCAGTTATTGCAGATAATTAGTTGCTCATCTAATTTGTATTTGTATGAACGCTAGCCAACCAATTACTGTGAACCACCCAATACATCTAGCCGGATTCTGATGGTATCTGTTGTGCATGAATGCTTTCCAATCAATTATTATAGACCGACCAATACATCTAGCCAGATTATGATGGGTATCTGTTGTGCATGAACGCTTTCCAACCAATTATTCATGCACTAGCCAATACAGGGAGCTGAATTTTGAACTAACCAGTAGAGCCAGGAAGATTCTGATGATGGCATGAATATCGCCCAGCCAATTGCTTGCAAACTGGCCAATACAGCTAGGGGGATTCCGATGCGTATATAGATAGACTTGGTAAAAGGAAACCCCGATAGAGTAACATACTGTACATAAAATAAAACGACCAAGTCCCAAACGTGCAAATTCTAACTGCTACAATCTCCACCCAAAGGCAGTGCCACTAGCTCAACACATTTGCGATATAGATTAGTCACTTTGAACATGAATCTTCTGTCGCATGGCATCTTTAAAAAGAGTGCTGTTTCCCCAGTACATATTCCAATTCGCTGATTCTGGAAATTATATTGAGGTTGTGTTTTGGATTCTTCGGTTGCATTGGTACGATTTAGGAGCTCGTTAAGTTGGAATACGTATACTCCTTTGCTATAATGGAAGAAGGAATGCGGAGTCCAATTGTATTTCACTTGCTTGATGGTGGTTACCGAATAACTCGAGTCTCTACAGTAGATCCAATGCATTGTTATGATCAGTGTTGCAGGCATTGAGGGTACATCGAGCCTGAATATGGACTACTGGTGTCTTGCGCAATCACTTGAAGAGTACATGTGTAGGTAAATACTGGACGGTACTTCACTACAGCTGATAAATATACCTTCATGTAAGTGCGTTCTGGAGGGTATATATCAGAAGACATGGCCAGTCCGTATGCATGGACCAATCGAAAATAGTAAGGCATATATCGCCTCACGTCAAACCTTTGTGCCTTGTTACCCAAGTTCCACCCTTTAGGGTTAAACTTAGGACCATCGGTTGGTTTGTGTACTAGTCAGCAGCTTAAACTTTTACAAATGGTCATTCTTAAGGTCTATGACTTTTTTCAGTAGCCTCTGGGAAGCTACGGTTTGAATTGTCCGATTTTCTCCATAGAGTAAATCTCAACCGATCGGTCCCTACCGACTGTGACATCTCTCAAGACCACCCATCTTACCTGTTATAATGAGCCACACCCCCAACACTCCGCACGGGGTGCCCAACGCATCAAGTCTTGAAGGTGAGTATGGGAAATGTTTCAAAGTCTACTGCATGTTTTCATACCCTTTCCCTTTGGACACGTGGATAAGGTTTTCCTACTACGATAATAGTACTTGAGATTTTACCATTTGTTTCAAATGCAAACACATTGTGTTATTTATGAATGCGAAAGGTGTCCTATAGATGGGAACCGCATTGGCTTCTCGCTTAAGCACGCATATCACTAGCCTCGTCAGAAAGTAAAATGTGGGGGTTTTATGGCAAAGGAGCAGGGGTTTGTGAAGAAATGTAGGATGCATGGCTGACCACATTTGTTTGAGCGGCAAGAGAAAACCGATTGGCAAGGACCACCACATTCGCAATATGATTGGCCCCTGTAATATTCCGAGTTCATAATCCCAGTTCTGCATACTGAATGCATTGACACATCACTCATATTTATACGCTATGATGACACCATCCTAGTGAGGAACAACAGTTTTGGTGATCCTTACTTTGATTATTATAAGGTCATCGTGATCTGTGGGACTGGGCTCTTTCAACCCTCGTTTCTGAAACGTAAACAGAGGCTATCCTGTCCTGGGACTATTTATGCAGCTCGTGATCAGGAGCTGCGTACACGGGCCAAACCCTCAGCCTATAAACCCATAGCAGGTATTTCTCTAGCCTCTACTCTTTAATCCACAGCTGCTAAGCTCCTTCCTAAATAAAGTGCAAAATCCATAAATGATATAAAGGTTAACATAATAGTATTCTAGTCGTATGTGCTCGTGCGTAGAGCTATAGTAGTTAACGCCTTCCCAAGCCGTGCCGGGTTGGTGACCCATAACCATCCCGATATTCCTGTACTTGTCAATTCATTGAACAGAATATTCACCGACAACCAATCCAAATGCTCAAACCCTGGGAGTCAGTAGAAAGTATTTGTTTACTCATGCAAAGACGACATCGTTTATTCTTTAAACTCAAAGTAACACTGCTCTAGGTACTCTGACTGCTGCAATAACGTGTCCACACCTGCCTCGAGATGTTGTTGGATTGGGGCTGACTTAACCTCGCAGGAGGTCTGCGATATTGCTACTGCAAGGGAGTTAATCCTCTCTGGGTGAGAATGCCAGGGACCAAAAGCAGCATCGATTGCTCCACACATTCAAGTAGGTTCTCTGACTGTTGCAATAGCGCTTCAACACCTTGTAAAGCGGTTACTGACTCGGGGGTTTGTCACTACCAGGAACATGCCCCAAAGACAACTCGGTACTGCCTGTCGTCTTGAAGCCCGATAGCTAGCGCTTTTCTCTGGAATAGCCTAAACTACATTGTCTGCGAGGTGCCTATAACCTGAACTTTAACTTGGGCTGCTATCCACCCCTTGTGAAGGGGTATCTGACGAACTTATATCCTTCCTCTTTCGTTTCGCGTGGCGACTGGAGGGTGACTCAATTGGTGGGGAATTCCCGGCAATAGCCGCCAAATCTAGGTCTGTTCGGCTGTTGTTCGTTTGATATTATTATCGCTTTTGGCTTCACTAGTTGCTGTCGACTGGTGTCCGTCCGTAATTTTGGAGTCCGTCGAGAACCGGTAGTCGAAGAATGTATGAATCAATCAGACAACGTAGTGATCAAGTAGTCTGGCGGGGAGAGCAGTGGTACCCATCCGGTGTATCAAGAGTGTGTAGCAATAATCTAGCCATCTATGAGAAGTTTCCGGTGTGTGGAGTTCTGCGCGGAGTTGGCAATTCCCTGATGGAGGCAATGCCACTTTCCTAGATTGAGGTTACTTGACAGTTCAATGATCAAATAAAACCCAACGTTAGAGCCAGGTAACTCAATATGGAAATTTTGAACCTTCTTGCGCACTGGTCACAGTGGATGCGATAGTTTGATTTTGGTTGATTGATCTGGGATCATTGGTGCGACAAGAGACTGCTGTCGCCGGTTCCCTACCAACTTCTTTGATCTAAGTATTGGAGGGGACACAAAAAAGCAACAACGCTGTCCCTTGGGAGCTGACATTCCCACGAGCTTCGAGTGTAGAGCACGCCAGCACCATAATTTTTTTTTTCTTTTTTGTCAATCAGTTCTCGTATTCAAGCCACCAAGCCTCCTCTAACGAGCCATAGAAATTGTTCTGGTGCCCATTGGAATAGAAAGATGATTTGCTAATTAGGGAATCCGAGCGTCACTTGAACATCGTGAATGTACATACTATTATTACCCAATAACAGCAGCGCGGCGTACGGTGTCTAAGTAATATACGAAGAGGTGATGCGAATATCGAGGCTGGTTTGTATGGCCACTTAGACCATCAATCAACACAAAGCTTGCTGCAGGCTTAGGACCAGGGAAATCAACTGCTGAAGGAACCTCGTCGAGTAAAAGGGGCTCCCTGCTAGTTCGCACCACCTTGCCTAGTTCGATCATATCTCCTAATCAGTCCCCGATAGCCACGATCAGTCCACCCTCTTGGGCTCAAGCCAAACGCTGCCGCATTCCGATAGCACGATCAGCCCCTCTCAGTAGTCGACCCTCTTTTGCCACATGCATGGGAGTATAGAATGTACACCATGTAAAGTAGGTATTTTCGGAACAACATGAGTTAGTCCACTGCATCAGCTCGCAGGTATGTCATTCCAGCGGTAACCGGCTACGCTGCAAGCCTCATGCAGTGCAGAGTTGTAGCGAGTAATATCATCGATCGTGTCCTCGACAGGCCGAATCGAATCCGTCCTGGGATCCTTCTGCCCCACCCCCAATTTTACCAGCTAGCATATACATAGATAATGTGAGTTGTCCACTAAGTAGTCTCGGATTATAATTAGCATACTAAGCTGGATCAAAACTTGGCGTTAGAGCCGTTTAATGCCAAGACTCTTCAGGAGCTTGTTTCCAGAGGCGTTAATAGTCGTTAACTAGTCAGCAAGCTCAAGCTAGTAGGCCAACATTAGTGCTAGCTTCCAGATGTGGGAGATTATCGAATGTTCAATTAATTGATCAAGATCCGACATACAGATTCCTTTCATTGAGTGTAGTTGTTAGACAAAGCTATTCCCTGATCTGCCGTTCTTTTCCGCAAGAAATTTTTGAGCTCCTAGTTGAAAGCCGCATATATTAGTTTACCGAAGTCGAACTCTCATGTATTGAGTGTTGGAATAGAAGGATGCGAATAGAAACGAAAGAGTATGGTTGCGCAAGTGCGAGAGACCTCGAAATATATGGATCAGTCCGAACAATATTAATCGGGTGCTGTGACAAACTGTGTCGCGGATGCGTAGATGTACTAACAGTCGAAGCGAGACATGGTGGAGGGTATATATATTTGTCCCTAGCTAGAAATTTCCCCTAGTTGGATTTCGATACTAAAGGTGCGATGGTTGGTCTAGGGACGGTTGTAAATGGGTTGGCGCTGTACCAATTGGAAGTTGCGGCTGTAACTCTGGGGTCGGTGATTGGAGCTGGCTCTGGGGATGATAATTGGTTGTCGCTGTACCAATTAGATTTATAGGAGCCTTAATATAGCCTTATGCCGAGTTAATGTTGATCACAATAGTCCAGTGCTGATGTGTCAGTCAAAGGTGATGTCGTTTGCTCAATTCTTGTCTGCCCCGAACTCACTAGGTTTAATATAGTCTAGCCTCTAGTCTGATTCCTGAGGTTATTGTATTTGGTAAATAAGTATGATTACTACTTGTAGGATACATACACACGTGACAGTTCCAACCTAACTCCACATAAGAGACTGGGTATAGGACTTTATAAGTCTGTAAATGCCAACTACATAGTATTTATGCTCAAGCTTTGCTCTACCAGACGGTATAAATCCGCTGAAATCTGTCCGTTATTGATAAATATCCGGTATAGTAATTGTGTAGGGCCCGTTTTGCAACATTCAGTTTGATCGAACCTTGCTGCGCTGTTCTGTGACTGCGGGTAGGTAGCCAATCAGGATACTCTAAATAAGTTTCAACGTTAGGAGGATTTTGGTGCCTGTCACTAACAAGCGATCAATCCCTGTATTAATCCCTGTACAGCTCTCTCCCGGCGCGGAACCTATCCGGAGCCGTAAGATGTGAGACATTCAGCCAAACGGATCATCCCCTTCATACCTGTAAAGATCTGTATGGTGGATTTTGATGTCTCACGATAGCAACTCTAGAGCAAATTTGCTACTTTGAAGCAGCTACCTATATCTACCTAATCAACATACAGGAGGCATTCAGCTTTCAGCGCAAGCGAAGGCCAATCGGGCAGTGATTACCCAAACATTCAGTCGTCTAGTTTACATAGGGCATTTCAATCCACCAGCCTCGGCTGCACCCGTATCTGAGGGCTTGTGTAATCTGACTAGGATTTCCTACCAAGGGCGGGGTACAAACTCTAGCTTTAAAACTTATTTACGTCATGTGACTTTTCCCATTATCGACGTCACCTGACAGATTTGCTGAACTTGAGAGCCGAATGTCAGCAACGGTCGAAAATTTAATTATTGAAACAATTGTGAATAACATAAGAAAGTTCAAATTTGAAAAGAAAGCATCAGCTTGAAATGTTGAGAGGTGGAACCGCAAGCACTAAACAAACAAACAAATAAAGCCGGGGTTAATTTGTTTCCAGGCCCAAGTCACAAGAACCATTATAAGTACCCTACCCCACTACCACCTAGTCACGAGGATACTCCACCTCGAGGTGTTCATCGGGTATGCTTGAAAAACCCTACCAAATCTCCACTGACATTCATAACTCTAGGCTTCCGGACATGCTCCTAACAAAAGAAACCGAAACTCTTTCTTTCGCTACATCTTCGCACTGAAATGGAGATCCATGATTTGAAAATGAGACGTCAGTCATTTAGAGGGGCTATCTAGAAATGGAAGGGAGAAGTCCAAGGGACGGGGGAAAATGTGCAAAACATCAAGTAAATAGAAATAGGGGAAAAGCAGCAGTTGACCGTCAACCAGTGACCTACGTTGAAATACTGGATTACAAAGCTGTGTTACAAAAATACCAATGTGATGTTTTTTAAACATGTAAGCTATAGGAGTAAGTTCGAGTCCTTTTACCGTGCCAATTGCAGTCCGCCCCCCGCATAAACGTCTACCTCGTATTATCATTCCTCCCTTCATCATCGTTCAGTCATCTCTTTACGAGTGTAATGCCTATTTATCTTTAAATTGTTCTAATCACTTGCTTATCCACACTTCCTATTTCCTGTCCAAAGATAGGCAAATTCCTTTATCAATGCATCCATAAAGCCCTTGTAGTGTCCCACCTTCACCACCGCATCCTTCCATAGCCCACAACTCCTCCTCCCCTTCCGATTACTTCAGCCACCCACTCCAGTTTGTCCAGGGGTTCCTAGCACCCGCCATGGGCTTCCTTTATATGGTCTCTCAACGTCATGAAGCTCGCCCCCAAATCAATCTTCATACCGGCAAAGTCTCCTTCTGTAGCCTCTAGGAGCATCAGTTTTCCCCCATGATAACAAAAAAGATCTTCACACAAAGTACAAACATTTCCATATTGCCACGAATGTGCCTCATGAATGTGCTGTCGTAGGTCTCGGTAGCTTCGCTTGATATTGCGTATACCTTTGTCTTGTTGGTCACTTAACATTATGCTTTCGAGGTGGAAACACCAAATTGCGGGGCAATTGACACAAGGCACGCACTGCGAATTCCGGGGTAATTGTGCAGTGTCCCTATGTTGAACGGCTTGGACTGATATAGGATGTGGAATGACAGCCGATTGGGGCGTTTGACCTAGAGCAAGGTGGATATCAGCATGTGTTTGTTTCCGCCTTGCATAAAGTCCTATTGGGTAAGGAACACCGACTTTGATGAATACCGAGGGTCGGCTGCACCATGGCTGTCCAAACCTCCGAGGTATCGTACGTCGGTACCCAGTAGTCTTGACTCTGTCGATTTTGAGCAGTCTCCTGACACTTTGAACTACTATACTGTGGATGTTGGGTCGAGTGACTACGGCTTTCTCGGGTAGCCACTCGAGCCCCCCGGAGTAGGTTCCCGCGTGCATGGAGGAGCGAGGGCGATGCAGAGTTATGGCTGGAAGAGACAGACTTTAAGGGGATATATAATTGTGAAGTTGCTAGATTGGGGGTGGCAGCCGTGGGCTCCTCGGTATCTTGTTCATTACAGACGTTATTATATTCCAACTGTAGCCTGTGTTGTACTGGTGATACTGAATGGCAGGGCGATGCTTTCCTTTTCGGTGCAAGGGAGCGTAACTGCGGATGTAGTCTGGTTGTACGCTGCGGAGGTATGTCGTCTGCTGGGCGCGGCAGTATGGGCCGTTTATTTGGTCGTTTGCGAATAGGTAGATGACGTCCCGACATAGATAATCTTGGCGGATGGCACCCACGTGACGTCCGGTCGGAGGTATGGCAGTCCTAAAGGTCAAACTTTAAAGGTAATGGAAGTGAGGGACAACAAGAAGGCACTCACAGGGTGATCTTGTGCCATGTTGTTCTCGCTTGGCAGAGTTGCAGAAGCACACTTGACTCACAGGGTATATTTCTGTTTCTTTGGCCAAAGGCAATGGTTCTTCCTCATTTTCAGACTCCGGTGTTATTAGTCTCATACCATATCGCGAGATTTCAGCGGTGCCTTTGCTTACTTAACCCTCATCGCACCCACCACACTGGCCCCCACCACATTGTCTCGAACACCAAAAAAGTAGGTAGATGGAAAAGAATAGTTGTCTAGAATCATGCCAAGACCCAAGAAATCCGTATTATCTACAAGAACTTCCAAGGTTACTAATCAGTACCTACCGGTAGGTAGATACTTCAAGACAAAGCTTGGCACCTCTATCGATAAAAATCCAATCTCATACAGGTTGGCCGGTACCTATAAGCATATCCTCGTTATGACGATACCCTGAGGATAGAATTGAAATGGGAATTTACTCTAAGAGCATATTCAGGATCTATAGCTCAAAGATTCGGAATTCTATTTGTACGGGGATCTGATCTAGAATACATGAATACATGTACGGGCTATCGTGGAAAATATATACCTGCATCTATTATTGACAATGAGGTTGATCCAAGTCAACCGCGTGTATCCATAGGTATCCTGCCCAGACCACGCTCCAATCCCCGCTCCCTAAGTACTTAAGTGGGTAGGTATAGGGGGTAGAATTGGCTTTTCCGATACTGCTCTACCTTATGACCCACTCTCGATATAACTTGATGACCCCGTCCCTCATGTCGTCACGTATAGCCTAGACAATATACAAGCACTTGGTACCTACCTACAGTCTGGTTGGAGTAACCTAGCTCATTTGATTGAGACCCCTCAACGTAATATTGGGTTTGCCTGAAGAATAATAAGCTACTAAATCAAGATCTTGGTATGGTTCTGAGTATGGAGTGCATAGAATGGATGCCCCAACTACTTAATTGATGATATATAGTTAAGTCCATTGAAGTTCCAAATATTCCTGATTACCTGAGCTAGGAAGACTAGGCCGTGGCCGGTATATCCAGAATGGGTGTACGTAAATTACACGCGATATATAATAATTACCGCATACGAACCAGGGAGTTAAAAAGTCCCAGTATATTCTACCATACAGTACAATTATGCCACAAGCTCATAATATGTATGCCTCTTGATTATGCATTCTGCACTTGCTTATTGGTTTTCGTTTTAAACCGCTCTTGTCATTGGTGGCCGGGTTTGTGGATATGATGCAAAAAAGCGGGGTAGCGGCCCGCAACCCCAGAATCCACACGCACACCTTGACATGCAGCTTGTAATGTTAGCCAATAAATGTAGTATGTCTTCATTGCATATGATTGGAGACTGGCGGCACTACCCATGGGTGAACCCTTTGCCCGTATTATGCCTTGATATATAATTATTCATAAGTACATGCCACACGATTCAGTGGTACACGTACTAAATATGAAGGAGCTCGAGAGCAGCCGAATAGACCGTTTTTATCTAGTCTGTTTTGGTTTCTAACTTTACTTTGAATACCCATTCACCCACATCCAGATCTGGGAGTCCCTGCATATGGCATCGCAAATCTAATCAATCTATTACCCGAAGCAAGTAAGAGCATAAGATCTTCTCACATTCGGCGCCGCATAGTTAGACGTCAAGAGGGCTAGCCGCACACATCTTAACTGAACGTCGTGGATTGGGGAGCCTGAGAGGACCCTGTATGGTTACCCACAAATCACGTAGGCTCGGAACTGCACCACAGCAGCACAAGGACGTGGCACCCAAGATGCTGGGAAATCTGTCAAGGATACCGAATAAAACGATATGCAAGAATCCCGAAACCTTCTGCCAATTATGTTGCTGCTGCTGCGGGAAGCCCTGCCTAGATAAAACGGTGTCTTTACATCCAATTGGTTACTCTAAAAACCAATTAAAGGACTCTTGCCTTTGACATCCTTCTCCACCTCTTGCTAGATGGATTTTTCTGTCACTTTCCTGGGGCTCGCGGTCGTCGCTGCTGAATAGGTCTCACCGGTGCGAATCCTTTCCACTATTGTAGTACCCCGCAATCTTCACAGAAAGTCCGGAGTAGCCTCTGAATATTGGGAATAACAAAACGGAACTGGGCAACATCGCTTGCATCTCTTAGCGAATGCATGTGGGTAAAGTGAGATTGATTATTAGGGCGGTCTTCAGTGCCGAGATATGCCTTTGATCTTGCCCTAGAACACAAAACATTAAAGTTACCCCGAAGTGAGTGGTGTCAAAAAATATAATCGAAAGGCACTTCCATCTGTTCTGACCCATTCAGCAATACGGCCCAGTCAGCAATGGGACGCTACTGCTGGTTGGGCTGGCCCATACACCAATGGCGCTAATGACCGGCCCATTCACCAATCTAGCGACCACAATAATATTCTAATATTATTATTTCATACGGAACTATGGAATAAACCAAACAAGTAGAGGTATGACATAAATA
>Ga0307511_10003240_pt1 | contig 16760 bp, 17 predicted proteins | sample 13_EM_MG_FD_200266 | JGI IMG/M metagenome (GOLD analysis project Ga0307511, IMG submission 200266) | Populus trichocarpa ectomycorrhiza microbial communities from riparian zone in the Pacific Northwest, United States - 13_EM | ecosystem: Host-associated > Plants > Roots > Unclassified | place... | reverse complement strand
CTTTCTTCCTTTGAGCATCGTTTATTGTGTTCTTGGGGGTTCCCACAGCCCTTGCAACAAGTAGAGGTGGGGCGGGTTTCGGGGCGGGTGCTGTCACAACGAGCCCAACTTCGCTTCCTGATTCCGGGGTGGGTTCCGGGGTGGTTTCTGGGGTGGGTTCTTGAGTAGGCTCTGGTGAAGATTCCGCCTCTGTCTCTATGACACTCTCTTCAGCAGATGCCGGCGAGGCTTTAACTATAAATAAATCAGCGCATTGATTCGTTTTTAAAGACAAGTACAAATGGAAACAAACATTGATTCCAGAGCTCTCCAGTGAAGGCAGTGATTTTGCCGATCACGAAACTGAACGGCTGCACTATGAACGACATGTCAGAGGCCGTATGGTGTGCTTGCGATGGTGGATACAGTGGTGATTCGGAAGATTGTGAGGCTCGTGAGGATTCGGGTGATCGCAGCGAATAGTGAGGTTCGAATCGGTCGAATCGTTGGTACTTGTTTGCGAGGATTCTGCCAGACAGATCCAGATATGGAATGTCTTCTTCGAACTTTCTCTTGAAACTCTGTGAAGGCGTAGGTGTTGATGAACTGCTAGACACCGGAGTCGGGATGCTGATATCGTTCTCGGGATCCCGGGTTCGGAATTCGGTCGTAACGTATACCTTGGAACCTCCCATACTACGCGCCTATCCCAATCTGCCCTATTACAGTAGCGGAGAAAAACAAGAGTCAGATTATCTGTGGATGCTGAATGATTGATGTCCTGTGGTATCCCAGTGACTCGATTGCAGTTTGTGCATATCATGGAGCATGGATACCTGTACAAGAATCTCAGAGCACTACCATCAAGGGATAGCTCTCTCTCGACCTGAATGTGGAGGCTGAAGGGCGAGTGGCTCAACCAATAATGGTTTTCTGTTTTCTACACTGCCGCTGAGGAAGGTCTTGTGAGCAGCAGTAGCAGCAGCAGCAGCAGCAGGCGAGTGTGTGATGGCTAGTGGGGTAGATAAAAGGCTCAGGCTCAGATTGAATACCATAAACGATGGGGAAGCATTCGCGTCGTTGCTTTGTTGCAAAAGAGGCTTGGCTCTTGATGACTCAGCAATGCTATCTGGCTTAGTAAGTGGGCCGACTACACTGCGTATAACAGGTAGACTTATAAGATTACTCTAGGCAGACTCTAGCAGGAACATAAGGAGAACGCTGGAATCCGAAAGGCCGGACATGCGGGGCGTATGGCCGGTGGGAATATGTGCTTCCGTATGTATATCACAACTTAAGGTTGAGGGTGAAGCTAGCGCTGCTGGGCCGGTAGTCTCCATCCGCTGCTGGGTACATAGGTACGGGTGGAAGAGATCACCAACCCGTACCATACCAGGTACCGGATTGATTGGTTGTAGCGGGGGATATTTCTGCCAACCAGACTCCAGATTTATTCCCAGGGAGCTTCGCTTGTTGCCGGAGAAATATAGAATTAGTCTGGCTGCATATAGAATACTCTAACGGCGTGGGCGCTTTAGCTTTCAGTTCCAATAGCAATTCTATCAATTCAAGCTAATGTGCAGTACCCCACTTAAGCATGATCTAAGCATGATCTACTTAGGCATTATCTTCACCTTCATCAATTGCAATTGGAATACTTGAATGTACTCTACTGAAGTACTTCTAGATCTCTTTGTAGATCTCGAGCTGCAGCAGATTGTAACTGTGGCGCTGTTGACGGGAAGCCCGTGATTGGGCATCAATACCTGCACATTGCTTACAGAGCTTACCTACTAAGTATGTAGGTACATACTGTACATACATACATGATTGATAGCCCTGGCTACATGAATTGATCGCAGGTGAATTAAAGTATGCTTACAGTAAGACCAACTTAGGTCTATCCCGTAGTCTGGTTGGCTTACCTCACCAGCTCCCAACCAGGCTAACACTGGGCAGCTCCCAGGGTCCAACTGGCTGGTAACCGGTGAAAAACTCTAATTGGTGATGTGATGTATAATAAATAAATAAACAACCATATAGTACATGTATACGTATGTATGTCCATGCATAATGAGGGGGACCGGCAGATCCCAAATTTCAGTGGAAAGCCGTCTGTTTTCCTTCCCACTTACTTCTGGGGCGCTACCTACTGGCCATTCAGGTCTCATAATTTCGGTCCTTAAAGGTTGTTGCGCTCGCTAGTCGGCCGTACATACTTGGAACGGCGTTGTTCTTTCGCATCTCGGAAGTGTGCATACACATACATATACTTTATATACATACATACATACATACATACCTACACAAGTAGAAAGCAAGCGTTTCCCAGGCGCTGCATACGATTACGCCCTGGTCACAGAACAAATACTACGGCTGTGCTTCACAAGCTGCCATCTATTCGTTCTCCCATTTCAACTCCTGTTGCATACCGAGCACTTACCCGCACTTTTGTTCTTTTAGCCCCTTGCATCCTTCTCCGTCTTTTCGATCCTGTTGGTCGCCCTACACAATAGCCGCCATAGCTGAAGAAGCTAATTCAGTCCCCCGGCTGTCACTCTCGCTTCTTCGAGCAAACGTGGGGGGGGTGGGCGCGAGTTCTCAGCCTCATCCGCCCGTACCGACGCCTGCCTCAGACATCCTCCGAGGTAGGAAGGGGAGGTGTTTCCCACGCCATAATCAATCACATCGCTATCTTCTGTACGACCACTACGTCATGTCGGTTCCTGCTCATGTTCCCGCTGCTGTTCATGTGAGCGGCCCGCCGAACAGCAATTTCCTTGTCGGCTATCCAGGCATCTCAGCTACATTGGTACATCTCCTAACCACCACTGTTGCTGCTGATACGAGTGCGAGTATTTGCTGATATGGCCACACTTTGCAAATACAGCCACGGATAGAAGGCAAGGTCGAGATTCGTCCATCGGTAGGCATCAGCGCTCCAGTAGCCATCTCTTACGTTACAATTGGCCTTTACCGACGAGAGACAATACATCCTCATGCTGGAAGTGTGGTTGGGAACCACCTAGCAGCCCCAAGAAAAGATATTGTGGAACTAGTTGGGAATGAGCTTAGGTTATATCATTGTGGCCCAGGGAAATCGTTCGAAACAGTGCTGGCCATGGACTTGCCTTTCCTCTTATTCATACCCTTCATGCGGGACGGGGAAGGGGAAGTTCCGCCTGCGAGCTTGCAACTTCCATCCAGAGTCGCAGAAACCTACTATGAACTCGTCGTATCGGTGCAGCAGGGCACTTCAGATCTCAAGAAGTTTTCATTTCCAGTACCTATTTCTCGCTACGATACTCTATCAACGTTTGGGATGTACAACACACCCGAGACACAGGAACGAGTCAGTGATCACTTGGTAACGCTAGGCTTATTCCTCCCTCGATGGTCATTCGGCCCCAATGACGACGTCAATGTCACCATAAAGTTGACACCGAACCCTGATTGGTTGTCAAGAGCCCGGAAGGTTACAGTGAAGGGCATAACAGTAGCTATTGAAGAACACATAACATACAACCCCGTGGGGGACGAACCTACAACGAAAGTAAACACCCTTCTGAGTAAGAAGGAGAAAGTAGCAAAGAAACTACCGGAACATGGGTATATGACTACCATAGCTATGACATATCCCGCAAAGGATCTACGTGATTCAGACGGATTTTTGCCACGGCAGAGGTCGGCATTTCCATTATGTGCAGTCTCCGGGTTCACAACGTCTGCGGCTCTGTACAAAATCAATTATTATCTCATTGTGAAGGTATGAATTGCGGAGACAATCTGAGATTCTGAATGCTATTGTTCACTAACCAAGGAACAGGCAACCATGACAAACTGTAAGGACATAACAGTTAAGCAATCAATCGTTGTCACACCTTTCGACCACATCACATGCAAAAATGAAATGGACGCCATTGCCCAAGCAGCAGTAGATGCATATCCGATAAATATGCAGAATCCTATGCTGCCTGCCCAAACAATCATTCGCCCGGGAGATCATAACGCGCTTCATGCCTTGGGTTTTACATACGTCGGCAAGGAAAGGAAACTACTAATACAGTAGGGAGATGCATCATTATATCGGATAGGAGTTAGGGATCTGTCTCCACCGAGTGCAGGCTTCGACAATCATTTTTGCTCGAAGTTTCTCGATTTGGTACACCTCACCTACAAAGGAGAAAAAGTATCGATGCAGCGGTCGGTGTCCAGACTAATTTGTTGACATCGGCTCTCTCAGTTTTGGGTTTGGGGCGACCTTTTTGGGTCACAATCGGTCTTGAAAACTTATAACCTTGATTAATTCAACATATCGAATCACGTCGAGTGTGGGATGTACAAGTGATAGGTGTCAGAGAGGAAGAGAGTGGGGGGTGTTATGTTGATCTCATTTTGATTTTTTCCAGGTTGGATTTTGTTTTCCGGCGTTCTGTCCCATCTACTAACCAATGTTTCCCTCTATACCTTGGCCTGGTTTTTTTCATGATTTTGTATACCCTGGCCTGGTTTTCATGATCTGGTGGGTTTTCTTTTTTATATTTCTACCCTTGCTCTACTGGGTCGGAAGTTGGGTAAGGCAGGATTTTAGCTGTGTCTAGTTGGTGCTTTCATCCTACATGGAGTTCTACGGCAAATTTGTGTTACGTGTTAACGTGTTAGCTTGTTTGGTTGGGAATGTACATATGAAGTATGATATACAGGGGTTTGTACGTACTTTGGGCTCTGGTATGTACAAGAGTCTTACTGATGACGTCCATTGCGAGTAGTTTGGCTTGACTAGGTTGCGAGGCAACTCTGATATCGAGGGCAGTATGTAGGTCAGGTTGGTATGCTCTGTCACTGGTGCTGTAGCAACCGGCCATGGATGGGATTGCCAATAGCTTTGGTTTCCATTCTATGGTTATATAAAGTAGCTTACAACAACAGCCTAGCTGCAGGCAAGAAATGTCATAAAGCGCGGACATGGTAGGTAATTGAGTACAGTATGGCCCGGGACTCCCGTATACGATCAACCAGACTAGCATACGTGCACGAAGCTACTTTAGTAGTTACTTCTTATCCATCGACAAGTACTTAAGTACTATATGAGATGCTTGTGTCGAATACCGAGTATCGAGTGCCTGGTGCCCGGGACGGAGTGTTGCTTCGGGAGATAATTCCTAATTATTAGCTAGCTGATATACTTTATACCAGACGGTCCGGTCCAGTTTAATCTATTTTGATAACATGAATAGCCGAAAGTTTGTATCCCTGCTCTGGAAGTAATCTATCTTGTTTACTCAGTAAACTATGCCCTGGACACTGAACTCGGGATGCTTCGACGGCTGCTCGGGATCAAGGATCAGAAACACAAGCTGGTTATCAATATATCTCTTAATTTAGTATACTAATTATTAACCAGGGAATAAATTGTGTCTTTATCTTGCTCTGGTGCTCAATGTTCTTGTGCCTAGCTCAACCCCCCCCCTTGCTCTCGTGATGTACATGCGGAGGAAGTATTTAACCTATAAATTTCATTGAATTATAGTTGAGGGTAACCCTACTAAAATATTTATTTCCCAAACCGGTGCGAGTACTACTACCCCATGGCTAGTAGAGGCCCCATGGCGCGTGACACATTACAATGCATGAGTACGGAAACGAGAAGTTCCTATAATCTGGTTTGCTGTATGCTGAGCTCGCATAGTCTGCCTTGTCTTAATCTAGTAGGAGCTTTCTTAACGAGCTCTACGCTGCTCTCGTGCTCAAAACCCGACCACTTCGTATCGTATATTCCCCTCATAGATACTTGACACCCAGCCTAATCACGAAATTTTGCTGCCTCAATTTCGGCAGAAGATATCTTTGAGTTGTATTTTCAGCTCTCACCTGCAGCATTGTGCCCACCAGATGGCGTATCTTCACTTCATTGTTGTACGTATTTCTGCTCTCCGTCTGGGTTTGACATACGAACTCAGGGAGTTGTTAATTATTGGAAGCAGACTGTTTTCATTTACGGCTTTGCTCTGTTGTCCACAGCAGTGAACCCAATAGTTATCAAAGGGAACCACTTCCTTGATTCCAAGACTAATGAGAGGTTCGTTCTTGTCGGGCTTGCATACCAGCCGAAGGGTGAAGCAGGCTATGATCCAAGAAGCGGGAGAGACACCCTCACCGATGGACAAGCTTGTTTGAGAGGTAAATTTTCATGCAGAGGCTACTGTCCGCACCTCCTCTGACTGTGTATCAGATGCCATCGTGATGCAGAAGCTAGGTTCGACCTCGATCTATTCAACTAGCTTTATTAGCTGAAACTGATTCCTTATAGGAATAAATACCATACGTGTATACAACTTGAACCCATACCTCAATCATGACGAATGCGCATCTGCTTTCAATGCGGCCGGGATTTATCTTGCACTAGATGTAAGAAAGCCGAGAATCGTACCATAGCTGGATTCTGATGGTGCCTGTAGATCAACTCTCCATTCCCAGGCGAATCCATCAACAGGATAAATCCACAGGAGTCTTACAACCCCGGTTACATTACCCGCTCCACCGCTATGGTTGATGCCTTCGGTGGTGAGTCCATTCTGGTGTTGGATATGTTGACGAATTGCTGATTCGAGATAGGTTACCCCAATCTCCTATGTTTTTTCGCAGGAAACGAGGTCGTGAATGACATCAGGTCTGCGAAGGCAAGCCCACCATATATGAGGGTAATGCCGCCTTTGCTGAACCCTTATCCACGGCTATACTAAATGATGCCATTTAGGCGGTCCAACGGGATCTCAAACAATATATTCGAAACCATGCCAACAGAACAATTCCCGTTGGATACTCTGCCAGTGACGATCCACTCAGGCTTTCGATGCACCGATATCTCAGCTGTGGCAATGATGAGGATAGTAGAGCTGACTTCTATGGTCTCAATTCCTATGAATGGTGTCATGGGTCCGATTGGGGTACAAGTGGCTATCAAAAGTTGATTGACAGCTTTGACAAGTCTCCCATTCCAAGTAAGACCACAAAGACCTTCCTATAATGAGCCCCTCTGACGACAACTAGTTTTTTTCTCCGAGTATGGGTGCAATGCCCATCGCCCGAGATCTTTCACCGAGGTTGGAGTTCTATATGGGGATAGGATGGCTAATTCATGGAGTGGAGGGATTGTAAGACCCCGTCCCATGCGATAAAGTAGGCGTTACTGAATAGTGGAAACAGATATATGAGTACTCCGAAGAGCGAAGTATACCTATCTCTCTAGATCTGGTGTATTCGGGGCTTCTGAAACCGTTCTAACATTTAGCTGCGCTCAGGTGGCTACGGCTTGGTAACACTTACGAAGAATGGAGATATCAAGCTCACCAAAGAATATGACAATCTCCGAGCCCAGTTAGTAGTCCTCTCCCTTGATTTTGGGGCATTACTTACAGACGGTCCCTAGATACCGTAAGATTGACTTTACTCAAATTGCTGGGTATAAACCAACTATACAAGAGAGGCAACAATGCTCAGCAGCCAATATATTGGATGAAGATGCTCTCAAGAACAAGTTCAACTACAACTTCGATCTTCCAAAAAATCCAGCTCCGCACTTCATTAACAAGAACTACACCTCAACAGTCAAAGCTGGAAAGCTACTGGAGGTATGAATTGAGTCACAAATATTCAGGATAGCTGAAACTGACTAACCTTAAAACAGTTGAGTACTTACAAGACTTCAAGCAAAGTCCTTTCTAGCGCGGGCGAAGAGCTCACAGATCTGGAGCTCAAGATAGCTGTTAATACACCCAATACGCCGCTTGCCCACAATGACAGCGACCTTGCAGATGAAGAACAGGAGGACAACAAAAACGAGGCAGATACCGGGCTTTTCCAACCAAGCTCTAGCTTGGGTATTCTTATTACTTTGATATATCTATTTATCAGTCAGTAAAGACAACGGAATTGCATGAATAAACATGCTCTCCACCCGAATCTGCATGATTCTGATTGTACAACATACTCGGTATTTGATGGAGGAAGTAAATGAGGATCCAAGAGGTTCTTCGTCAGTCAAGATTTGTCAAACGTGGCTTTCTTGATTATTTTATGCTAGAATTATCCTTCAGCAGCTCAGGAAAATAGACTATTGTAATGATGACCACCATACCCATGCGTTTGCGCAGTTAGCGTGGCATTTCAGGGTACTTAGCTAGTAGTACCAATTGCACCCACATAATTTTTTTGCTCCTGCCCAACTCCTATGTCTCTCGATTGCTTTAGATAATTACTGGACGATCATAGATGTCCATCCCTTCATGCCTCATCATCCATCACTCATTAAGAAAATCCTTTAACCTCGTACATTTTGCATATTCACTCGTTGCTTCAACCCAATAACTCAACATCTAAACCGATAGCCCGCATAAAGAGATTCACATTTGCCGACTTTTGAGCACCAACATCCGGTGGGAGAGCTTTGCTCGTCATCACATTCTCCAACACTCGGTCCCTGTCTTTATTAGCAAGCATTCCCCTAGAGCAAGAAAACACGAAAGGCGAAGGGATAATAACTCACTTCACAGCCGCCACCAACCTCTGCTGCTGCAACGCCGTTGCTCCAACCGCCATCGATGCCAAAAACTGCCACATATAAACATCATCAACAAAGTTCGCCGGGGGGAAACACTCCAAAAAGTGTGGTTCCAGTGTCTCAAATAAGCGATCATAAGTCTTACTCCAGTTCGCTAACTCCACTGGATCCACGGGCCCAGACTGCTTGATGATTTCTGCACGGCTAGTAAACATCGTCAAGAAGGCTAATCCGATCTTTGTCTTTGCGACAAATATGACATCGACTCGCTCGAGAAGGATTCCGAGAAGACCAATGACGATGTGGAGGGGGGCTTCAGAGACGTAGCCTAGAAGTGGAGGAAGGACGGTCTGTGCAAAGACTTCAATTTCCTCTCGCACAGAGGTGGGGAGGGAGGTTTCGTTTGCGTGGTAAATACCAGATTTGACCACATCGAGGATGTCGAGGTGGACGACAATCATGGTAAGGATGGTCACGCGCTGCTCGGGGTCGATGTGGCGGAAGATACGGGGAATTGCTTTCTTGCCTTTGGCATAGGAGAGGATAGCGATGAAAGGGTGTGTGGAGGAGGAATTAGGGTCAATCGGTTCCATTATTTTCATCTCCCTCCACAACTTGTCAACGAGTCCATCCCGCCTGGGCTTCCACTCGATATGCTCCACTGCTGGAGGTTGTCCCGCTGCTAATGGTGGCGGTATTACCCTCTCATGCATCTCTAGGTCCAAAAGAGTATCATAGATGTTCTCAATAGCTCTTAACAAGGCCTTCTTATTTGCACCCGTATAAACCGTGCCCGCTTTCCTCGTTGGTTGTTCTCCGGATTTATGAATATTCAGCATTGGCCTAGGTGTTTTGACATTGCTAAACGAGATTTTTCCCAATGAACCCTCCAACACCAACTGGGATGCTTTCGGTCTGGCCTTCGCCGCTGCAACTGCTCTTTGTACCTGTTGCTCCATCCTCTGGAGGTGATTGTCCTGCCTCCTGAATTTCCCTCCTTTGTGATACTGGCCCTGTTGGAAAAGATATGTCTGTGCGAATTGGTTGAGGGGCTGTTGCGGGTTGTTCCTTGCCTGGATGGCAGAGTGCACCTGGTAATAGAAGTCCTCAGCAAATGAGTCCTCATTAACGGACACCAGCTGCTGAAGCTGTATTCTGGTGATGAAGTTCTTGTCTGCTGGAGTCATGAGTCCGTTATACCTAGCCTGGAAGGGAGTCAGTAAATCGGTGTAAACCATGATCTCGGATTTTGCTTACGAGTTGTGCAATTTTATGGTTCCTCTTCAACCTTCTGCTTTCCTCTTCCAACATCCTTGCCCTTTCCTCATCGGTCGGTTGCTGTAGTTGGGCCAACCCAGGGATCCCCGTAGATACCCCGATTGGCAGTCCAGCGGGTGGTCCAGTAGGAATTGCGGGAGAATGGGTCCCAGCGTGGCGGGGTGGGCGACCTTGGTTGAAGATTCCTTGGGGTCCGGGTGATGGTCGTTGTTCTGGGGGAAGGAAATGGTGGGGTGGAGGGGTTGCCGTATGCTTCAAGAACTGAGCAGGAGGTCCGAAGAGTTGAAGGTCCGGGCTGCATGATTGTAACTGTGGGGGCTCGGAGAGTGGTGGTAGAGTGCGGACTTGTGGCATGGTAGGTTGAGGGAGTGAGGTCGATTGGGGTGTCGTTTGAGGTTCCGGTTGAGGTGCCGGTTGAGGAGGCCTTTGGCTTTGAGCCAATATTTGCGCCTCAACTTCCTCCAAGCTCATAAACTTCTTGGGGCCGGTGGAAAACTGCTGCATGGGCTCATGATGAGGAGCATGATGAGGAGCTTGATATTGTGGGATCAGCGGCGCATAACCATGATTCGAAGCTGTTGCTCCGCTGTTCCACAAGGACATCTCCGGCTGCAAGTCTGGGATTGGCTCTGGGGACTTAACCGCTGCGGCCGCTGGCTTCGCTGGTGCAACCTTGGGTGTGATAACGGGCTGGGGCTTCTTTGGCGCCTGGCGACTGAAAACCATATGTTCCTCATTGATGGCATTTGCAACTTTGGCAGTAGAACCATGGAAATCATAATCCTTGCCTGTTCACCCAGCGCACTGCTTAGCATCTTGAGTAGTATAGGAACCGGAATAAACCCCATACCCACTGGCTCCGAAGCCCCGAATGTATCATCGTTTAGATCATCGTCCTTTTCATCCAAACCATCCCCAAGCCCATCATATGTATCCTCAAAGTCATATCTGCTCACAAGTCTCAGCAATTCCCTCTTACGCCATGGGAGGCCTCATGAACCCACCCGTCATCGCTCTCCAACTGCCCACTAGTCTTGGAAGAAAGGGCAGCAAAATGATCCGGAGCCTGGCCGAAACCAGGCATTCTCGAATTGTGCGCCGCCGACCGCTGCGGAAGCCCAAAGAACGACATGGTGCGGATCTCAATCTTCAGTGAGGATTCACCTCAGAGAAATGCGAAAAGTGGCAATACGTTGTCGATAGAGATCACAAGATAGAACACATGGGAAAGAAGATTAAGGCGGAATAGCCAGGGTTGTGAGCTTGCCCCTCGACAACTCGAACAGGCGTTGGCGGGGTTAGTTGCATTGAGGCCCGCTACGCCCGGAAATATGATCGTAGATGCGATTAGTCATGTGTATGGAGACCAAACCAAGCCAAGTCGGACATTCAGGGTAATAGAGGTGTCTCATGCAATTGGTTCTCGGAGACTACAGAAAAACCGCGATCGTCGACTGTATGCCATGTATGCCATACACAGGGCATGCACTCTGGCCGTAATAGCTCTCCCATATCAGGCGAATGGCATAAACCCGATTTATAATACCTGGAGAGGTTCTTTCTCTCGTTGAACGCTATCAACATCCTTAAAAACTAGTCGAAGAGGAAGTCATGCTGTGGAATTATATATGTATGATGCAGATTCGTATAGGCCTAGGGGGTGCATCAATTTTACACTTCCTCAGTAGCTAATATACTTGGCCGGATACCTAGTGGTATCGATCTCAGTCCAGTGGGAAGCCCTCTCACAAGTAATGCCTGGACCGGGAGGGACGGAGTTCGAGTCAAGCTCGGGTAGGCAGAGCAGATACTAGCCCGGAGCTGTGATTATTATGATCTCTGTATGAGCAAAAGCCTTGCCGTGCGGAGCCTGGCCGGGTGGGTGGCCAGGTGGGGTACAGGGGTCCGCCAAAAGTGGGGCTTAATTCTCAACGTTGGTAGCCGACGCCGACATCAGACCTACGAAGGATATGCCAATCCAAGAACCTTTTCCCAACACGGAAAGGTTATTAGTCGAAACTTGCCGCCTCTGTGTATAAGCAAAATCCATCCGGTGGTTATGCCATGGAAGATCAAAAGGCTCATGGAACACAAGCAGAAGCGGTGTTGGCAAAAACCACTGGCATCTCTGATAGCCGTTGGCATTGTTTCACAGCCATTGCAAATAACCCAGAGAAGCTCCCGGTCTACGGACTTGGACACGCAAGAAAGTGTTAAAGGATCGGTGACTAAGAGGCAAAAGTTGAACAAGCTGCAAGCGCTGCCTGAGCACTTATTAAGGAAGGGAGGGCTAATCTATTACCCTTGAAGTGCAAGAGGGTTTTTTCACAATTATCACTAGACTGCAGCTGTAAAATATAATGATTTTAAGTATATGCAATTTTTCTAGATACACTTACCCTCAAGTGCTTCAGATTTCGTCACATCCAGCCTTGGCATCAAGTTTATAGGACACGCAGGGATGTTGCACGATAACAAGACTGCTGCACGATAAGGCTGAAGCAGACTAAGGACTGGAGAAGGGTGTTGATTGTCTGAGGATCAATCAACTCGCTTCAGCAAATCAAGCATCGGGAAATCAAAGTGCTACTTGCCAAGCCAGGATTGAAGCTCTCTTTTCAAGACAATGCAGTATCAACAGAATATTGCGGCCACTCATACCGGGTAGCAAATTTCGAGATTTTGAAACTCAATTTCGTGAGTCCAGTCGTCCCGGCGGGCCGCTGGCGGTCACTAATAATAACCAGACTAACTAATAATTCCGAGTATTCCTCTCAAATAAAGTTAGCATCAGTAGGCAAAGGCTTCTGTTGTCGTGCCCACTCGTTTCCGGCTGTCTGGGCATTGTCGTGTTTCCTGGCTGCTAAACTTGCGCGTCCTCGTTCGTTCCCCCACGGAGATACATATAAACCTCCTAGAAAAGCCATGGATAGAGCGCATTACGACGACAGGTAATAAACAACGCTACGTCGGGCCTGCCTGCAGCTAACCCCTCCACAGACTCTCAGCCCCAGTTAAAGCTTCGGGAAAACTGGAGGATACAATACCGTAGAGTTGACCGTCACGCCAGCCAGCATTCAGCAATATTCATTACCCTAATTTTGTGCAACCTTCCAAGGTAGCTGCTATTTTTATTAGCAGATTACCAAGGTTGCCAGCTTCACTTAAGATTTTCCAGGCCTCTTGGATTCTGTTCTAGAAACAACAAACTTCGGTTCCCCTACCTTCGCTCCGTGGGGATCTCCTGCTGCCAGACCTTCGCTTATCTTAATTTACTTACCGCCGATATGGCGATTGCAACCAATACTCGGACGTTGCGTTTCGTCCTGCTGGCATTTTTTGTGAGTTCTTTCAGCTTCATCAAAACACAAATACTGACTATAAACTGCCAAAGTCCATTGTGGTACTGTACAAGATCTTTGATACCGGCTACTATCCCAGATCATCTCTCCCATCGGCCCACGGCATTGACCAACAGCAAGCCAAAAATACCAAAGTTCATACTCCTGACCAAGCTCCGGTCCAAAGCCATGCCTCTGACCAATCTCCGGTCCAAAGCCCTGGGGACCTTGCTTCTGATATCGTCAAAGGCCCTCGTGCAAAGGCTGCCTTCATCACTTTAGCCCGTAACACCGACGTTTGGGACATTGCACACAGCATCAAGCAGGTTGAGGACAGGTTCAATCGCAAGTTTCATTATGACTGGGTTTTCTTGAATGATAAGCCTTTTGACGACCACTTCAAAAGGGTTATCAAGAACCTTGTTAGCGGTGAGGCAAAATTCGGTTTGATTCCTAAGGAGCATTGGTCTTTCCCTGAGTGGATCGATCAAGATAAGGCCGCAAAGGTCAGAGAGGAGATGGTAAGAATAGATATCTATATTGTATAAAGTTAGCTTTTAAGTGGCGTACTAAGGAGCTGGGTGTCTAGGGAGCGAATAGGGTTATCTACGGAGACTCGGTATCCTATCGTCACATGTGTCGATTTGAAAGTGGATTTTTCTTCAAACATGAGCTTTTGAAGCCATATGATTACTATTGGCGTGTCGAGCCCGGTATCAAGCTCTTTTGCGATGTTGACTACGACCCATTCCTCTTCATGAAGGACAACAATAAGAAATATGGTAATTCAGGTCCTATTTGTTTCAAGACCATGGTAGCTAATCTTATTATTTTTAGGATTTACTCTCTCACTCAAGGAGTACGAGGCCACTATTGCCACGCTATGGAAGACAACCAAGGGCTTCATTAAAGAACATCCAGAGCATCTTGCGGAGGATAACTCTATGGGCTTCGTCTCAGATGACAGTGGCCACTCCTACAATCTTTGCCATTTCGTAAGTCTCCCCTGCCCTCCCCATTTGCTGAACTTCGAGCATATTCTCAGACAAAACTAACACGCCCCCTCATCTGCAGTGGAGCAATTTTGAGATCGGAGACCTGAATTTCTGGAGAGGCAAAGCATACAATGCCTACTTTGACTACCTTGACAAGGCAGGTGGGTTCTTCTATGAGCGATGGGGCGATGCTCCGGTTCACTCGATTGCTGCGGCTTTGTTCTTGCCGAAGAATGAGATACACTTTTTTAACGATATTGCGTATGTGCACACCTCTTATATGACTAGTTTGATCTGAACTAACGCCTTCATACAGGTATTGGCATAACCCATTTACGCACTGTCCAACTACCGAGGCAGATAGGATGAAGGGCAAATGTTCCTGTAACCCACAGGACAACTTCGACTGGAAGGACTACTCTTGCACGTCAAAGTTCTTTGAGATCAATGGATACGAGAAGCCAGAAGGGTATCATAACCAGCAATAATAACCAGCAACACGATTGGCTTCGGGAAGGGGGCACATCCTCATACGAGAAATAGATTACGGATATAATTGGATGACAATTGCGGCACTGCCAATCGCCGCATGCAACCCCGACCAGGAAGAGTGGAATTCACGATTTTTGTACTTTTGGGGTTCTTTGAATTTGTAATATCGGGATCTAGCAGGCATGGTTGGGAACAACTGCGCATAGGGAGTGGGGATGAGGTTGCGTTTTTTCTTAGGTGTGATGAGTCATTTATATCTCACGTTATCAACGTTCTGCTTTACATAGTCTCTGGTGTCTTTGGTAGTTAGTTCTTCTTAGTCTCTAGGAATAAAGGATCTATATAATTCTATCTTACATGGCATGCGTGAGCTGGAATGGAATAAGGTGCAGGGTTGAATGGAAATGCGAGAGCAAGTTTTTTGATATATAATTTACTTTGCTTTCTGCGGCTTTTTGGTTCCGTATTTCGACCGCGAAGTGATTCGGTTTGGCACTCCTCCCTATAATCGAGGTTAATTTCCTGCAACCCCAAAAATCATCACACGAGATCCTCACCAGATCCATAGCTCCCCGAACCAAGTGGTACTTCACTCCTGGACAATCCTGTGAACGGCCACCCCGTACCAGTACGACCGAGTGCTGCTGCACATTGTGACCTATATATCACCCAATACCCCGTATCAGCCATCGTGCTCTAGGATCATTCGATGCAGCTGGGGCCGTGGAGGCTAGTTGTCACGCACCTTCACCGGGAATATATGCCGTGATCACCTTCTCCGTACTCAATTTCACCCTAGCAATTTTCCGTTCTGCGGAATTGGGTTTCTTCGGAGACATGGTCGACACCTTGAGACAGACGCCTTTCATGCATGGCCGCCCGACGAGCGCGGGGGAGACGGGGCGACGGGCGCGCTGTTCATCACGGCAGCCCTTGCGCACTTGATTGTAGGTCGCCATTGCGCGGGAGAGGATCGGGGAGGTGGGGTTGGTGATTGGTGAGGTTTTCGGGAGGAGACAGGAGATAGTGGGGGTGCTGGTGGTGGTGGTGGGGCGGAGGAGGGCAGGGAGCTGCCGGAGGAGGCCGAGCATATTTGTGACTATGCTGCGGGCGAGGATTGGGGTGTTTGGTCCGGGGAAGGGAGCTTCCCAATGGATTGGAGATGCCGATGCTTCTTTTTGTGCGGGAGTCCTGGCCGGAGAAGTCAACAGGTGCGAACCAAACTTCCCGCAGGCGCCAAGAGTTGCACCAACCATCACGTGGGGGATGAGATGCTTCGCAGCGGGTAAGCTGTCTTAGAATTGCCAGAACTTGCACACAGCATCTTGCACTGACTGACTGCCTCCTTCCGTGGTCCGCACATGCTGCCGCACAGTCACGGACACCCCGAAACAAACTTCCCTGGACACGGGGCGCATTGCGGAGGCTTTTCATAGTATCGCGGGGCACATTACATATATCCAAACCGAAACCCCCCCACTACACGAACCACACATGCTATGACTTCAACGAGCATACCATCGACCCCCACGGGGTCTGTTCGCCCGTCGCTGTCGTCTCGCGTCAGCATGGCTATGGGTTCCCGGTCGTTGGAAGCTGGAGGGCTGAGGAATACGGTACCCGATGAGCATCTGGAGGAGATTGAAGCTATCAAGAGATATGAGGTATGCTATGAGTCGGTGCTTTGGGGATACCACAAACCTGGTAGTAGCGATGTGGGTTATGCGGGGATTTGTGCTGACAGAGGGGTGGGGGAAGTAGGATTTTACTACAATCGGTGTGCACGAGCTTCCCTAGCGCATTGAGGTGGCAGAATGGTGAAGAGCTAGAGACGGCATCTAGAAGTGGAAACTAATGGCAGGACTATTCGGCAGATTGGGTACAAGACGCTGCACGGGCACAGCTACGGCGGAGGATAAAAGAGCGACAGAGGAATAATGGGTTTTGGGTGCGAGGCAGAGTGGCAGGGTGGAGGAGGAAACTGTCCGAGGCGTATGATGCGGGACAGGCGTGGATTGTGGTCAGCTTGATAGGTAGGTACCTTCGGGGCAATCAGCACAGGATGTTGAGGGGAAGGGGCCCCTCTATACCCCTCTCTTGGGTGGATGTAGGACT
>Ga0307511_10003239_pt1 | contig 16760 bp, 26 predicted proteins | sample 13_EM_MG_FD_200266 | JGI IMG/M metagenome (GOLD analysis project Ga0307511, IMG submission 200266) | Populus trichocarpa ectomycorrhiza microbial communities from riparian zone in the Pacific Northwest, United States - 13_EM | ecosystem: Host-associated > Plants > Roots > Unclassified | place... | reverse complement strand
GCATCTAAAGTGACGTCGGTAGCTGCGCCGCTGCGGGACTCACGGCTACGGGACTCACAGCTGCGGTGGTACAAACAAATACAAAGCTGATGCGGTGAGGTGGTTAATACTCTCTGGATTCGGGAAACGCGATGGGGTCAGGTCCTGCTCACCATTAGCTCAAACCAGCGGATAGATCCATACAGAACGACTTACCCTGTGAACGATCTATCGTGTTGAAGCGTAGCGTCTCCAGAGTATTGGCACATGCTTCCAACAGGACAGGGGCACAGCTTACACTGGTGGAGAGCCCCATGCGACGGAACTGCAGACCACCGCATGAAGCGATGAAATGAGTCCAAGTCTCAACCCATCTGAAGCCACCAAGTGCCAGCAGCCCTCCCGGTTTTGGTTTGGAGAACGGAACGGGCATTACACCGTGGACAGGTGCGAATGGGGACAACCCCCAGATCTTGATGTCATCCAAGTTTGAAAAAAGAGAGAGGAACTGTGACAGCTGTTGTGGAGTACAACGTGGTTCCAACAACACGATGGATCGTAGTGTTGGTGAAAATTGTCCGAAATAGCGTCCAATGCGCGGGAAAAACCTGCAGATTTCCAATCTCTGAAGCCCTAAAGTGTGAACATTCGCGAAAGCGGAGAAGTAGCGCAAGCCGTGGCGGCCGAAACCCTGAGGCAGGAACCAATTACCTACACCGCGCAATCGTTCCACCCGTATTTCTTGCACGAGGGGGATCAGACCTAGTCCATGCAGATTGAATAGTGGCTTCAGCCCGGAATGAGGGCAGCCCCTCCCGAGAATGAGCGTGTGGTGGATGTGTGGGACCGTGATAGTGTACCAGGATCGGCAAGTCAATGAGCACGCCTTGAGAGTGCGGATGTCGTGAATGAGATGGGTGATGATCATTTCGGCGATTTCATAAGGGAGGTGGCGGGTATTATTACGCGCGCTGCATCCCGCCGGAGGTATATTACGGAGGAGGCGATCAACCTTGGCTTTGCTTCGATACCAGATCTTCACCACGTGAAACGAGAGGTTTGCCCCTACAACGCAGATGGCGTGGATATCAGAGCCGTTTACGAGCGCCAGTGGAGGAACCTTACTTGGTATCGAGAAGATAGGAATCCTTGTGCGATCCACATCTGTGGTCGTTGGAGGCGTTATCATGGTGGGGGTAAGAGACGCGTGTAGTGATCGAGCTCACGAACGCACCCGTTCGAACATCCAAGGCGGACGATGTGGCTGCAAGGGATATCCCACAGTCTACATGGCTATCTCTTACGCTATTATCATGGGAGGTTTGACGAGTAGGGCACTGCAGCGTTCATAGAAAGCAGACAAATCATGGTTCTTCCGAAGACCAATACTTTTACCTCAAGCGACCGAGGCCAACGCGTTTCCGTCGTTGCTGGAAGTGGCATTCCAAAGGATGAGACCCGCCATTCGACGCGAGACAGTCTGATCCCGGTTGAGTCCGAGTTGCGGAACAATCGTGTGGATTGGCGGGAAAATCAGAGTTCTCCATCCCTTTTGGGTCACTATATCATTGGATCAGCCCCGACGGAAGCATCTGAGACGGCCGTTTGTTTTCTTGTGAGGAATATGCGACCCCCTCAATGATGGCATTACGAAGTGGAGCCCTTTCCAGGCTGCTGTGCCTTGTGGTTAGCGGCTCCGTAATATTGGTTGGAATTGTACCATCGCGAGGGTGCCACTCAAAACTGTAATTTTGTCATTCGCAATACAACTCCGCAGGAGTTGGGGTAACAACGAAGAGGGTATATGAAATGTGTCTAATCAAAGTTGGTGGGTCTCCATGGCCAACGAGAGTAGTAGGATTGTGGACTGGTACGGGAAGTGGGTGGGGAATCGAGGAAATCGAGGAAACCTTTTGAAATCACATCATCTACAGCTTCCTTCAAGTACAGTCGCAGGTCCGCCAACTCCCCCCTCAGGGCATAACACGGACCCTCGAACAAAAACACCAATTCGAAGGGCCTGACTTCGTACATTTTGCTCAACATCTGGAACAACGTGGCATCGTAGGATAAATCTGGAACCTCTTGGGCCGAGAGGACGATAACAAGCTCGGAGAAGATTGGGGATGTGATGGTCGAGAACACCTCCATGACGGCAGTATTCTTAGGGTCTCGTGGCTTGTATAAGCTGCTTGCACAAGACCCGACTTGTAGCGATCGAAGGGCTTTGAGCTGCGATAGATCGAATTCTGGAAATGCGAGGGAACGAGTTCCCGCTCACAGTCAATCAAATCTGTGGACACATACATGCGGAACAACTTACTTTGTGAACGATCCGTCGCGTAGATGCGTAGCGTCTCCAGGGTCTCGGCACACGCTTCCAATAGGGTAGGTATACACCTTGCGCTCCTGAGCAGCTCCATGTGACGGAACCGCAGGCCGCCACACAAAGCGATGAGGTGCGTCCAAGTCTCGGCCCAATCGAACTCATCAAGTACTAGTAGCCCTCGCAGTTTCGGTGCGAAGAATGGAACGGGCATTACATCGGGGACGGTCGTGTGGGGCACGAACGGGAACAGTAACTTCCAGATCATGACGTCATCCAAGTTTGGGAAAAGAGAGAGGAAAAGTGACAGCTGTTGTGGAGTACAACATGGGTAGGACAACACGATGGATCGTAGTGTTGGCGAAAATTGTCCGAAATATTGTTCAATGTGTGGAACAAAGCGGTAGATTTCCACTCGCTGAAGTGCTAGAGTATGAATATTCGCGAAAGTGGAAAAGTAGCGCAAACTACGGCGAGAGAAAGCCTGAGGTACGAACCAATCACCCACCCCAAGCGATTGCTCTACCCGAATTTCTCGTACGAGCGGGATCAGACCTAGTCCGTGCAGCTTGAATAGCGGCTTTAGTTTGCCACAAGGGATGCCCTCCCTGAGAATGAGGGTGTGGTGGATGCGTGGGGCCGTGATGATATACCAGGATCGGCAAGTCAGCGAACACGCCTTGAGGGCGCGGAGGTCGTGGATGAGGTAGGCGATGATCATCTCCGCGACTTCATGGGGGAGGGGGTGAACGGATTCATGCACGCTGCGCGCCACTGGAGGTGTATTACCGAGGAGGTGATTGACCTTGGCTTTGCTTTGATGCCAGATGTTGACCACACGAATCAAGAAGTTTGCCCCTACGGTGTAAAAAGTCGGAGTTTAGAGCCGCTTACGAGCACCGGAGAAGGAGCCTCACGTGGTACAGAAGAGGTAGTGATCCCTGGGCGATTCACGTCTGTGGTTGTTGGAGGCGTCATCGTGATGGAGGTGAGAACTGCGCTGTGACGATCGGGCTGGACACTACACGCGTTCGAACATCCAGGGGGGCCAATATAGCAGAGATATATCCTGGATATCCCTTACACGACTATTTCACTAATACGGGGTGCGTTGGCGAGTATGGCGCGTGATTCATCCAAGGCAAACAATAGTGACTCCACCGAAGTTCGTCCAGACTCAGTTCAGAAGTGACTCGGAGTTAGCCGCGGACGCGTCTGCATCGGTTCGGCATCACCCGACAAACCGTTCCGAGCCACGCGAATTCGTCCTGGAGGGGACTCGCATCTCAGAGTCAGAGGAGCCAGGTCCAGGCTCACACGCCTTGACGAGCCACAGCCTGTGCCTTTACCACCCTCAACCCGAAAGTTCATACACGACGGCCAATGCTCCTCCGCGAAGCGATTCCTCTCGTCCTCCCACACCCTCGCCAAGGATGATTGCGACGGAACTCACACCCACTCCTTGCACCACCAACGCCGACAATGACACCTTTACCCCGTTAATGTATTCTTGTTATTCCTCGATGAGAAATACTAAGCTTTTACCCAAGTGCACAATGGGCAAAATGAGATCGCCACATCTTGCAACACGGCCCTTCCCCCCGCAACGCACCAAACCTGAACCCAACCGGCGCCACCGCCACCATTCGGTTCTTTGACCTAACGTCGAGCCCTCCGCTGCTGTCGCGGTCAACAAATTGGGCCTCCCCACCGGATAAGCGGCGTGATCGTCAGCGCACCGGCCTTGAATCCGCCACCCTCATCCATGCGGTGGTTCATGGGGGGTGACACAGCGTTCGACTTCGAACCGAAGAAAGGACGGTGAGTTGGAAGCCGCACGAGGATGAGGGTCTTGTGGAAGGAAAGGAGAAGCAATGTGATTGACAATACTTATCCACAGAGATATCATTTTATTACAATAGTTGATGAAACTATGAAACGCCGTATGGATGGAGAACGCGTTCCACGGGCCGAAAATGTACGACCTTAAGCGCTCACGACCAGCCTGCTCGTTATCATTGCGTTGATCCATCGAGATCTCTTTTCGACTCCTACGTGACATCTGTATCGGTACCTACGCGACCCCGGTGCTCACAGTGGCCGAAGGCATGTGGGACTTGCGCGTTGGACTAGAGGTGCCGATACCCGTCCTTATCGATACATCCGCCTCGCGGATCGGGTGAGGCTTCTGGTATATACATACCTTCCTGTAGGACACGAGTGCTCCTCCACTTTCCCTCCCACTCCGTCCCAGCCAAGGAACCCTCATGTCCTCGCCGCGCCCGCCAGCCCTGGAACTGCTCCACCGCCTCGACAAGTCTTCACCCGGATTTCACGATCAGCTCTGCAACGTATTCTACGGGGAGGGGTATCGGCGGTGTGTGCCAAACCTTCAAGGCGACGATTCGGTGTGGCTTGTTAATTATCTCGACGAGGTGCGTCCTCAAATCGTTCTTCCCTACTCTCCGCTTAAGCTATTCTAGGCTCTACATTGTCTCGATCCCTCCAGCCCTGCTTCCCGGAAGTGTCTACGAGAACTAAGAAGCATATGCGGTGCCAGGGGGATACTCCCAACATCGCACATGCTTTCGTCTGACCTCCAGGATATTGATCCCGACCCGTTCGCCTCAGGGGGTTACGGTGACGTACACAAGGGGATCCTTGATGGTTCAAGTGTTTGCGTCAAACGCGTACGGGTGTATACAAGCGAAGGCCCACAAAAGGCTACTAAAGTTTGTCTTTGATACTGTGGCTTTCCCTGTTTACCGTCGCTAACGAAACCTGTAGGCCTTCTGCCAAGAGGCTGTAATGTGGAAACGGTTGACACACCCAAACATCGTACCCCTCCTGGGTATCACGCTCACCCCTCTCCAACTCGTCTCAGAGTGGGTCCCCGCCGGGGAACTGCTGAAGTACATTCACATGTACCCAGATGTGGATCGGCTTGAACTTGTACGTGTCCAGCCTGGTGTATTTGTCCCACGCTCACCCCCCTCACAAGCTATCAGACGTCGCCAAGGGCCTCTGTTATCTCCATTCCTGCAACATAGTTCATGGGGATCTGAAGGGAGTGCGTGGTTGTCTTGATTATCATCACCGCATTGACACCTGGTCAGACAAACATCCTTTTGGACGACTCTGGTCATGCACGCATTATAGATTTTGGTCTCGCCGCGGTCTCTCGAAACCAAGGTTCTTTGCAGAGTGCCACGTTCCAGCGAGGTTTCACCCCGCGGTGGTCTGCACCGGAACTCCTGAATGATGGAGGGGCTAGTAAGGAAACGGACATTTTTTCTTTCGCGATGGTCATGATCGAGGTGCGTCACGGATAGTATGCGTGGGGTTTTGGCTTACTGATGGTTTTGTGTCAATACAGGTATTCACCGGTGCGGTTCCGTTCCATAACGAATCTTCTTTTGCGAGTATGCGGGCCATAATACAAGGGAGGCGCCCGCCACGGCCGACACATCCAACCTTCACAGAGAACTCGTGGACGTTGATGCAACACTGCTGGAATCATGACCCTCACTTGCGCCCGGATATTTTAGAAGTTTTGCAAGTCCTTCACACCCCGTCAGTTCTTCGTTTGTTCCAGCAGTCTCACTCCATCAGCTTGACTGTATCATTTCGTGTAGTAACCCTCCAGCGTGGAAGCGGTTGATTAGTTACCAACTCCGCGTGGACGAGCGCGTCTCCTTGATAACGGCCATCTTCTCTGACCCTGGTGAGGTCGAGGTGGTTGGACAGCTTTCAGGAGACAGTGCGCAGACCTTTGTTGACATGTTAATTGAGGTAAGTGCCCACACTCTTCTCTTACCTCTACAGGATGGTCGGTTGACCTCCGCAAAACTCCCACATTGTGTCGGTTAGGTGGTAGATGGCCTCCCACAGCAGATCCGCAGGAGGTGTTTGCGCACTTTATATAGGATCTGTGGTCATCAGCTTTTGATCCCAACACCACTGGCAGTCCCGCTTTGTTACGACCCAAACACGATCGCGCAGTGCCGTGGTGGGTTTGGAGACGTGTGGAAGGGTCAATACAATGGTCAGGAGGTTGCAGCCAAGGTACTAAAACTATACTCAGACGGTAACATGGAACCGATGAGAAAAGTGAGTCCTCCTCAACTCGCTGTGTCTATCAACGAACCGACTGGGCCCATGCAGAGATTCTGCAGGGAGGTTGTGCTCTGGAACACCCTTCACCACCCGAATGTGTTACCACTGTTGGGTGTGACGATCGCCGAGAACCAGCTCGTGATGGTATCAGAGTGGATGGAGAATGGAAACATCAGTCAGTTTACGAAGATTCAGACCGATGTGAATCTGTTCGATCTTGTACGTTCCCCGTTGATCATCTTCACTTGGTAATGACGATCGTGCGGTTACCACAGCTTGAGGACGTCACTAGAGGGCTGACCTATATGCACGACCAGGGAATAGTCCACGGGGATCTCAAGGGGGTGTGTATCGAACCCCTAACTACCACTCCCGTACAGGGGCTCACAAATCTTTCAGGCGAACGTCCTAGTCGACCGCAATCGTCGCGCCTGCATATCAGACTTCAGTCTCCTCACGATTGTCTCGGACCAAGAGACCTTCTTAACTTCGAGCATGACGGGTGGCACGATTCCATGGATGAGCCCGGAACTCCTCGAGCCGGAGCGTTTTGGTTTGAAGAAGAGTCGTCTGACGAAGGAGTCTGATCGTTATGCGCTAGGGATGGTGATATACGAGACGCTCAGTGGGCGGACGCCATTTGCACAGTATCATCCTGGCACTGTGATGACGAAGATCCTCAGTGGCGAACGTCCCGGAAGACCTCAAGGATCGCGACGGGCGTGGTTCGGAGATGGTATATGGGCGATGTTAGATCTTTGTTGGAAACCTCAATCAGATGAACGACCAAGCCTCGACACTATAATGCAGTGTTTGCAAGGCGCATCACGACCGTCAGGGCCGATTCCCCCCATCGAGGATGAGACAAATACCGATGGTCAGGCAGATCCAGCTACTGGAACCGATACCAGTATGTTCCCCTCATTTGGTCTAATATCCCATACTCATCCAATCGTCCATGCGGCGTTTAAGTGTTGTCGATCAAACATCACCCAATGCTGCACAGTACGCTTTCCCGCTCAACTCTGATCCTAGGGGTCCGCAGCTGACTGCTCTCAAGCCGCGATAGGTCCACCAAACGCGCGCGGCGAAAATGGCATTCAGCCTCCACGGCCTAGCACTCCCCCGGGTGTAACAGGTCCCACAGTTCCGCAGAGTGGCAACCAATTATCGGACCAACAGAAAGTAGGCGATCCACAAAAGGGATGGTTTGGTAGTCGATGGGCGCGTAAGGCGACCAAAGCCGTCGCCGAATGGGTTGAAGGGCTTTGAAAAGTCAGACGGTATCCGGGATGCGTTCCACCTCAGTCTTTCCTGTATCTGCAAGGGCTATCGATTTCTTGACCAATGTAAAGGTTCTGCCAAAATTCGGTATCGAGTGCTAATTGTCGTTGTATGATACGGGGATTCATTGAGTCAAGGAGTTGCAGGACCATACAAGACCTAAGAAAAGTGAACGCGGAGAAGATGGGGTGCGGCGAGCGAGTCACGGAGGATGTTGGGAAGGGACGTTGAGTCGCGGGTGAAAGCATAGATGGCATGTCCATCCGCCGTTCGGGTCGCGCGCGGCAGGTCTCGTAGGAATACTCTCTCCTTTCAGCGAGAGTCCCCTGGAACCCCTTTGGACCCCTCGACTGGGCAATCGTCCGAGCGTCGACATCGTCCTTGAGTGGTTTGAGCCCTTTCGTTTCACTCTCAGCCATTCTAACTCCCAGGCGAAGGGCGCGTGGATCCACAATCCTATCTTTACCCGTCGCGGCTTATTTCTCATTACTTATTTATCTAGTAGATGACACAAGGTACATTCATCGGGCGTCACATGCCTCTGGTTCAGTAATCAGGGAAGAGGAGTATCCGCGAATAAGGACTTCATATAAACCTCAGGGTAACGATCACCCTGGACAGCGTTGGCCTCATCCGCGACCTCTCTAACAGCTTGAGCGTCCCCTGGGGACAGGTTAATCTTTCCAGCGGCCACATTTTCCTTGAGGTTCTGCAAAGTTTAGCCGTCTGAGTGATGATTCTAGGTTTGCGTGATCTCGATGTCGGACTCACCGGAAGCCTGGTAGTACCAGGGATGGGAATAACGTCCTCTCCCTGAGCCAACACCCACGCCAGAGCAATCTGACCGGCAGTCGCATTGTATTTCTTGCCGATCTGCTTCAAGCCGTCCGCGAGCTTGAGGATGTTAGGGAAGTTCTCCTTCGAGTACCTCGGGATGTATTTACGGAAGTCGCCATCCTCAAAATCGTCGGGAGATTTCTGTGGAAGGCTCAGTGTGTCAAACCACCGTCGACCGGTGTAATTAGCTTACGTAGCGGCCGGTGACGAGACCCCGTCCAAGGGGGGAGTATGCGATGATCTTGACACCGAGTTCCCTCGCGCTCTTCAAGAGTCCGATGGTATCGTCTTCGATGTCCAAGGTGAAGGGCGAGTACTCGACCTGGATAGCGGAAATGGGGTGGATTGCGTGTGCCCTGCGAAGGGTAGAAGCCGAGATCTCGGAGAGTCCAAGGTGTTTGACCTTCCCGGCTCTAGAGAGGATGAGCGTCCTGGCTTTCGAAATATGGATGGATAATCCACCCACTTAACAAGCTCGGCCATCGCAGCGACGGTGTGTTCGATCGGGACCGTGGGGTCGGCACGGTGGAGGTAGTAGAGGTCAACGTAATCGACCCCGAGCCTCGACAAGGACTTGTTGAAGGCCTCATGGACGTATTCTGGGTCGGCCCTCACCATTTTGTCGGGCTCGCCGTGACCGAGACCGAACTTGGTGGCGAGGAAGATCTCGTCGCGCTTTCCAGTCTTCCCGAACCTACATAGCCAGGCGCGGGCGGGGATGGGAGAGGTTTATGAGGGCGGGAGGAAGGGTAAGGCTCAAGCGGCGTACCATTTTGCAATTAGGTCCTCGTTGTCGCCGTATACATCGGCAGTGTCCCAGAAGGTACTCCCAGACTCGTAAACGGCGTCGAGGACCTGTGGTAAAGGAATGGGTCAACTGGTGATTGCCGCGATGGGAGACGTAAAGAGACGACCTTCAAACGTTCTTCATCCGTTCCAACGGAGCCGTAGGCGATGGAGAGACCCATACCACCGTACCCGATGGCGTTGAAGGTCTTGTCACCGAAAGTTCGGGTTTGAGTAGACATATTCGATTTCTAGGAGTTGAGAGTCGAAGTGAGCGGGGTCAGGTTGTTGAGGGTGGATGCAGCTTCAACGAAGACCTTTTATGCCCCTTCCACTATAGGCCCTGTGCCATGGCTAGTTCGCTGATTCACTCGGCCCTAGGTGATGACGATCCATAGGGATCGAACTTCGGGATAGCTGTGGGGCCCACGGGACGGGGAGTGACCCACTGAGAGGATCGAGTGGGTCACTGCCTTGAATAATTCAAACCGGGCGGGCTTAGAGATTGACATGTGTCCTTTCCATTGACAGGATGAGAAATCGCGGAGGTCGAAGTGGCACAATTTGAAGAGAGCGGCCGTGCGTACGCGTCGTTGCGGGACTGGTTCGGCCACTCGAGATTGAATCCTACGCAACCCACGGCTCTGATCGTGATTCAGCGCTCAGCAACCGTCCCGAAATTGTCTGCACACCTCACGCGTTGCCGTTATGAATGCCTCGAGAGACGTCACCAAGGTCAAGGCTTCTGGCATCGGCTTTCTTTTACTTATTCGCGGAACACGCCAGCTCCCCTTAGGTTATGTTTTTGGGACGGTAATCTACGAAGTAGGGGTTCGCTCGAGCAAATCCGCTGTGATGGACGGCAAATCGGCTATAACCTAGGTCCTGGCAGACACCATCCATACCTCGAGATCCAGTCGGACATAGTGGTTGCCCATGCGGTCATGGAAGGGGTTCGGCCTGGGAAACGCCTCGGATTCAGCGAAGAATCGAGGAAGATTGTTGAGCTATGCTGGCTGGAGGACCGTAATGCGCGACCCAGGATAGATTTCGTCCTCTCCTGGTCAAACAACACTACATAGTTTTGGCACACGAGGGAGTTCTGACCCATGATGAGGGAGCGGAAAGGTATGTGTATTGACGATCTTATCTTTACTCGTCGTAGTAGGCTATCATTTATCTTGTGCATAGCGTAACCGTCATCGACTATCACCAACACCTAATTCTGAGCTCAAGGAAGAGGAGTATCCGCGAACGAGGGTTTCATATGAGTTTCAGGGTAACGACCACGCGGGCAGCGCTGGCTATGTACGCGACCGTTCTGACAGCTTGGATATCCTCCGGGGATAGATTGATCTTCCCGGCATCCATATTTTCTTTGAGGTTCTGCAAAAGTTTTGCTGTCTCAGCAACAATTCTAGGTTGGCCCGATCTCAATGCTGGACGTACTGGAAGTCTAGTGGTACCGGGGATAGGGATAACGTCCTCCCCTTGAGCCAATACCCACGCCAGAGCAATTTGGCCGGCGGTCGCATCGTACTTCTTGCCAATCTCCTTCAAGCCGTCCACGAGCCTGAGAATGTTGGGGAAGTCCTCTTTCGAGTTCCTCGCGATGCTTTTGCGGAAGTCGCCATCCTCGAAGTCATCAGGAGATTTCTGTGGAAGGTTCGGTGGGTCAATCCATTTTCTACCCCGGACAATTGACTTACGTAGCAGCCGGTGACGAGACCACTTCCAAGGGGGGAACGTGCGACGATCTTGATGCTGAGTTCCCTCGCGGTCTTCAAGAGCCCGATGGCATCATCCTCGATGTCCAAGGTGAAGGGCGAGTACTCGACCTGGATAGCGGAGATGGGGTGGACGGCGTGTGCCCTGCGAAGAGTTGGAGCCGAGATCTCGTAGAGTCCAATGTGTTTGACCTTCCCGGCTCTGGAGAGGGTGAATGTCTTGATTTTCGAAATAGTGACGAAACATCATCCACTCACTTGACGAGCTCGGCCATCGCAGCAACGGTGTGATCGATCGGGACAGTGGAGTCAGCGCAGTGGAGGTAGTAGAGGTCGACGTAATCGACCCCAAGCCTCGACAAGGACTTGTTGAAGGCCTCGTGGACATATTTTGGGTCGGCCTTCACGAAGCTATCGGAATCTCCGTGGTCGAGACTGAACTTCGTGGCGAGGAAGATCTCGTTACGTTTTCCGGTTCTCTTGAGCCTAGGTAGCCAAAGCGCGGACGAGAAGATAGGGGTGGTCTATGAGCGGGGAGAAAGTTCCTGGTTCGCGTGTGCGCACCATTTCCCAATCAACTCCTCGTTGTCACCGTAGGCGTCGGCAGTGTCCCAGAAGGTACACCCGGATTCGTAGACGGCGTCCAGAACCTGTAATCACGATTTGTGTCAGTGATCCGCTACGACGGGAAACGTGAAGAGGACTACCTTGAGGCGCTCTTCGTCCGTTCCAACGGAACCGTAGGCAATTGAGAGACCCATACCACCGTACCCGATAGCGTTGAATGTCTTGTCACCAAGAGTTCGAGTTTGAGCAGGCATGTTCGATTTCGATTTCTGGGGGCTGGGCGTCGAGGAGAGCGGGGTCGTTTTGGTGAGAGGGGTTGTTTGATATAGCTCCGACGTACGATTCCGACGTTTTATACCCCCCACTAGCCCCTGTAGCTAGTTTGCCGATTCAGAACTTGACCATGGACGATGACGATCCGCCGGGCGTGTCGCCTCCAGCCATCCCGCCGTGTTGTTCAAGTCAAGCGAGCTTGGATGCATCTGGTACTTGGTAGGGTGGGGAATCGTGGGGGTCCGAACTAGTCCGAAGGCACACTTCAGAGGGGGAGAGGATGTGGGCCGTAAACGGATCCGGGATGACATCGCGGCGGGTCGGACTCATGAAATCTGATCCGTAACTCCCACGATTGCATCATCCTTTGTCTTGACTTTGTCATTCTCCTCCCCAATGCTCAATTGCCTGCATACCTCACGCGTTGTCGTACGCTCTAGAGACACTATCGAGCTCTGTCTTTCTGGATTCTTTGGTGTTGGTTCTCTGTTTACTGTTCATTGAACGCGCGAGGCTTCAATTGACCAACCGCTGTTGGGAGATTGGCCGATCCAATCTTCAGTGAGCCCCGCTGCCAGAAACAAGCGTGCGTATCAAGTCATGACACCATCGGGAGTGACATTGACGCGTAACTCCTTGACGTTGTACTCTGAGGGCATTCGGTTTCCGACTTCCGAACACGGTTCCGACAAACTACAATAGCTCCGTCAGCGATAACATAGCAAGCCCGGTCAATTTCGTAACCCTGATTCGCACCGCTCAACCCACCTCCCATCCCACTCGCTCTACGCGCGATGACGCGTAGAGCGCCCTCATATCGAGGCCGAGAACCCTTCGTAGAAGTCGGACACGGTATCCGTTGGTAGCTCTGGTGACCGAACGGGTGCGTTCGTAAGCGTCAGATCTTTTCATTAGTACTATCTATTCACAACCCCCGGAATCTCATGCCAGCCGGAACAGCAGCGGGAATGACAACATGAACTCTCGGTAGCCACTCGGTCATCTCAACTCAACTACGCCCCAGGGAAAATCCCGGGAACCGAATAGAATAAGCTGGACTGTCGAGGTTCCCAGGGGCGCAGATCGAGCCTTCACTCGGACTAAAACGAAAACAGGACGATCAGGAACGCCTTCTCTCCCTGCGAACATATCTGCTCGAGCGCTCACCGTCAACCACCCCTGATAGCACAGTACCGGCCAACGTGGTGCCTGACAAACACTGCGTCTGTTTAGGGACAAGGTACCGCCCGCCGTCATGGACGAACCACCAACCCGCACCATTTCACGATCGTGCCTTACTCGACGACTGGCCTCACCTCCCACAGACTCCGGGATCGGTCGCGGTTTGAAACCTGAGCTCACCCCCAGCAACGCTCGTATCCACCGATCCGCTGTCCATTTATTCACAAAACCCAACAAACGGTTGCACCGTCTCAGACGTGTCAGGTCGTGTCTTCCCGTCCTGGATTAATTGATTCGCGGGGTGCCGATGATTGATCTACGGGAATCAGGGGTGGAGGATTTCCACCTCGGTGGCGATCCTTACGACAAGCCCGAGCTCAACCCAGACGATGCTCAGGTGCTATATTAAATCTCTGCCAGAGGTTCGTTCCCACCCCTTATTCGCAGGCGTCATTTCCTATGGCTAGACCAAACGGTTTTTCTTGGACTCTAGGCGCTTATGATTTGTTGTTGGCAAGTCCGTCCTCCCGATCGCGGCGATGGTGAACCTGCAAGTGGTGCCCCTGCCATGGCGGAACAAGCTGCTGCGGGTATTTCGACGTTGGTTGGTCGACCGTGAAGCTTTCAGGGGTTCGCTCGTGGACGCAGTGAAGCAGTTGAAATGTATATTAAACTCGTGATTTTAATTGGAGCACATTCGAACCATCACTATCTTCAAGGTTCGGGTCACCCGATAAACCGAGTGAGCGAGCACCGAGATCCACCTCAATCACAATGTAACTAGCACAGGAACCGGCCAGGCACCGAGCAGCCCCCACGCATTTCACCAGATGGTCGGGGTTCTCGGCCGAACCGGAAGCTCCCGACTCGAAAGTGAACCGACAGACGCTAAAGGGGTACAAGGGTCTCTGAGGTCGCGAGTAAGTCGCGGTGTGGGGGTGTGACTGTGAGGGAAAGCGTTTGGTGGGGGGTGAAGAAATGTAGCACGGTACGGAAACAAAAAACGAGTAGGTTGTGGAGTCCAGGGTTGCGTCGTCGACCTGAATGCTAGACGGTATACAACTTCGATGGGTACTCCAGTGTGAAGAGCAAGACGGGGAAAAAAGAAGACGTTAGTAATGAATCCCAACCCACCTAGAGACCCAAACATTGTCCCGATGCTCCCACACCAGCAATCATACCCCCGTACACCTCGGACGGGATGAGAGAGAGATTGAAGATCATCGTCCAACATAGAGGTTCCAGAGACATAACCTTCACCCGCCGGGTAACAGCAGCAACAACCACAGTGGTAGGACCGCAGCACCATACAGATAGATGATCACAAACCGGGATAATCTAAGGTTAGCACCCGAACCGATCTCGAGAAGAAACTGGCAAGAGGGGGGGAATGCATGGCGAGGACTAACATCTATACACCCGTACCGTTGGAACGGGTACTTATACGCACCCCCGACACCGCACGGTTTACTAAGCTTGTCCGATGGCAGTCAAACGGATCCGCCCCAACAATGACCAGCGGTTAAGCGCATTAGACTCTCACACGGACGAGAACGGGTGGAGTAAAGTGATTGAAGGGGCAAGAGGAGAGAATATGAATCAGATTCCTTGTGATATCGCATCACGGTCGTAGGAACAGTACGTGGGGGGCGGCAGAAGCAGAAGCGGGAGAACGATGAGGACACGGTGATGATGATGATGGGCACCGTAACGGTAATGGACCTAGAGAAAGGGGCGAGGACGACGTCATCCGCGTTTAACTTCCCCGAGTTGTCGTCAATGTCGGAACAAGTGCACTCGTGCCAGTGTGCAGCAAATATCGCGATAAATTAAACGGAACGCAGTGTCCATCACCCGGCGGTAGTGAATAAATTGGTGCGTGTGTGCCCACAAAACGAGGGTCCACGCGCAGAGGCATCAGTCAAAACCTGTTGGGAGGGAATGGTGGAAATCAGATCTCATGAGAAATAAACATATCCGGGGTAGGCGGACCTCGGGGGACTCGTCATCGTTCGTTAACCGTCAACCGTTGGCACAGCAGGCCGACGTTGATCGACACCGAGCGCTCCGTGGTCTAGAACGCAGATCAGCAGTTGTTAGGATGAAGGGGGGATCAAAGTAGAAGTGAGATCCCTCGATGCGTAACACCATCCAAGCCTTGGATTGATTCTTGGCGGTGGAGGCGCGAGGATTTGGAAAACAAGAAAACCTGGGCGGTCTTTGAAATAGGTGAATGGTGAGTGGGGGTGAGACTCTCAGGATCTTGTGTTTTCTGGGCTGAAAAGCAGTAACGCATGGAAGAGTAAGGGGGACACCCAATGTCGTCACATGCCGCCGGTGATCCAGGGGCCCGAGCACCGCACAGACACCATGGGATCCGACATACGCGGCACTGAGCATTCCACAGGTATGGGCAGATTAAATGCTCATCACACACCCTTCATAACTATCAAGGCATCACATCTGCTGGACGAGAGTGGATGAGCTATTGCGGGGGTAGACGAGAGGAAGAGATAGGGGGTAACCGAACCAGACTGATGACTGACAGGCGCGAAGGCAAGCGATACGCTTTTACCACGGTTATACGACCGCCCCTGTGGGCCTATGAGACGTTCCGAAGTCATCGTAGGAGATTAGACAACAAAAGCTTTGAATTTAAGCACGTACCCCCCTGTATACGCACTGCCATCACGTGGATCAAAATTCCAAGGTTATCCGGGATGTACGGTGCGGATTTTGAAGTTGAGTGGGAACGATTTGGGGATTGTTATTGGGTTTTGAGTGAGCGGGGGATCATTGGAATACGGAGTGGCCAATGAGCGTCGAGTCTTGAGGCCTAACGCCGATCAGCGCGAAACTATGCCTGGCTCCTGCGCCGAATTGGGCGTCGATACAAAAAAAGAGGGTGTAGATGGCGCAGCACGAAGTCCAAGGGAGAAAACGAAGGCTGTACGCGAAGAAGAAGTGTGTCGAAGACGCGTTTTGGCAAAGAGTCGCTGATTCATTGACGGTTCCTCCACGACGCCTGGCGAAAATAGGCATCCTCCTCCGGTGGAAGGAGTGGCCGGAATAGACGCGCGCGAGTCCAGACACGGTAGACCGGGACGCAAAACTATGAAGAGCCGGAGATATTGTGGCGCGTGGTGGCAGTAAGTTCACGTCCGCCGACGCGCTCTGTTCTGTTTGAGTCTCGGTCTCGCTCCCGTTCTACCGCTGACGGGGATAACCTGTATGCGCAATTGAAGCACGGCGTTGTCATTGGGAGGAGGAACGGCTGAACGGACGAGCATTCTGATTGCGCACCGTCCCATTGAAAATAGCCGACGATAACGAGTCCGGTGAATTTCGTGGTCAAGGGGCCAATCAGGGCTAGTGATGGATCATATGCCATTGGATAGTAGCATTGCGGGAGTGGCAGACGTTTGAGTTGGATGATTGCCGTTAACCCCAGACAGAAACCTGAACTTTGTGAGCGAACCGGTTCGAATTAGAGAGTTGAGAGTGAGGTCAGAACGAACCTCCCCCGGCGAGAAGAGACGACACGTGTGAACGCACAAAGGGGGAGATGGTGACTGGAGGAAGAGTAGTTTTGCGCGGAAACCCAACCCCCTGTTCGTGAAACACTTGGCGGGTGAGCCGACTGAGGTTGCGGGTATACGGGCGAGAAGAGCCGTTCGAGTTCG
>Ga0307511_10003238_pt1 | contig 16761 bp, 7 predicted proteins | sample 13_EM_MG_FD_200266 | JGI IMG/M metagenome (GOLD analysis project Ga0307511, IMG submission 200266) | Populus trichocarpa ectomycorrhiza microbial communities from riparian zone in the Pacific Northwest, United States - 13_EM | ecosystem: Host-associated > Plants > Roots > Unclassified | place... | reverse complement strand
CCTGGGGGGGGGGGGGGCCCACAGAGATTAGTTCTGACTTTGAGAAGTGCAAATAATGTCTATGAATGCAATATAATTACATTCAAGTTATATATCCCCTCGATAGGCTAACTTGAAAGCAAAGAAAGCCACATATCCTCAAGTTCTCGGGTTTGAGGATGGTATGTATCCCCACTTGCTTGGCTCGACTCCGTTAAAGAACTGGAATATGTAGTAGAGTGAACACGGGGAAAGCTTCTTTGGATTATAAGATAGAAATATATGAAGCTCTAGACTTTAGCTATTCTATTATAGGAGTATAAACAGTGCTAGCCTGTGACGGCGGCCACACTACGGGCCTGCATACGAGGGAATTGGGCGATGGGCTGCATACGGGGGATAACGGGCTTATGAGGCTAGGCTGCACGGGATCGAAGGGTCGGGGTTATAGGGCTATCACGGAAGATTGGCTCATAGGGGCGGGTGACCCCGTCGTCCTCCTCTCTTCCTTCTTCACCCAACGTCTTGTATCTTACTCTGAATACAAAAATTCCTCCAGCCACAGACCACGAGTGCTCCTTGGAGTAGCTCATAGTCCTAGCCCATAGACCTGCCGTTACATAACCCCCACCCTGTTTTTCATCCCTTGTCGGAAGGTGGTCTGTTATGATAAGGTCTAATATACACGAGAGCGTTTTTTTTCTTTCCCTGAGAATCAGAACACTTCTATCCTGCCTATACGCCCAACTGATTAGGAGTGAAGTTGAGTCCCAAGCTGGGACTTGTAGGACGAATTCAGTGGGGAAAGTGTGCGTGTTTCTTGGTTCGTGGCTCATTCTACTCCTGTACTTGGGTTTGGGTTTGGTCTCCCGCTGCGAATGCTCAGGCCCCACCAGCCTTACAAGCCCTACTTGATAACCATAGTGCCAACCACCCTACCGCCTAGGTACGCATTACCAAGAATAACTTTAGAAAAAAAGAAGGTTAGTCTTGTATCAGAGGGCAAGACTGATATCCTTTATTGAAAGTATGAGGGAGTTTATTTTCTCTTGGTTTTAAAAATAACTCAGTACTCGTATATACCTACATCCAAACGTATGACGAGCTGAAAGTATGAGGGTAATGTATGCAACTTTTCATCACGGCGAAAATATGTGCTTGACACTATCGATCCCATGTATCTACAGTCCCGGGGCAACAGATTAACTTGCTAATCCTTGAATCCACCCAGGTTTCCAGGTGGGCTCGTCATACGTCCCTTACGGATGTGCATACGAGTAATGGATTGGAAAAAAAAAATGTCTCTGATGGACTTTCATGTGGGAAACATAATGAATGTGAGAGCAAGTTACCACCGATATTGTGACCACCTCCTGACGATTTACTGTCTCTAGATGATCAACGAAGCTGAGAAATGGGTTCAGGGTAACTTTATTTGTTTAGGAGGCCAGTTAGTTAGATCCACCACATGAACTCGTATTCCCACTGGCCAGTAACAGTATTCGGACTAGTCCTCACAGTTGTATATTATCGACTCGATCACTGCATGCTCTGCCAAAGTCTTGTATCTCGCTGCACTCCATATACGAACTCTCACAACGGGCCTTCAGTTGTCTCTTTAACCCTAAATCTCCTACGTGTAGCATCTGAAATATGAAATGTACTCAGGCCAAAGCAGATATCTCTACTAATGCTACTCGCCTTGCATTTATGAAATTCTACTGTTCAGGCGTTTCTTTTGACACGATACTACTAACTGCAGTCTGAGGAGTTGAGCTCAGTTGTTAATTACAGCACCCACTAGCATCTCCAGTTGATAGAAGTACCCGAGAGCGAATGAGTTAGATATATATAGGAACCTTCAGGTGGTAAGCAAGCAATATCAATTATTGTCACTCCATTTTAGGTTTTCGAGAATTTTGCGGGTATGGTTTTCGGGTAAGAAAACTGGTAATCATAGGAGCACGAAGCACTATCACGTAGTTGGCGACTCAATGTCGCTAAATAAGACTCTCAAGCAATGTCTATGAACTTCCAAGAATGCAAATACCTCGAGCTCCCTAGGTGTAGCACTTACCGGGAGTAGATCTCTAGCCCTAGGTTCAGGGTAGCTTATTTATTTATTTATTTTTTAAAAAAAAGAACTCAGTACTCGTATGCACATTCATAAGGGAGGTATGACGAGCCACCTGGGAAAGGGGTTGGCAGGTTAATCTGCTGTCCCGCGCATGGTAGGTACAAGGATAGACATAGGAAATTGGTGATATCTCCGCTCTCTCAAACAGACGATAAATCTCTATAAGGAAAGCCGTGATGTTGGCAAAAAGCATCTGAACAAAAAACCCTGATCTCTCCTTTCGGGGTAGCTTGCGGGTGCAAAGCTTGTCAATTGCAAACAATGAAGGTAGCCTATAGGACAACCCGAAAACTGCAATGGCAAACACGTAGCTTCCATTAGCTCATCGACGGATCTAGATAGATGCCTTCATGTTGCCCATCTCCAGATTCGCGACAGCCAGTATAGTTACCCTGAACTCCGTACTCTGTTATAGCTTAATTGGTACACATACACACATTAATCCTCGGACCACTTTCCACCTTCGCCAGGTCGCCCCACGAGTAACCAAACACCTACTTTATGCAACGATAAAGGACATTATCCCACCAACGAGTACTATCGTAGGTTCTTTTAAGGTAGAACTCTTGAATACGATTAGATATTGACAAGGGTCAGGCAGGCGTATTCCTAGTTGAAGTTCCATTTTGAAGATAATAGATTGCTTTAGGTTGTGGTTAGAAGCGATTTACCAAGCCTCCCGGAGTAGCGGCATATGGCCGACTAGGCACAGCATACTACTTATTCCTTCGCACTGTGCCTTTGAAATATTTAGGGCAGTGAATAAACGTGAACATATAGTTGATGTTGCACATTTTGAAGAGATTCGAAGCACTTGTAGCTTATCATCTATAGTTTATGGCGCAACAAATTCCTATATATACAGCTGTAGCTTAAGCCCATAATTTACATTATAAATCCCTACAGGGTAGAAATAATTGCGGTAGGCACAGTTATAGCAACCTGAGGGGCATGGTTAGCACTATGCGGGTTGCATACAATCTGCAGCTTGTGTGTTTCTTCCATCCCAATTCACGAAAATCACTACTTCAATAGTGCGTATATTGTGCTGGTGTGTATACCCAGAAGTCATTACACCAGAAAGAGAGCAACACGCTTTTGGTACAATGTACAGCACCTGTGCGTGCAAGCAATGTGCTAAGTAGTTAACACTACTTGACAACACCTACGAGGGTACAGCGGTAATTGATCAAGACGCTGTGGAGTTTTCTGACCTGTCGGACTGGACATGCTACACCACACTCGGTGCTTGTCTGTCGGTCTCCAACTGTCGTATTTTTTAGCAATTATCTTCAAGCTTCGAATCCCACATAGTATTCATAGCGTTGGTGTTTATGCTTATATCACTATCACTTTCAATATATCTCTTTTACCAACCCAGACAGGTACCGTAGTCTAGTTGGCAGCTGGTATGTCATAGACACCGCTGCTCAATGCCACAAAAATTTACGGTTCGATCACCTAAGTAACTACCCTTGTGTCCAAGTTATCCTGCATTTGCTAGCTACTTTTGTTTCATTAGTGAGTTTCACAATGATTTCGAGATATTAGCCTGTTTAAGATCTTATAGCTCAGTTGAATATTGGCATGCAAAAGTTGCGATCTACACTGACCGAGCTTTATAAGAAGCCTAGAGGTATGTTTGGTAATGGTAATAGTGACGGCAATGATGGTATGTGTGATTCCCAGCTGGAAGGATGCAATCAGCTACATGTATGTACTTAGGCCTGTTGTCGTGCTGTGCTACAAACAAGAACTGGTTCTTATCAGCGAGTACCGGCCAGGGTCTGTATATATCTACCACTGGTAGTTCTGTGACTCCCAGTCTACCTGCTGCCGATTTCACCTAGAGTGGAAATACCACAGTAGCTGAACTGTGTGCTGTGAGCATGCTTTATCCAATCAGCACCTTTATTGCACTAAATATAAGACAAAATATGAACCATGGGTTAATCTCAAACCCGAATTTGCAGCTTTACAGACCGGACATGCATTGCTACACAACTTCATGCGGAACAAGTTTATGTGGAACAATCTCAACCCATGACATGACATGCATTCATATATTAAAATTTACTACCTAGGATACTCTTGCGGCTAGGTCCCTCAAGCTGCTCGCAGAACACCTATGCCAGTAGCATGTAATATCTTAATCCTGGGCAATCCAGCAGATTTTCTTCAATAATAGCAAGATGTCACGCGGGGCGAGCCAATGATATGTCCTGAACTGAATAAGTACAGTACATATGTACAGTACCGGTAGCTGCTCCAAGTTAAGTATTGCAATCGATATTAACTTTTATAATATGCAAGCCTCCAGCAATATCGCCATGGTTATATTCTACAGTATGTACGAGAACTGACGACAAAAAACTGAGATGCATTTTAGACTACCTCATGCAAACTAAGGTTGCAGTCCCATTCTGAATACTAAAACATTTTTCCGCAGGATCGTCATCCAGCATCACTTGGGCCGATTAACGAATGGGGTTCAAGGGAGCATATATCGAGTCTCAAATCGATGTGTAAGTTGTTCACTAACGAGTATACATATAGATAGATTAAATCAGAAAAGAAAATTGACCTACTCACACCTATCACAGGGAACCCCCTGCCCTACAGCTCAAGCAAGGGAGTGGATTTTCTTTCAACCAGTGTCAGGCCATAGCCATACATTCTGGAGAAGCATACATACCCCTCTGAGCGTGTTAGGAAGTCTGTTGGGCAGCTTGCTGTATTGGCCACACGTACGGATGCTTAGCTACATTTGGTGGCTTTGGATAAATCACCCACGATGGGGAATACTCTTTCCAGCACCTTCAAAATATTGCGCTGTCCCTTTGGAAAAACACAACCCAGTGCACGACGCATGCAGGGTGTAATTTGCATACACACGCACACGACAATAAGCTCGATGCAGTGGTCGATCCTGAGAATTTCCTAATACGTGTGTCCGTGCTCGTATAGCGGCAGTTCGACTATCGTACACAGCGAGTCGAGATGGGAACTGAAAAACCCACGAGCTGTTGTCTGTTGAAGGTGCAGTCGTCATGGCTCAAAAACCACACTAAAGCATACTTACGAAATTTAGATAGCAGGCTATGTGAGATTCAAATTGATGGTTGGCCCAACGAAAAGCCCTTAATTTAACAAATTTTTCCAATACTCGCAGTGCCTGCAGCAAGAACAGCATGCATCCGTGGTTGAAGATATGTCACGAACACTTCCTCCACCTGGACCTGGAGAGTACACATGTCACTGCGAAATCAGTCCCTGGGAGGGGCGAACCTAATGCTAAATTTCATAAATCCTCACTGCACATTCTCCTCCTCACTCGAGCCACACGCTATCGAAGAATTGAAGAGAAAGCGAGAACGGGAAAAGCCCTGCAAGCAGGATTGGACAAAGCCAAGGAGGCCATCAAGCTGGCGGAGACAGAACGAGACGCTGCAAAACAGGCAAAAACGACAGCTGAGAAGGTGCCAGACGCTGCGAAAACGGCCCAAACGATAGCGGAGAAGGAGAGAGACCATGCGAAGAATGCGTTGAAGGAAGTAGTTTCAGAGCCCAACCCTAATGAGGTACGCAAGGCCGCACTTTATCTCCTATATATAAGTACTTGAAGGGCATGGTCGCAGGCGTTCTAATATCTGCAACAGGAGGGTTAGCAATAGGCTTCGTAAGTGGGTTGCTAATTGGTGGGCCAATAGGAGGCTTTGTGGGAGCAGTGGCCGGGGTAGCGATACGTGCAACTTTGGGCGGTGCTGCGGGTGGAGCCGTAGGGATGGCTGACAATAACCTGTCGGCAACATCCGTATGGAAGTATGCAGCGCAAGGCTTCTCGGACGGTATGACAGAGGGCTCTCAGGAGGGTCGCTGGTTTGGCCTACCAGGGAGGATGCTGGGGTCGGCGTGGCTTGGTGGGGCACGCTCTATTCTTGGGGCCTTCAATGCAGTGAAGAAGGATTTGCAATAGGAAGGGACTGAAGGCTATAAGACACTGGTGTGCAATACTTACTCCCTGAGGGCTGACATTTTCGAATTCTTACCGATGGTTTCCTTTCCAAGTATTACTTATTTGCTTTTCGGTCGATGCTCTGTTTCTTCGCGTCGCTGTTATCAAATTTACCTTGAAATTACAAGTTCAGGACCAATGTTAAGCTATAACTGGCTGAGCTGCAAAGCACAGTGAGGAACGTCATGTACATGTTGCTGCTCCGATATCTCCTGGTCAACTGCGTGCATGTGCGTATCCCCCCATTATGACTAGAGTATCCCTACAGCGCCCCCAACCTAGCCCAAATCAATACTATACATGTATATTATCTGAGCCCATTGGCCCATAGATAACCTATTTGCACTATTATTTTCGCTACTGAGATTTAATTACCCTGAACTCGTCCCCATTAATCTACCCAGCCACCTTATTATATAACCTACCTCCAGCAACTATAAACTGCAGTGATTTCTAGCCAGTCAAGAGTTGAGACTACTAAAGTTGGAGTGGTAGAACGCTTGGTCTATTTTTCTCTCATTTCCCCTTCAAAAACATTCAATTGTCGAAATGTAAGTATCTATAGTAACCCCCAGCTCGTACTCTCGCGCTCTCTTCCACATACAAATGATAAAAGAAGAGGGAGAGCAATTTTATGTTGGAATATGGTAATCTTGCATCATATAGTGTCAGGGAGCAAGGATATGTCGGTCGGAGGGATTCGTATGTTGGTTCGGGATGTTATTTGAGCTGCCGACGGAAGAATCATGGGAACTATCGCATATCTATGATCTGGAAGGTGTATATATGTCGGGAAATGCCCCCCCTCTCCTCTCAGTTAAATCTCTCCTATAGCCATCAGTCATATTATCTCTTCACTCTGCTCTCGAGCTTGGCCCCCATAGTGAAGAATGCTTATTTCTTACAACTTTACCAAACTATATACTTCTTATAGGTACCACCACCACACCCTTCTCTACTTAGCTCAAGTAAGTAAGTACTACTGATACATGTATATATTATCTTCCCCCAAATCTGAGCCGATCTAGAAAATCGCCGTATTCAGGTTCATTACCCTGAACTCACCTCATGCCCATTAAGTCACCTACTTCCAGCAACAGTCTCAACCCTCTCTCTCTTCAAATATACAGCACTACACTCGAGTAGTTTCTAGCTAGTTAGGAAGGCAAGCGACACAGTATCTAGTCGAGACCATTGAGATGGAGTGGTGGAATGCTTGATTTACTTTTACTCATTTCCCCCCTTCAAAAAAATCCACTAGTCGAGATGTAAGTAACCCCCCTCTCCCAGTTCACACTCTCGTGCCTTCTTCCTCCACACTCAGCGACGAAGGAAGAGGGGGAGCAACTTTACCAAACTATATGCTTCTTCTAGATAGATTTCAGCACCATACACGCCCTTTTCTACCTAGCTCAAGTAAATACTACCTGGAATGCCAGAAAAGGCGCTTATTAACCAGATGTGGCTGCAAGTGCCGTTATTGACTACCAGTCTCCCACAACCTTACACCCTGGAGCGAAAGGTGCGAAAAGCAGGCCAAATTGGGTTTTTTGGGGGAAGATAATTGGCACCTGAAGTAAGTGAACGTACTAAAACACCAATGGTTGGTGGACAATAAGGCTGATCTGAACAATATGTCAATTGTAATAGTAACCATACGAAAATTCATTCTCCAGTGTGTTTGGGTGCTTGGTATGCCTGGGGTGTCCCACAAAATTCAAACAAGAGAAGCATCAGAAGAGGCATTACAGGGAGTGCTGCAAATGTATATAGGTATATAGTACCATCCCTCAAAAAAACTGTGCCGAGCTATGTAACCTATTTACGTCTGTATCCCGGTGATGTGAGGAGTAATTACCCTGAACTCAACCCCTCGATAGCACTACTTCTAGTAACTGCCTCAACTCTCTCCGAGAGATACGTACCACTACACTCTAGTGGTTTCCAGCTAGTAAGCAGGGGCAAACAACACAGTTAGTTGGGATCACTGAGATGGAGTGGGCTATCGCGCCTTTCTCTTCCACACCCAACGTACGACGCAAAGAAGGAATGAAGGGGGTGCTTCAAGCTACTCTTCCCTTCTACTCTCCAGCTACCTTCCTCCAAAACCTACTTATATAATTCTCCCCGATAAGCTCCCAACACTACCTCTCTCAAGCAAGTACTACACTACACTAAAGTTTCAAGTCAACCCCACGGCAAGAGGTTTCTTATAAAACAACGAGATATATTTTTCCCATACAAGTTCTAGCGGCAAGTTTCATATATCGAGGGGTTTTTCTTATAATACGAATTACTGTATAGCATGTATATAATATTATCTTTCCCAAAAGTCCGAGCTGAGCTATATGGTAAACTGCCTGGGACATCAACATCAGCGGACAGAGCTGGTCGGAGCACCCATTTAGACTGCCCGATATGGGGAAAAACGGAGGAAAAAGAAGAACCCTGGGATGCGGTAGAAGATTTATTTCCATTTACCTATACCGGCAGGATGGCGGCCACTATGAGCGAGTGGAAGAAACCGAGCGGGGGAACAACTATCTAGACGAATCTCATTTATTTGTTCTTGCTTTCTACATTGTATCCAGCTTTCGTGCGGAGTGGCAGATTAACTTGCCAATTCCTTGAATCAACCTGGGTTTCTGGTTGGCTCGTCATACATCCCCTACAGATGTGCGCACGAGTACTGGGTTTTTTTTTAAAAAAAAAAGGAAATGTATATCCCAGTGATATAAGATCTAATTACCCCTGAATTCATCCCCCAATCCATCCATTACGTCACCTACTTCCAACTACCGTCTCAACTCTCTCCCTCTCTCTCTGGTGAAAACACGGCTACCAGTCACCGGACATCTACGATTCGACGACAGCGACACAAGCATGGCCATTGGCCCAACACCAGTCCCCGGGCCTCCAACACCACTATCACCCAAAGTCATAGCCCAAACACGAGCGAGCGAGGGGAGGAAAGCAGACCTAATCAGAGTCTAGGCCACTAAGGTGGATTTAACATGTGCTCTAAAAACCTTGATACACAGGTCCCCGGACCAGGACAACTTAGATTTTGGCCCATGGCAACACCATCTTCCTTCACCTATAGGGAAACCTCGTCAAGAAGCAGCAGAGAGACACCGAGACCGGCTCCTACCAATACCACCACCCAAGGCCGGCACAGCGACCTCCTCCCTCCAGGTCTATATCTTGGGCCCTTTCCTTTCCAGTGTTCTCATTCTTCCTGCTCACCCCAAGCTCCCATAGATAGCCTACACAATCTCGTCAGTACACAAGCACCACAATTCTATTATACCCCTTACTCGAACTGTCTTTTCCGTACCGACTGCCGCTGTCTTATTGAGTGCATCTCAAACATACAAAAAGCTGCTGTGGGCAATCAGATAATAGCTCAGGAATCCCTCTTGCGCCCTACACCTCCGCCATATCTGCATTACATTTCATGTCGTCAAACGTTATGACTCTAATTCTAGTTTATACCAAAGCAGGCTTTATCGATGGTCAAACCGGAACGAATAAGTGCGACTTCTGCGAGAAGAACCGCTGCGCGGGGAAAGGCAAACCTGCAAGACGCATACGCCGCTACAATAAATGCACTAGATATATTTGCGAACCGCTCCCCAAACCCTCCCGCTAGCACTCACATACAGCCACATATTCCACGGCACCCCCGAAGCCAAAGGGGGATGAGAAGGGAAAAGGTAAGGAATCACCAACGTCGCAAGTCCACCCAGACTGCCTGGCACAGGTACAGGGAACCTCAGGGCCCTCCGGATCTCAGAAGGCGTCGTCACTGGTCATCTACATTAGGGGAAAGATCGATCTCAGCCAAGGGCTTCGTATGTGAAGGAACCCTTCCGTACCACAGTGTATGGCTGGGACAGATGAGGATCTGTGTTTTGAATTGCTTTTCCACCGAGATGATTCCTTTCGTTCACTCGAGCATTTGTTTAATTCCAACCAGCGAGCATGATGAGGGTTTTTGTTTGTCAACTTGAGCTTTCGCAGGGGGTCTATTGTGCTTTTTGCGGGACCATAGGGTTCGGATCTCTCTCCCCGCCGGTCGTGCAGATTAACTTGTGCGTACCTTGAATCCAGCCGGGACTCCGGCTGGCCCATCATGGCCCCCACTGGGGCCGCATATGTGTAATGAGTAATGAGTATATAAAATAAATAAAAAGGTAAAAAAATATGTAGGAAAACCCATATCCTGGTGATGTAAGATTACCCTGAACCTGTCTTTATTGCTAAACTACTGAGGAATATTCTTCCAACAATAGTCTCAACTCTCTTTGAACTACATTATATTCCAGTAGTTGCTAGCTAGTTGAAAAGGCAAATAATAAAGTAGGCAATATATAAAAAAGTGATATTTTCAGTATGTTGAGCTATTACCAACTTATAACTTACCTTAAGCCAATATCTACTATGTAATTTCTTATTAAGTTATGACTAATTCCCTTGGCTAACAAGTACCTTAAAATACATAGTTGTATTGAGGCTATTACATGTAATTTCTTTATTAAGTATAAGTCACTTATATATAAAGAAGTGATATTCTTAGTATACTGATCTATTACAACCTTATAAACTTACTCTAAGCTAATATCTACTATATCAGAAGCTATATTAGTTTGCCTTTGGAGTATTAGATGCCAAGAATGCTAGTAAAGGCAAATTGATAGTTGTAGATATATACTGTAATGCAGTGGTATACAGATGTTGCTTAATACCCTAAGACACTACCAATACACAGTCAGATATTAGCAGAATGGTACAAGAATGCTAGTGGTGCCCTATATGCATCTAGTGTCCTAAAGGAATCACTAGTATCTAGATGGTTAGTGTTAGAGTTGAGGCTTCTAAAAATCATTCCTGATATATGCAATTCCTTATTAAGTTATAACTAATATTTTAGGTCAGAAATTAGTTAAGAAGATTATATATAATTTCTTTATTATTATATATAACTATAAATTACCTATAACTCAACCTTTCTTTATGACTTATATATGACTCTAAGGTTATAACTCACTTAATGAGTCAGAAATAAATTTCAAATTATACATAACTTACTACTATAGTACAACTACAATAGTAATATACAGTTAATCTTATCATATAATACTTAAGGACTATTGGTTTGTATCTAAAGAAAGGAGACAGATCTAGAAAAGATAGAGATAAAATAGTTAGATATAATAAATATAAAAGTTCCACTAGTTAATTCTAGTTTCATAAGGACTCTTACTTAGAACTTAGTAATCTAATAAGGTGTTTGATAGGGATCTGGTGTACTACTAGGATCTGGCGCACTTTCGGGATGCATGAATTAAATTATTAAAAAATCAAATTATAATCCAAATAGGTTCAAACAAAAACTAGAGTTTTAGTATATATATAGAAGTCATCTGCAAGTATTGCTCTAATGTAAGCATTACAATATGAGGTAGTAAAAAATGGAAGATAGAATTAGAGTATGTATGGACTAGTTGTGATGGAATTGTGGCCTCAAAGGACTTGTGGGGCTGAATATATGTTGTATGTAATGTATAAAACATATGGACTTAGTATCAGGACAAACCGCCTACCATGTAAAGGGATAGAGTGAATTACATAGCAGAGTGTATTAAAAAATACATATTCTAGGGGATATTGGAATCAAGGAACCTTTCTGTAGGGTATACATATAGTCATATGGTCTAGTAAAACTTACTACATGTAAGGAAACTAGTTAGAAACATAGAGGGATCATGGGGGCACTTGTACAAGATTACGTAATTGAGGGTACCTAATATATTTCTCCTGATATCCAGTGGGTCAGCTTCCTTAATCCAAGGCATAGGGCTACCATGTTGCTAGAACAATATTCAATAGTGAGTAATGAAGCCTCTTATAAAGCCTTGGTACTATTGACAAGCTACAACATGTGTTGAATTAAAATACCCTCCAAAATGTATAGAAATTGGCACATATTTGGAACTAGCTTAGGCTAGAAGGTAGATAAGATACCTAGGCTCTTGAATAAGGTACTTTACAATAGGTAAATGTGTTTTCAATAAGAGCATGGCCTGTTCCTTCATATTACACAAGTTTACTATGTATGATATCAGTACAAGCACACTAATTATCCTCAACTGCACTATATCACACAGGGCCCACTAAACCTTCATAACATATAAGACTTACTTACTAATAGTAAACATATGTATTTGAACCTAAGCTTACATATAAACCTAATATAAAGATTGCTTGACCCCGATATTCCATAGGATATGTATTTTTTAACATACTCTGCTATGTATTTTTTAATATACTCTGCTATATAGTTCACTATATCCCTTCATATGGTAGGTGGTTTGTTCTAATACTGAGTCTACATGTTTTATATATTATGTACAATGTATATTGAGCTCCACACATCCTTTGAGGCCACAATTCTATAATATCAATTTCTAGTCTATATATACTCCAATTCTACCTTCCATTTTTCACTACCTCATATTGTAATGCTCACTCTAGGGCAGCACTTGTAGATAACTTCTATATATATACTAAAACTCTAGTTATTATTGAAGCTTTTTATATTATAATTCGATTTTTAAAGAAATTAAATACATACATCCTAGAAGTATATCAGATCCTAGTAGTGCACTAGATCCCGATCAAATATATTACTAGAAATTAAACACTTAAGGCTTTAAAGTATTTAGAAGCTTAGAAATATTAATTGAGGCTAATATTTCTACCTAAATACTTTAGGTTTCCATTTATACTATAATTTAATAATCTTTTATGATTTATATATGACTCTAAGATTATAACTTACTACTTTGGTATACATTAGGAAATATTTGAGTTTGCCTAATTGGCGTCAGACACCTTGAAAGACACAGGAGCCATTGTGTTAATCCTGGATGCCCTCCTCTGAGTCAGGTGTCTCCTAGAGGCATTAGAGACCATGGGGAGGTACTAGGATGCCTTTGGAAGGGACATTTGCTATGCAATTCTTTTATAAATAACTATATACATAATTCTGGGCTCCTACGATAACCATAAAATAGCAAAATCTAGGGCTACCCAAACTGCGTCACCAATACCCACCCATAGCTTCCGCATCCCGGAGTTCCCAATACTAGTGGCAATGCCTGCCTCGAAAATGATTAGCAATGCCCACAATAGTAGTGGGCTGGCAATATTTACCTAGAGTGGTCACTGGTGCAACCTAGGTCGGTGACGCTGGCCTAGTCACTCGTACTAGCCTGGTTGCTCGTGCTGACCTGGTCGCTCCCGCTGGCCTGGTAGCTCGCGCTGGCCTGGTCGCTTGCGCTGGCCTGGTCGCTCGCGCTGGCCTGGTCGCTCGCGCTGGCCTGGTCGCTCGCGCTGGCCTGGTCGCTCGCGCTGGCCTGGTCGCTCGTGCTGGCCTGGTCCCTCGCGCTGGCCTTGTTGCTCGTGCTGGCCTGGTTGCTCACGCTGTCCTAGTCACTTGTGCTAGCCTGGTCGCCCACACTGGCCTGGTCGCTCGTGCTGGCCTAGTCGCTCGCGTTGGCCTAGTCACTTGTCCCGAGTAGGTCGCTGCCGCTAGGTATGGGGCTGCCACTGGGTATGGGGCTGCCACTGGTAAAGTGCCTGGGACTTCGTAGCATAATTAATATTTGTTATGCATCCTGCTGCCGGATGGGCACTTCCCTAGACCTGCTTCCTGCTACCAACCGCTATTGCTTGCTACATGTGAAGTGGGAGATCGCTGCTGCTGGTGAAGTGCCAACGACTCTGCTAAACAATTAATACTTGTAATACTTGGATGTGCCAAATGGATACTCACCTAAGTCTGCTACTACCAACCGCCCATAGATTACATGCTGCCTACCTGTGGGCAAGTCGCTGCCTCTGGTATGGTTGCTGCATCTTGTGCGGTCACTGCCTGTAGTGAAGTCGCTAGCATTTATTGGAGGTGTACTTGCTAGTTCAATGCCTCCGACTTAAGAGAGAGATTACTTGCCTATAGTTATAGGTGACTACCATACTTTGTTAAGTGAGTTAGGTGCCGGTAGCACAGTGTAACTCATAAGACATGATCGACACCCTTTGCCAGCCTCCCGAGGCTAGAACTCCTTGAAACGAGCCTCACCGAAACAGGAAATAATAGGATGCACAAATCCATATGAATGTCTTGTTCATATATATATATATTTTCACCTCCGATATGTATCAACTGGCTAGATATAGAGATATTCGCCTGCAATATGAATGAGGTCCATATATATATATTCACCCATGAAATACATGAACTACCAAGATATAGAAATATATTCTTCCCCTAAATATATACATATACATATTCACTCGTCTTATGAATAAACTCCATATATCTATACAGAGTTCATTCATGAGGTAGGCAACTGCATGCATATATCTAGGCAGTTCATGCAAATCGAGGATGAATATATTTATGTATGGAATTCATTCATATTGCAGGTGAATATCTATATATCTAGCCAGTTCATGCATCTCGCAGGTGAATATATATATATATATGGAATTCATTCATATGCTAGGCAAATATCTCTATATCAAGGCACTTCATGCATATCGCGGGTGAATATCTCTATATCTTGCCAGATCATGTATATCGAGGGTGAATATGTACATATATATATATATATATATATATCAGTGGACAAGCCATTCATATAGATTAGTGCCCCCTATTATTCCCTGTTTCAGTGGTGCCCATTGCTGGGAGTTCTAGCCTCAGGAGGGTGGCAAGGGGTGTCGATCATGTCTTACGAGTCACACTATGCTACCGGCACCTAACTCACTTAGGAAAGTACGGTAGTCACCCATAACTATAGGCAAGTAATCTTTCTCTTAAGCCAAAGGCATTGAACCAGCATGTACACCTCCAATAAATACCAGCAACTTCACTACAGGCAGTAACCACATAAGATGTAGTGACCGTACCAGAGATAGTGACTTGCCTACAGGTAGGCAGCATATAATCCATGGGAAGTTGGTAGTAGCAGACTTAGGTGAGTGTCTACTTGGCACCCCCAAGTATTACAAGTATTAATTGTAAGGCAGAATCGTTGTCACTTCACCAGCAGCAGCGATCTCCCACTTCACCTGTAGCAAGTAATGGCGGTTAGTAGAAGTAAGCAGGTCTAGGTAAGTGCCCATCCGACACCAGGATGCATAACAAATATTAATTATTCTATGGAGTCCTAGGCGATTCACCAGTGGCAGACCTATACTCAGTGGCAGTGACCTACTCGGTCCGAGCGACTACGGCAGCCCAAGTGACTAGGACAGCATGAGCGACCAGGACATCGCGAGCGAACAGGACAGTACGAGCGACCAGTACAGGGCGAGCAACTAGGCCAGTGTTACCGACCTAGCTTGCGCCAGCGAATACCTTAGGTAAGCATTGCCAGCCTACCCCTGTTGTGGGTATCGCTAATTATTTTCAGGGTAGGCATTGCCACTAGAACTGGGAACTATAGGATGCAGAAGCCATAGCTGGGTGTTGGGGACGCAGTTTGGATAGTATAAGATTTTGCTATTTTACAGTTATCGTGGGAGCCTAGAATTATGTATATAGTTATTTATAAAGGAAATGCATGCAAAACAGAATCTCTGCATTATAAGAATATCCTGTAGTGCTATGAGATATATGTGATTTACTCAAATACAGTCATGCCTATAGCACTTTGTAAGCTACATATTGGCTAAGAATATTTTTCTGGGACTTAATGCACCTGATGCCGGCATGGTTGGAGACACCCTGGACAATGTATGGCACATGTAAAGCATACGGGATGCGACAGGATGCAGTCGGATTGACCTGACCCACATGACGCACCAGACGCACTCCAGTGTTCGGACCTAGATCTTTTTTTACTGATATACTAAGTTGTTAGCGGATTCTGACTCAGAAGGTGACTTATGCAAAAGCATAGCCACCATACAGAATTATGACTCACATATTTTATTTTATAGATAGGCGAGTGACTCACTAGTGAGTTATGCGGGTATGAGTTAGAGATGGATTTCATTTCATGTACAAGTTAGATGCTGGCACACAGCCTTCCTACCGACTCACTATTTCCTTGTATGTGAAATATATAATGGCTACTGGTCTGCCACCAGTGTTGGAGGTGGCAGAGCTCTAGAAGTGTATTTAGATACAGTTAGAGAATATATAAGACCTGAGGGTCATACCTATTAATTTAAGCCCCCAGTGGGTAAGGCCACCTGTTGACAAGTAATAACTATAGCAATGTGCTTTAGTTACTAGGAAAATGATTTATTACTATTAGCGGATTCTCAGGTTTACAGTTTGGATGGCAGACTGGTAAACCTATCTATACGACAATGTATTTCTTTACAATACCACTACATCAACTTCTTTATCAGCAATCATTATTCCAACTGTCAGGAGGGGTGTATGTCTTAGAGTGTATCTAGCAGTAGAAGACATACTCCTTTTTCATTTCTCGACTCTTTGGATCCTAGTTCAGATGTTTTGAGGTTATCTTGATCAGTGCATTGTCTTTTGTTACCGAAAAGTTATTGATTGATGTTTTTTTTTTTTTTTTTTTTGGAGTCTATATTC
>Ga0307511_10003237_pt1 | contig 16761 bp, 25 predicted proteins | sample 13_EM_MG_FD_200266 | JGI IMG/M metagenome (GOLD analysis project Ga0307511, IMG submission 200266) | Populus trichocarpa ectomycorrhiza microbial communities from riparian zone in the Pacific Northwest, United States - 13_EM | ecosystem: Host-associated > Plants > Roots > Unclassified | place... | reverse complement strand
TATGTGAACGTGCTGATGAAGAACACCTGCGAATTTGCCTCGACCATTGGGTCATTGTTGGAAGGCGTGACGGATGCTGGCAAATGGAGATGTCGTTCGAGTTGTGCTTGTCTCGTCCATTCGTCCATCAACGCGTTTGCCCATTGTTTTGAAACACCATGGGGGCGACCCTGCGAAAGGGTCAGCGCTGACTGGAGGACCGGGATCTAAGGCACCGACCGGATTGCTGATGTCAGCACACTTAATGAGCGCCTGACACACGAGCACCTGTCGTTTTAAAGGGTCGAGTGGTGCCTCACTGAGTAATGATTGGAAGCTGGTCATAAAATCAAAGTGGACGCTCATGTCGGTCGCCAGAAGGGTCTTGTAGAGCAGCCTCCTGAAGGACCTCCCGCGCTTCGTGGGATCAAGTAACACCCCGAGGCCGTGGTGGTGCATGATGGAGAGCAATAATGTGTAGTGCATTTGCTCAAGTGCGGATTTGTTGTCATAGACGACAGACAGTGGCGTTTTGGCGTTTTTCTGGGTCGAGGAGTGTGAGAATGGCGGAGACGAGGAAGGTGCGTAGAGTTACCATGAAATTGTTGGTAAACCCCGGGTGACCAACGTCATGGCCGATGGCGGCAATATATAGCGCGAATAATTCCCGATTCCCAAGGCAAGAGAGGTGGGGATTAGATTGCACCGATTTCCCAGGCCGCCAGGTTTTTGCATCCCCGCGAAGCATCAATGTGGATACAGGAGGCACGACTCCAGCAGAATATAGGAAAACATGGACGGCTTGAAGGACATCCAGAGCGTGACGAAAGTTGTGATACGAGTTCTGACGTCGGTAGATCTCACGTAGGTGAGATAGGAAGGTGGTGAGCTGAGCTGTGATTTGAGATGAGTTTGACCACTGATGGGGAGGTAAGGATGTGACAGAGACGTACCGAGAGTGATGTTAGTCTCATCCTCCATACCCTCCCTGCAGAGCAAAGCCTCGAACAGTATGATTGTGCAGACGAGAACCCCCTCCTCGGGTAATTTGGAGGGCTCGAAATTCCAGCTGTCAAGGGTTTCGATCGCCTGGATCCGCGTTTCGTCGAGGATTGTCGGGAAAGTGCTGGGGAGGGAGATGATGAGAACGTGCTGGCGGGTGCTGCGGAGGTGCAGGCTCACCAGGTAGCCAAGTGGTAGTTGACAGTGCTCTGGGTCTGGGTGTACATGTCGCTCAGAAACTCGGCATATCTAGAGCAAGTGTGTGCAGTGTCATTGGGTCGCCTAGGGGAGATGTGGGTGACGGGAACTCGTACATGGCTTCACTGATATCGTCCTCGTCCCAGCCTCCCCAGCCAGAGCCGCAGCCATGCCCACCAGCGAGGGCGAGGGCCAGACCACCTAAGTCGACGCTCTTGCGGCGCATTGGTCCGGCTTCATACATGTGTCTTGAGGGGCGGGGTATCTGAGGTGGTGGTATGAAAGCAGGGTGGGGGAGAACGGCGGGGAGGATGTTGCGGTTGACGGATGGCGGGCGGGGGAGAATTTTGTCACGGTTCGGAAAATGCCAATTTGGGCACAAGGGGAACGACTCGGCTCCCGCCTTGGACGCTCTGGCTGAGGACGGCGAAAATCCTCAGTTTTTTCTCTTCGGACAGCATGGAGGCGGTCGACAGGATAGCTATCTTCGTGTTCGCCTGCCCTTACTGATTGATTATTTGTCGTAAACACGCGTTACCGTACAGCGGCCTAGATCCCGTCTCATAAATCATGAACCGACGATTTTCCCAAATACCACCATGGACCAGGTGATCCAAAACCTCTGGCTCGGCGACATCTCCAGCATCAGAGATGTAGAAAATCTCAAGAAAAATAACATCCACAACGTCCTCTCTATCTCAAGGGGAAAAGTACCCGTCAAAGTCGTCTGTGTCTTCCGTAAAGAAGCCCCGACTCTAAATCCTTATCACCGCAGCAGACTTTTACCTTCACCCACAAACAAATAGAAATCGACGATATCGAGGAAGAGGACATCCTAACTCACTTCGTCCCATCCATCTCTTTCATTGAAGCGGGACTTGAGAAGGGCCATGGGGTGCTCGTCCATTGTCAGGCAGGAATGAGTACGATGGCTCCTCCCTTTGGTCCCGTTGCTCAATCCTTGCTTAGGTCGCAGTGCGGCCATTGTCACCGCATATCTCATGTACTCTCGTCGTCTGGATATGGAGGCTGCTCTGGAGTTGATTCAAGAGTCTCGTCCAGGTGTTGAGTGCGTTGTTCTGCATAATCCGGGTCATGCCGAAGGTTTATAACCCCAAAAAGTCCAAACCCTGGCTTCCGGAAACAGCTCGAAGTGTTCCACCGTGCTTCTTATAAAGTTTCGAGAGATGATAAGGCTACCCGTATGTTCTATCTCGAACGAGCAGTGAGCGAAGTCCTGAGTGAGTGACTGTCGGAATTCGACATCTTCGAGAAGGTTTGACTCTCTTGCAGGTGGCGCCGACTCTGAATTGGAGACCAAGATGTTCGCCGAGCTCCCGAGGAGTCTACCCGGTACAATACTATCAACCCCGGCTCCTGGTCCGCATCGCAGGATTCGCTGCAGAGCTTGCAGGTGGGTAGTTGGTTCCATCGACGCAAAGACCTGATAGGACGAATCTTCCCCGTCGTGGAGACAAGAGCTTGCAGCTAGAGAGCATATGCTCGATCATGGACAGCTTGGTCCACCTACTCCTTCATCGACTAGCACCCTCACCCCTGTGGAATATCCCCACAGAGGATCTGCTGAGGGGTCCTCCGGTGGCACCAGGGCCAAGCCCCCCAGCACCGATGGAACTCCGGGTCTTGGATGTGGAATATCCGAGTCCCTTTCGATGTCTGCGTCGGTGGAAGAGCGTGAGGTTGAGGAGGAGAAACCAGACTCTCCCAGCATTAATGGGTTTGCGCACCCCAATAGTATCTCCGCCCGATTATACGCCAACCCAAATCTGGCACCCCTGCGAACCGCTGGTCGTCCTGCGAGCACCACGCAACCGCCAACACTTACGCCTGTGCCACCGATTTTGGTAGACCCACGGTGCTCGGGGTACTTCGTCGAAACGGTATGTCCCTATGATCCTGCGTCCTATTATCTCCTCGCCTCATGACATCAGATGAAATGGATGGAACCGTTCTTGGGTGATGGTGAGACGGCTGGGAAGATCATCTGCCCGAATAAAAGGTGTGGCGCGAAGCTGGGAAACTATGATTGGGCGGGCGTGCGCTGTAGCTGCAAAACCTGGGTGATACCGGTTAGTGCTGTCTTGTTGTGCCAGTCTTCCTTCTTCCTTACTCGGTACGTGATCGTGATAGGGTTTCTGTATTCATCGTTCAAAGGTCGATGAAATGGTGCTCTGAAACCGACTGTAATCTTCGCACCTCGAGCACGTATACGGCAGTAATAGACACCTCCTCCCAAATCTACATACGCGAAGTCGTGATTGACAAAATTGAAATTCTGTGATCGGTTCCCCAACTAAGTACAGAGGGCGACGTGTACTTTCGATCGCTGAAGACTCCCGTGGTCTCTCCACATTCTCCGTGTCGTGATACGCGATGTCCTATCGCTCTCACATACCCCAACCTCCTCACAGCGCTGGCCTGTCCTACAAAGGTTTTGGTTTCCCGGTGACCGCCACTCACGCGACGACGTTCCTAATAACACTTCTGCAGGTCTAAGGACCGCGATCGACCCCCACCGAATACCCTCCATCGCTGACACAATCAACTCGGACCGCCAAACATGGGAAGGCGGTCAGGTGTATCCGACACTACCAGGCAAACACCCACCAATGTGCACATCCGAATTCGTGGCGGTCGACCAGGGAAACTCGTCTCCAAAGTTCATTCGCATGTCGACTTGGAACGTTCCCAACTCTTCGCACCTTGTGACAGAAACCAACGTTCCTATCATCGCCGTTATACAACCTTTCGCCGACTTGGATCCGTTAGAAGATCAGATACCGGTTGTCGAGACGGGCCCGAATGGACCTGAGAGATGTCGGACGTGCAGAGCGTACATCAACCCGTGGTGTACTTGGACTTCTGGGGGGAGTAAGTGGAAGTGTAACCTGTGCGGCAACGAAACCGTTGGTGCGTAACTTCGGTTGGATACAAAGGTGCCACTCGCTCGTCCCCTAACCTCTCATCCAAGTCCATCCCGATTACTTTTGTAACCTGGACTCCGACTTTATGCGTCTGGACCACCTACAAAGACCTGAGCTGAGCAAGGGGACTATCGACTTCATTGTGCCTGACGAGTACTGGGCTTGCGAACCACCTCCAAACCTCAACCCTTCCTACGCTCCCGTTGGTTCCCCGGACAGGACACAGTGCAGAACACCCCAGCCGATGAACTACGTTTTTGCTTTTGACACTTCTGTGGACGCCGTCAAGTCCGGGTTCCTCAGGTGCTCCTGTGATACGCTCCGCACGATATTGTACCAAGAGACGGAGGATGGCGTCGTCTGTAGGCTCCCCGCAGGCAGCCAGATCGCGATCGTTTCGTATGACAGCGTTCTCAACGTGTACAAACTGGTGGGTGGTCCCTGCACTCCACACATATTCTGTTGGTAAATCGCCACCCCAGAACGGATCCGGGACTGCGGATGTACTCGTTGTGCCAGATATCGAAGACGTATTCCTGCCGTTAGGTCCCAAAGTTTTCGTCGACCCTGTCGAGGCTAGGTGGGAGGCAAGTTCAATTGCGAAAATTCGCTGACTGGTCACCGTAGGTCTGTCATTCAGGGCACCTTGACCGCCATAGCGGACAGAGCCCACACCACCACCACGAGGGAGTCTGTCCTTGGTTCTGCTCTGTGCGCAGCACTAGCAGCTCTCGTACGTGCCACTATCCTACTGCTTCGCTTCTGTCGCTCATCACGCTAGTCAGGTAGGTCGGGGTGGGCAAGTGGTCGTGTTCCAAGGAGTGATACCGACCCTTGGCATGGGACAGTTGGAACCTGTCCAGGCAGAGAGCAATTTCCACAAGACAGAGAAAGAGCGGCTTTTATATTCCCCCCGTGACGTTTTCTGGAAGAACATTGCCGACGAATGCGCGGATGAGGGGATTGGGATTAGCATGTTCTTGGCCCCATCGAATTTCTCAGACGTCGCGTCCATCGGTGGGTCTGTTCGTACTGTCATTGTTTTTCTTCACTGAATTCATCGTAGGTTACCCGGTTTCTATCACTGGGGGGGAACTCTTTTACCACCCACGTTTTAGCCCTGAGCGCGACTCACATGCACTGTCGAGTCAATTAGATCGCCTAATACAACGGCGGACGGGATACAACTGTATGATGCGCGTACGCTGTTCGACAGGTTCGTTCCGATTTTCCATCCCACCAGGCTCCACCATTCTCTAATTTGGGGCTCAGGACTCAAGGTCGCCGAGCAGTACGGGAACTTCTATAGACGTTCGAAAACGGACTTGGAGTTTGGAGTTCTGGATGCTGACAAGTCGATCACCGTTGCCTTCGGACACACCTCGACCCTTGACGAGCGACAGTATGCGTGTATCCAGTCTGCCGTTCTATATACGACCGTGACCGGTCAGAGAATGGTGCGGACGTGTAATATGGCGTTACCGGTCGTGTCTCTTGCGATGAATGTGTTCCGGTTCGCGGACGAGGACGCTGCGATTGCCTATTGGTTCCGTAAAGGTGGGTCCCCGCGCCTCCGGGGGAAGTTTCGAAACAAGCGTTAACGGCGGGTTCACAACAGCGGTATCTAAGATATCAGCCAAGCCAATGCAGCAATTACGGGAAGACTTGACGGATACGTGCGCAGCTACCCTGCTGGGTTACCGTAGGAATTGCGCACAATCATCAGCGGCATCACAGGTGAGGTGTGTGTAGACTTTGCGGTCCTCCCTCTCCTGACGACGCAAGTACCTCCACCGTAGCTGGTTATTCCGGAAGCCTTCAGGGGGCTCCCGATATACACGCTCGCGATGAACAAGAGCAAAATTCTCAAAGGCAAGCCCTCCAGGGCTCATAGAATATTTCGGCCACTGATATCCTTTGGGGTTAGACACATTCGTCTCTGCGGATGTTCGGAATTACCACGCTCACAAACTGTTGGCGTCAAGTGCTCGAGGCTTGATCCAATACCTCTATCCACCACTCATGAGCCTCCACGATTTGAACGAAACGATTGCTTTACCGGATCCAGTCACCGGCCGTATAAAGGTCCCTTCGTTAATGCGAAACAGCCATATGTTTATGGGCTCGAATGGGGTTTACCTTCTCGGTAAGGGCTTGAAGCCTTCTTACCATTCGCGACAAGTAGCCGACCCTGTTTTTAGACAACGGGGAGGCCATGATGATTTGGATCGGGAGCAATGCGTCTCCGCAAATACTACTTGACTTGTTCGGTGCCGACGATATCAACCAGGTGAACCCCAGAGTGGTGAGAATGGTCATTGTTCCTGTGTTCCGAACTAACTCTCCGCTCCGCAGTCGGTCCTCCCGGAATTGGACACCACCTTGTCTACCCAGGTCAGAAACATCATTGCCCACAGAAGAGTCCATGGGGGGAGAACTTCGAAGCTGTCCGTCGTCCGGCAAAACATGGACGGCGCTGAAATCGAGTTCAGCGACATGTTGGTGGAAGACCAGAATAATGGGGCACTCTCATATCTAGATTGTGCGTCTTTCTTTGGCTTTCTAGCGCACCCAATTGACATTTCGTAGACTTGTGTATTGTGCATAAGAACATTTCTGGCGCTGTACGTTCCGCATGAAATTCTTGGAAGACCTTGTGCTGATTCTCCTCATAGCTCAAGAGTGGCGCTTACGTGACCGACGCGGCGTCAATGCGTTCGCCGTGGTAGCAAGTTGTGTCTACCCCGTTCAGTCCTTCTGTATCAACAATACCAGTGGATGTAATGTGCTATTGAAAATACTGGCGCTCCATAAATCGACATGTTACAAGAAAACAAGCAAAAGGGAATAAGGATGAAAGAGAGTGGAGGTGACCGAGGTAAAGATTATAAAGGACCGCAATGTTGTGCGATGCAGCAGCGAGTTAGATCAAGGAAAAACCAGGAGAAAGAAAAGGCTATGGAAGGTGCACGTGCTTCATTTCTTCAACCGTCTCCGTTTACTGGTGTTTTCCCCCGCCGAGAACCGAATTTCGAGAATAAGCTCTTGGTCTTATTGGAATGTGTGCTTCCTGACCGAGACCGGAATGACCAGGCAGGGGAGTCGCGAGGGTTGGCGCCCGGATGATCGCTGCGTCCGCTGTTCCGCCTTAGATGCCTTTCTTGTGATTGGGGTTGTTGAACCGGCTGCGCTGGATGCTGTACTACTGCCTGGACTGGTGGATGGTGGTGATGGTGGTGGTTGTTCCCATCCGCGTGTAGTCCATCGCAGCAAGCCCTCACATTCTCCAAACCCTCAAAACCGCCGTCGGGCATGGTCTCTTCGTGAAGTTCAAATGACAGCTCCTCTTCGCCCTCGCCGCCCACGTGTTCGTATGGCTTGCTAGGACTGTATGGTGGCTCCCGCTCTGTCCACCTTAAGTACTCTGCAGCTAGGGTCCTGAACCGTTTGCCAACCGAACTTCGAAGTGACACCTGTGAACGACCACGTTGCCCTTTTGAAGGGTTGTCGGATGAATTCCCGCCACTGCTGAGCACGGTGCTCGCGCTTCGCCCACTTCGATGGCTGCGGGGACTGGTCATCAAGACTTGCTGGTTTCGTTCACCGGGAAAGTCAGGGCCAATCGGCGTCGGACTGAGAGGTGCATCGTCATCCGCACCAGGGAGCATGGTACCATGGCGAGCCGTAATGTATCGCAGCGCCTGTGGACCGATGTGAGTATTAAGTAAGCGGTCATAAAAACAGGGGCTCACACTCAGCCAGATATCGTGTTGTTCCCTTGTGGGGGCGGTGAACTTCATCTCCCTGGTCGGAGTCGAGACGATGACGCTGTATTGATGGAGACCAGGTGGCATTGGGTTGGGATCCAGGACAGATCTGACATTTTCAATGTATGCTAGAGGAAAAAGTGAGGTGTTTGACTTTGTAACCAACATCGCACTGACCACTTTTGGCGCTCGACGCTGCGGCCGAAGAGGACCTCGGGTCGGCAGAACTCCAGTAGAGCATCTTCGCGTACGGATGAACCCAGAAGAACCTCTTATGCCTCCTCTCACCGTAGCCCTTGCCGATCATCTTACGCCGGTACTTATAAAAGAACTCTCCAATCATGGTCTGGGTGATCGCATGGGTGAGAATGGGATCGGTGGTCTCTCCGTCGCTTGGTTGTCCGACAGAACCTGTACGTCGATGCTGGAGGTTCGAGGAGTTCATAAAAATGTGATTGTCTGAGGACAGCGATGACAGGCGAGAGGACCCCAGAGACGACGAGGACACACGCTTCCGCCGAACAGAGGGCCCAGCAATAGACTGCTGTGAGTACGTAGCATTATTGATCGTAGACCTGAAACTACTGGTAGATGGAGGTTGCCGTGTTCCGGTTTGGGACGGTGGCATGCTCGAACCGTGTTGCCTGGTGCCAAAGACATTGCGGTTGGGGACGGACAAGCCCGAGCCGAAGGCGGGACTGGTTGCACGTTGGAGGAAGCCAGCCGGTGGAGGGGGCTGTTTTGGTGGTGGAGGGAGAACCATCATCGGAGGCCTCGACCCGTCGACGGGGGCGGATACAACCTTAGCACGCGGTGCATCACGACTCTTGAGGTTCGGGGGGTCTGTAAAAACGGGACTGTCTGAGGATAGCGATGAACGACGAGAGGACCCCAGAGATGTTGAGTACATGTGTTGTGTTTCCACCTTTGCAGTCAACAATGCTATGTACTCACAGCGGTCTATTGCTGGGCCCTCTGTTTGGCGGATATCGACACGGACTGTGTGCAGACTGTAAACAATAGAAAGAAGGCAACCACTGTTAAAATTACCAGAGTCAGAGAGGGCATGGGTTGAACTCGGCTCCATCGAGATCTCATGGGTCTGAAAACTCGGTCGGCCAGATTGCTGCGAGATCCCTGCTGGTTTGGGTGGAGTCGGCTTTCCGTTTGAGAGTATCGGGAAGGTAGGCGTATAGTTTGTTGCACCATTTGCACTCCTTGCCTGTCGCCATGGGGCCAGAGTAGGCAACGACGGGTTTGCAGCACGTAGCGTGTAGCTGGAGGAATTTTCAGGATATCAGATCTATGGGGAGAGAAACCACTGGCCATTCATGCAGAAACTCAACCACCTCTGCCGCTGTCGGCCGGTTGGAAGGGTCTTGCTGCCAACAACTGATGGTCATATCCCATACTGAGTCCACCAGACCTAGTCCTTGCGCCTCGTGCGGACGAGCAAGCCGTTCACCACTCATCATCTTTAAAATAATGAACGAGGATTTGAAGCCGCTGAATGGGTTCCTTCCTGTAAAAGCCTAAACATGGGATCAGACATTGTATGAACCATCTATCCACCCGCCTTCCACAGCAGGTGTGAATACCGACCTCTATGACAACTGTGCCAAAAGCGAACATGTCCGCTTCCTGTGTGATTTCATCATCTCCCATGAGAATCTCTGGCGCGGCCCACCCTGCAGTATACCCCAGTGGCTGGGTTACGCGGACGGAGTTTATACCACGAACAATCGAGGCGAGCCCGAAATCCGTCAACCGTGCATGACCGTCATGGTCGACAAGAATGTTCGGCTAGTAGAGCGTTATCGATGCAGCTCGACCCGACCGAGGGAAAGTACCTGCCCCTTTCAGGTCTGCGTGTATTGTGTGGTTTGCATGAAGGTAGTTGAGACCTTCTGCCACATTTAATAGCTTGGGTGGATGGCGTTATCAATCAAGTAGGATTCCAGAGGAAGAACCCACCAGCCCAATCCGATTTGCACCTGGATTGTTCTCGACGTACTTGGTCAGAGTACCGTTCGGCATCCACTCTGACACAATTTGCAAAGGTTTCACTGTAACACCGATGAAAGAGACAATATTGGGATGCCTTAACCTCTTCCATATGACGATCTCTTTGAAGAATGACTGCGACGACCACTGGCGTTCAGCGGACACTAAAAAGGCGTGCCAGTACGAACCTTCGTGAGGATTGGGTCATCGGTCAATGTGACCCTCAACGCCTTGATGCATACTTTCATGTTGCAGTGAGTGCCTTCCCATACATCGGCAAACCCTCCAAAGGCGGCTGGTTCATCCCCGATTCTGGCGAGATCGCCGGATATGGTGTATGAGGACGGGAGGGCCATGTTGCCGCTACAGATTACTTGTAGTTTGCGCAAACATCGTCGAGAAACATCGTCGGCGGTGCCGATGGCGCTTAGGGCCTGTAGCATTTATTTCATAACTAGGTGAGAAGCTGGGAGGGGAGTACGCACTTTGTCGAGGAAATCGATCAGCTGAGCCAGCTCTGATCCCTGGAGGCTGGACAAATACTGTTCCTCGTCGTCATGCCGAATTAAGTCACGGATGAGACGCGAGATGTCAGAAGAAGTATCGAGGGAGTAGAGGTGCTGTAGTATCTGAGAGGCAGACATCGCGGGTGGATCGACCTCATGGGCTCCGCTGGCGACGGGGGGTCGTTGAAGGCGAGGCTGCCTCATGGCTGCAACACTATCGAGAGGGATGACAGCCATCGCTGGGAAGAACTGCAATTACCAAGTCGGCGGGTCGCGAATCCATCCCCGGCCCGACATTGCTTGACGCCCTTCGTTGAGTCCTCAATACACGAGCGCCCAGCGATTCTATTCCAAACAGAAGAATGACAAAATTCGCCTCTCGACCACTGTGGCTTTCTCGCCTTCGAAAGCGTAAACCACGCCGGGTGCTCATGTTGGAGAGTATGAGGGTGCCACAGCGGTCGAAGGGGCGTGTGATTGCAGGCTGAGGTACGTCAGTGCATCTCACCACCCAGTGAGAAGTCTCAAGCTCATGGTTTTCCGGAGCCGGGAAACGAACGATGATATTGATTCGGTCGGGAGTGAACCTTGCTGGGCCTGGGTTAACAAAGCACCGTGGATGTAGATTGGGCCGTTCTATGACGGGCCACAACGGACAAAATTCACGCGCTTGCTCCCGCGGTTCGCGCAGCCGCAAGCACACCGCCTAAGGGTCTTCTGCTCGGTTTCTTCCCTCTGGTTTCCTTTCCGATTCTGTGTTCTGGGCGCCAGTGTGTCCACACCAATCGAGGCAGTCCTCCACCACACCTGGGGATCCGATAAAGGACTTCCCCGTCCTTTTGTAGAACAACTGCTCCTGTTGTACTCCTTTCCACTTCGGAAATCCGTGGGGTTGGCTTGATTTCGAGCGGCTGTAGTGTCGCGACTCAGGCTGCGCACAGTTCGGAGGTAACGACAAACACTCGGTCCAACCTAGGTTTGTCTACAGGTTCCAATCCTTTTTTAAAGGGGTCGAGGTAACGTTGTCGGGTAGTGGCTGGGCTCCCCCCACTGCGCACGGCGTTTCTCACATCGGAAGTTATGGCTACACGATCTACCGCCTCTAATAGCATTGCTGCTATTAAGGCACCCACATTGGTCACCCAGGGTTCGTCGCGGATTGATTCGCAAAGACCCCCGGCCACGTACACAACGCGTATTCTTGGTTTGGTGATCAACTCGACCCCTGAACCATACGAGGGCTTTTGACACGGAAATAAACGGTCGGTGGTACTCCAAAACGAACTGCGAACGTCTCGCCTCCCCAGGCGTATGTTGCATGCACTCGCTAGCGTGGATTCTGTGCCTGTAGCCGTAAAACCGGATCCCGCTTGTCTCAATCATCCATGCCAGTTTCTGAGTGATTGACGAGAACACAGAGTCAAACATTGTATTTCGTTGCCTAATTCCTGATGGTTGGGACAGTGAGTTCGATCCTTAGTTCCGTCGATACACTCACGAACTTATATTTCATCACAGGTCATACTGGGACCGTACTGGGGTTCGCACGCAAAGGGCATGATCGTCAGACCGATGCGAGAGTGAACCGCCGCTCCGAGTCACTACTCAGTTCACTCACCGCCTCCGAGGGGATTCGAATGGTCCTACGAAACGATCAGGTTCTGCTGAGAAGACGCGTCGGGAACCAGGACACTCACGTCAAAAAGAGCTTGAGCGCCGTCGATACAGTACTACTCGATGCCTTGAGCCTTACATGAATCTGTTTGCCAATATTGTTCAGAAGCTACGTATGGATGGTTGACGGCACTGAGGATTACAGAGCGGTCATGGACTCAAGGAGAAATCCCCCGTCGTGCAAACGTTGACTTTCCCTAGAGATCCCCTGTGTAGTACTTCGACAGCGACCGACTGTCGGTGATGGTTTCTATCACCCAGGTTTCCGGGCTGTTCCTGTCCGAGGCTTAGTGACGATAACGGGTGGAAATGGCGATGCCGGGCACTGGGCTCCAATATGATCAAAAGGTAAACAATGTTTTGGGGCTGTATCCTATAGGAAACGGTCTATCGAATTGAAACTTGCTGTCATCTGGATTCGTGTGCAGACGTTGTGCATCCTACGGAGTCACCTACTGATTCTCTTCATAGCTCAAGAGTGGCGCTTACATGACCGACACAGCGGCAATGCGCTCGCCGTGGAAGCAAGTTGTGTCTACCTATTCACGCCTTCTGTATCAACGATACCAGTGGATGTAATGTGTTATTGAAAAATACTGGCGCTCCATAAATCGATATGTTACAGGAAAACAAGCAAAAAAGGAATAAGGATGAAGGAGAGTTGAGGTGACCGAGGTGAGGATTATAAAGGACCGTAATGTTGTGCGATGCAGCAGTGAGTTGGATCAAGGAAAAACCAGGAGAAAAAAAGGCTAAGGAAGGTGTACATGCTTCATTTCTTCAACCATCTCCGTTTACTGGTGTCTTCGTCCCCCGTCGAGAACCGAATTTCGAGAATAAGCTCTTGGCCTTATTGGAATGTGTGCTTCCTGACCGAGACCGGAATGACCAGGCAGGGGATACAGGCCGAGAAATGTCGCGAGGGTTGGCATCCAGATGATCGCCGCGTCCGCTATTCTGTCTTAGATGCCTTTCTTGTGATTGGGGCCGCCGAACCGGTTGCGCTGGATGCTGTACTGCTGCCTGGACTGGTGGATGGTGGTAATGGTGGTTCCCAACCGTGTGTCGCCCATCACAGCAAACCCTCACATTCTCCAAACCCTCAAAACCGCCGTCGGACATGGTCTCTTCGTGAAGTTCAAATGACAGCTCCTCTTCATCCTCGCCGCCCACGTGTTCATATGACTTGCTAGGACTGTATTGTGGCTCCCGCTCCGTCCATCTTAAGTACTCTGCAGCTGGGGTCCCCGATCGTTTGCCAACAGAACTTCGAAGTGACACCTGTGAATGACCACGTTGCCCTTTTGGAGTGTTGTTGAATGAATCCCCGCCACTGCTGAGCACGGTACCCGCGCTTCGCCCACTTCGATGGCTGTGGGGACTGGTCATTAAGACTTGCTGGTTTCGTTCACCGGGAAAGTCAGAGCCAATCGACATCGGACTGAGAGGTGCATCGTCATCCGCACCAGGGGGCATGGTACCAGGGCGAGCCAGAAGGTATTTCAGCGCCTGTGGACCCGTGTGAGTATCAAGTGAGTGGTCATAGGGACAAGGGGCTTACACTCAGCCAGATATCGTGTCGTTCCCTTGTGGGGGCGGTGAACTTCATCTCCCTGGTCGGAGTCGAGACGATGACGCTGTATTGATGGAGACCAGGTGGCATTGGGTTGGGATCCAGGACAGATCTGACATTTTCAATGTATGCTGATGGAAAAAGTGAGGGCAGTTCGACGGTAACCGACATCACACTGACCACTTTTGGCACTCGACTCTGTGACCGAAGAGGACCCTGGGTCGGCAGAACTCCAGTAGAGCGTCTTCGTGTACGGGTGAACCCAAAAGAACCTCTTATGCCTCCTCTCACCGTAGCCCTTGCCGATCGTCTTACGCGGGTACTTATACAAGAACTCTCCGATCATGGTCTGGGTGATCGCGTGGATGATATTGGGATCGGTGGTCTCTCCGTCGCTTGGTTGTCTGACAGAACCTGTGCGTCGATGCTGGAGGTTTGAGGAGTCCATGAAAACGTGATTGTCTGAGGACAGCGACGACCGGTGAGAGGACCCCAGAGATGTTGAGGACATGTGCTTCCGCCGAACAGAGGGCCCAGCAATAGACTGCTGTGAGTACGTAGCATTGTTGATTGCAGACCTGAAACTGCTAGTAGATGGAGGTTGCCGTATTCCGGTTTGGGACGGTGGCATGCTCGAACCGTGTTGCCTGGTGCCAAAGACATTGCGGTTGGGGACGGATAAGACCGAGCCGAAGGCAGGACTAGTTGCACGTTGGAGAAGTTCCGGCGGAGGTGGAGAAAGAGGGCGACCAGGCGGCCGGTCGGGGACGAAATTCGGGGGTCCCATGGAGCCGGTCGGCGGAGGTGGTAGTTTGGGTGGTGGGGGGAGAACCATCATCGGAGGCCTCGACCTGTCGACGGGGGCGGATAAAACCCTGGCACGCGGTACGTCGTCGACGGCTGCGGAAAGAGTAGACTCGATGGACTGGCGTCGATCGTGGTGGGCTGATCGAGTTCTAGCAAGTATGGTGGCGTTGGGGTCTCGGATTGACGTCTCCTGTGATACTGGGGTAGGGGCGGGGGAAGGAACGGAGATATTGGGTGAGGATAGTGGCGAGACGAGTTGGAATTGTTGGTTGTTGGGACCAACACGATAGAGGAAGCCGGGTTTTGGAGACACCGGTTGCGGGCTTGCGGGGATGGGTGCGGTTTCGACCGGAGGAGTGGAAACTGGAATGGGGACGGGAGCGGGAACGGAAACAGGAACTGGGGTGGTGGCAGGGACAGGATCAGTCTGAGGTACAGGGACGGGGACAGGGGTAGGAGCCGGAGGGACCCATTCATCTGTTTGGATCGATATCTCCTTGAGGTCTGGCTTGGGAGGGGGAAGGCGGATATATACAGGCTCGGGTTTGGGTTCTGGAGGTGCCGACACGACTTCTGGCTCCTCAGGAACTTCGGTCTCGATAGCCACCGAGGCGTACACAGGCTTGGGGGTGTCGGGGACCTCAGTGGCAACGGAAGTCGAAGCGTACACGGGTTTGGGAACCTCAACCTCCGGGTCGGTCTCCACGGATGATTCTGCGTAAATGGGTTTGGGAGCACGTTCAAATTGCCTCTGGACTGGGGCTTCTGTGGACGGAGAAACCACGTCCGAGGGAGAAACTGGAGCACCATGCCGGCCGCTCATCCGAACAGCCCCGATGCTCTCGTCCGAGTCCGAGTCTGAAGGATAGTCGTTGTCCGTAACGGTCATGATAGAGTGGAAGTCATCTTGGCTAGCCAATGCGACGTGCGATAGCGGAGTGATCAGGTCGGGGTTGTCCCTTGGGTCAACATATTCCCCAGCGTCGTTAAACGATGCAGGGGTGGCCCTGGCGTCTTGGTAATCATCTGCGTCTGTTTCGGTCTCAACCCCAGTCTCCGTTTCATTTCCATCGTCTTCGTCCTCGTCATCCGTCCGGGGAAGAGGGCGGCCGTACGTAACAGTATCGTCACCGCTATCCTCACGGTACAGAGCTCCTGGTAGCGACCCCGGCTTTATGGTGAGGCGGGAGGCATTGGAAAGGGTCACAGTGCGGCGAGAGCTGCTCGAGATAGGTAGCATCGATGGGTTGCCAGCATCCAAGGGGAACGCTAGGTTCCTGGGGGTTTGGACCTCGCCTTCCGCAGTGGTGAACCCCGGGGTCTGAGTTTCCATCTCAGCCTTGGCGAAGGGCACTGTCTGAACATCCATCTCCTTCACTGGCGGCGGGGCGGGGGACCACTGGATGGCCGCATCGGCGAGGACAGGTCGAACCTCCGGCAGAGTCTGCATCTCCGAGTCGACAGTAACGGGTTTGGGTTCGGGCATTGGGTCTACCTGAATTGCCATCTCGGAGGTGGGAGGGTGGACTCGGATAGGAACCGGAGGTGGTGGCGTCGGCGCCCTGATTATTGGTTCTTCATACTCCGTCTGGATGCCGATTTCTATCGTCTCGATCGTGTTGTTCTCCTCATTGAGTGGTGTCAGATCGATCTCACCCGTGGAATCCATCCCAATACCCAGCTCAGCTGCCAAGAGCTCAGGCTGGCCAACAAGCGATGGGGGTCGAGGTTCTTGATAAGCAGCGCCACCGCGTCTCCTAGGGAAGGTACCACCACGAGTAGCCCTTGATAAAACTCTCCGCATGGGGCTCTTTTGCAAGGACGCGGAGGAGGAAGATCGCTTAAGAACATTGGCGAAAGCGGGATCCATTCCCTCCACACTGACACGTTTCGAGGCTGCGTGAACAGATGGAGACATATTGACTGGGTTCGGTTCATCCTCCTCCTCGTGCTCTTCGCGATCAGATATATCCTCGTGGGTATCCTGGAAGTTATCGGGCATATGGGGTATCGGGGGAGGTGTACCGAAGTTTGGAGCTTCATCATCACCGTACTCGGATCGGCTTGGGCTGCGTGCTGCCTGGCCAAGTCGAGCAAGAAGACTGCCGCGACCTCTACGAGTCTTTCCTCGGCTGCCCACTCGGAATGGTGTGAGCCTGCGTTGGGGAGGAGAAGGCTCACCCTCGGGAGCATTTTCCTCGTCGTCATCAAATGGACCATATCCAGAAGAATCTCCCGATTTCCTAATGACCTCAAGTCGCATCTCCTTCTCTCTTTGCAAAGAACCCTTGAGGGTCGAGATTTGA
>Ga0307511_10003236_pt1 | contig 16761 bp, 18 predicted proteins | sample 13_EM_MG_FD_200266 | JGI IMG/M metagenome (GOLD analysis project Ga0307511, IMG submission 200266) | Populus trichocarpa ectomycorrhiza microbial communities from riparian zone in the Pacific Northwest, United States - 13_EM | ecosystem: Host-associated > Plants > Roots > Unclassified | place... | reverse complement strand
AATTGCCTAACACGAGACCTCGTCAGCCCAAACGGACTGTAGATCTGGAGGACCGAATCACCTGTGGTTCGTCCTTGCTATAGTCGATTCGGCTGAGCATTGTCAACACGAACGCGGCAGTTTTTCCAGTACCGGACTGCGATTGACCGATCATGTGTTGGGGGCTAAGGAACGTTTAGACTTGCATGGGCGATCGCGAGTTCCTGCACACGCACGGATCCTTGAGTAACAGAGGTAGAGCGCGTTCTTGGATTTTCGATGGTTTAGAGAAACCCATGTTGTAAATCCCTTTCAGCAGGTCTTCGTTTCTACGGTCGCAAATCGAGATCGCGGCCAACTGTCAGCTTGCTCTCACGTGGGTAGAAATCGATGAACGAAACGCACAACCCGAGTTCCTCAAACGTCTTGACGCTGTACAGTGGTGAATTTGGATCCAGCTGCTGATCTCCGACCGTGACCTAAAAGAGAGGCAAACGGATTCGCCCATCCGTTCTCCGTCACGAAATTGTTTCGCGAACGAAGGACTTCGACGCGACATACGGTAACATCGAACGTAGACTTGATGAGGTCCGTTTCTGAATCGTGGATACGCGTCTGATCAGTACTTTTCCGAGCCGGGATTTGCGGCTGGCCGCCCAGGTCGCGGGGGGAACTGGTATACGCACTGTCTTCTGGCTCAGATGGGGCCTCAGCCTTGGAATCCGGAGCCGGAGTGTAGAAACCTTCCGCATCTTTCTCCATCGTGAGTGTCGTGTGGTATATGTGGAGAGATTGGGCTTGGTTCAAAAGGTTATCTAACCTTTCGCCCTTTGACCGCGCCTCACTCGATCTGAGTCAGGTCACACTCATGTCACGTCACGCGAGTTGGGGGGTGAATGCAATGAGTACAAGCTTTGTGATACAGGTTTTCTATGGAATAAGTTACTGGTGTCCGTGCTGAATGGTATACAATAGTGTGTGTGTATGTACAAGATGTGAAGCGATTTTTTTGATACGGTGATAGACCGTTGCCGATCTGAATTCGGCCAACCCGTTCCCCTGGGGTTGAGGGCATGCTCGATTTCGAGGCTTATAGCGAGTCACGTCGAGGCGTGGATATGAGGGGTGTGGTGGTATGATGATAGACAAAGTCTGGTGATGGTGGTGGTGGTTTTCGGCTGTCTCCTGCGGAGAACTGCCTGGTTGTGGTGGTTGTTCAAAGGGCGCCCAAAATCTTGCCGAAGAGGGACTTTTTTGACTTGGTAGAGGACTCGCTCTGGCGACTGTTGCCGCGGACGAGCTCGTAGTATGGGGAGGTGTAGCCGTTCTCGCGAGGTGACTGGGTGGTCATGGAGAAGAAGGCGAAGGTAGTCGGAGAGGATGGGGAAGTGGGGAAGAAGTTGTAAGAGGCGGAAGCGGAGGTGGTAGCGTAGGCCATTGTTAGGTAATGGGGGTTGTGACTGGTTATTGTCTTGGAGGACGGATGAGGGTAGTGAGTTCGTAGAACGGAGAGGAGAGTGCGGATGATGATCCTGGTGATGGGGAGATCATACTCAGGCCACCCAGGTTATATACCAGCCTTCACACAGTTGACAGAAGCCTCGATGAGATGGTTTCCAAAGCAGCAGCGGGGGTTGTGCACCCACAAAACGGGTGTCGACAACTTCTGGACCTACAGGTCGACAAGGACTTGCGAGGACACACAAAAGCGCAGATAGTGGACCACAGTCGCCGACGGAGGAATCCACAAACAACCATAGCCGGCGAACAATGAGCGAAGAGAGGGGAACAAACCGATTGAAGTGGACAATGTGAGGAGGAGTTAGTGTTTACCCGTTTTCGGCGTTGAGAACGCGGGCTCATAACACAACCAAACAAAGCCCAAGCGCTTAGCGGGCCGTGATCCATCGCTGGAACCCGCACAATGCTCCAGACTCCTGAGATACGTGCGGAAATAGGCTCAAGAAATGGACGGAGTACACGTTGTCTCCGCATGCTAGGGGGGGGGGGGTCGAATTGTAAAAAATCGTGATTGCATCCGATCGCAGGAAGGTATCCGGGCCCCAAGGAGTTTCCATCTTTCCACAACGTTAACCTCCGTACATTCGTGAACTGGGGAGTGTCTTCGAAAAACCTCTCAGGAAACCAGTTAATCCCTCCGATTAGAAGGCGTAAGTTCCTGACGTGGTAGGCGGGACTCGGGCACTGGAATTGCGGAATTCTTGGGGTGATAACCTCCAGACGCTTTGTCTTCGGTATCTTTGAACCTATTCGAGGAGTAAGTGGTGGGAGGAGCAACGAAGGCTGGACGCTCAAGTTCTCGTGTTCCGCGCGGTCTTGGGGAGACAGGAGTTCGATCAGATCTCCGGGGGAAATAATTAAATAACGGAGGGAGAGGCTCACCGGACGAAGGTCGCGAACCTTCCCCCAACCTGAAGTTTACAATCACCCAAAAGAATTTGCGATATAAAGCTCGGGATTCGTGGGGGTCCGGACCAACACTTCCCAAATGTCTACCGCGTTAGCAGGAGTTTCGTTGCTCGTCATCGCGACGACCTCGCAAAGCCTGAGCGTCTTACCACCCAATCCCACCCCGGATGATGCAGATCAAACACAATTTCGTAAATCCATTGGCGCCCCCGCGTCGTCAGACAGAGACACCGGCAGGTCCAGTGGGGGGGTCCAGCCTGAAGGGGTAGACTTGTTGACCTGGATGTTCTGAAGAATGTAGGACGGGTAGAACTTGATCGTCTCTCGTCGAGCTCGGGCCAGCCCACCACGACTGCTGGTAGAATCCACAGGGATAACCCGCGCCCGCACTCTTTGACTGGGCGAAGCTCATACACCAGTCGTTTCAAACCCGGTAATAGGACACATACACAAAATAGATACCACGAGAAAGAGACTCAAGGACGGGGATTTGAAAACAAAATAAAACGGAGGAACAACGGAATGGAGTGATGCCGGATCAGAAGGGGTAAGATGTGCCCAGCCAGGTGGAGTAACCGTGGAAGGGATCAGATTTGGAAGACCCTCAGGCCTCGCCATCTGGATGGAGATCAGTCGTTCTCTCAACTACAGCCCCAGGCTCGCCAGGATTATTTCCATACCCAGCCCCGGAATATGAATTCTTGAGGCAAGTACAAAGAGGGGTACCATTGTTACCCGTCGGTTCCCCTTGCCCCCTGACATTGAACAAACCGGTGTGTCGAGTGGTGGCAGTGGGACCCGTCAACGCACTCCCGTTGGCGACCCGTTGGATGATGAGTAGCGGAGCAATCACCTGTCCGATCCATCGTCGCATTAGACAACTGGCCCAGAGATTGTTGTTGTGGGAAGGTACAAACTTGAATCTCTGCAAGGATTGGGAAGAATATATCCACAACGTAGCTTCCGCGGATCGAATTTCTCCCACTGACCAACGCTCCAACGACCAATAATGAGTTCATGGAGAAAAGGGCGCAGGACTCGATAAACATGGTGGAGGCCGCCTTGTACAATTCACTAATTCCAGCTAGAGACCTGGGGGCAGTGCGAATGTTCCTGCCGTGCAGGGCAAGCCGGATGACAATCATCAGGGTGAGGAGGACATTGAGTGAAACTGAGATCGAAATGTATGGAACACTGAACTCGGAAAGTCCGAGCCCATTACCCGAATCGACCATATCCCAGTTGCGCTGGAAGTATAGTGTCACAATACCAATTCCTACATTAATGGGATAGTTAGTCCGGAGTATCGTGGCGAGCTTGTGGAAAGGTAAAATGTATACCCAAAGAGGCAAAGTACAAGAGGCAGGGAAGGGCGATAGCCCAGAGGCTTGTAGAGTAGATAATGTAGCAGCGGTAGATCTACATAGGAGCAGACTAGGCATCAAACACCCGGGCGAGCGGGCGCAGCGTCAAACAAGGAACTAACCAGAAGACCATCTGCTAGCCAATTGTTCAAGTTGAACATTGCGTTGGGGACATAGCCGAGAGGCATTTGGCGAATCTCTGCCTGGTACGAAAGTGGCCCGGAGAGATCTTCAGGACCATAGTCCTTGCGGTTATCGATAAAGGAATTGGATTGAATGTGGAGGTTCACCGTGGTGTACACGGTCACAAACGAGAACATGGCCACAGTGTAGAATATGAGCCACCACTTGATGCCCTCCTCTCGGCGATGGGCGGATTTGAGGAGCGCCACCATACATTGGAAGAACAACAACGTGACCAAACCTAGGATAAACCGAACAATCGGAGTGAGCGCGAATAGATGAATGTATGGGCAGGGGTACCGTAGAGAATTGCGCCAATGAAGCTTCCAGCAAACGTGGCCTTCTCCACATTGTAGTCGAATATTGCGATCTCTGGAGCAGTGCTACTATTGGACCACGGGTCCACCCAGGGGTTGGACATGGTTTGTATGTAACAGAGGTATTGTAGCGGAGGGGGGGACGAGGGAATGGGGGAACGGGTAGAGTGCTAGTCTCCCCGTGTAGACCACGCCCTACCGCTGATCGTCCGCAAACGGTCGTTGGCCCTGCCGTTTGCCGGCGCTACACCTTCGATAATCACCGAACTGAGAGTCTGAATGTTGACGGCATTACCAAGTTCCTTGTAGTTGTCGAAAGATCGGATGGGTTGGAGGACACTGAGAAGTCCAATACAGTCCTTGGCTTGGGCGAGTGGCTGTTATCGTAGTGCCCTTAATTCATTCCTTCAGCACCCTGGTTATACAGTGGTCAGTTGTGTGGGTGCGAGCCTGGATGCGAGATATGTCTATCGCGAGGGTCGTTATGACTTGAAGCTTCGAACTCGTTTTAGATGAGAGGGTTCTTGAATCTGTGTCCCGAAGTAGAAAACTCGCCCACCTCACCCTCTCTCTCACGTCTCTGGCTTCTCGTCGTTTCCATCTGTCCTTTGTTCCTTTGGACAAAGTCCTCCCCCGAGCTTCATTATCCGATTTACTGGGACATCGTCACTTCCAACGCGCCGCAGATCACCCTCACCCTTCTCTCCCAGCACCTCAAGCCCACCACCGTATCCAGTCTCAGCCTGCCATCTTCCATATCCCAGTTCCACCGTAGACGCGTGTCAAACGTCCACAACACGGAAGATCCATCAACATCATTTTTCCCCTCGCCCCGCTTTGCCTCCCTTTGAGCAACGGCTCTTGTTAAGCGTCAGACCCTCAACCATGCCCCAGTTCGCGTACCAAGTGCAGCACTCTGGTCGCCACACCGTGACCTAGTGACGAACTCGACATCCCGACGTATCGCAAATTCTTGCTATCGAGGTAGCCGCAGACGTGGAATGGAATCGAGGGTTACGGAGGGGGCATGGCTGTTGACGCAAGTATTGTTATAAAACAAGAACGCAGTTAGTAGTGGTTTGACCATCTCCATGATGCAAGGAATACGGTTGACCTTGGGTATGTCTCTCTTCCTAGCGAAGTTGAAGGCACGTTCCATGAGTGGTATATCTGAAAAATGTATGGCTCAGACCTCCTGTACAAAGGTCAGAGCAGGATGCCGACGTGTGAACCTTCCTTACCTTACCGGTCGTAGGGGTTATCAGAAAAGCGGTGCGTGAACAGGCGTCCACCAATGCGTTCTGTCCACGCCCACAATCTGATAGCTGATCCCAAAAGACTCGAGGATCGCGGTTGAGGGGACGCACCGATACCGTAGTGGATGCGCTTGGAGATCGCCTGGAGAACTTCGACATCTAGCATCAAGTAGCAGCACTTCATAGTTCCAATCGCGTTCGTATTCATCGTTACCAATGTTTCCCGTTTAGAAGCTGCGAGTTGGACAGTGGTACCAGTGCCGGATGATACAAACAGGTAAGCTGAGGGTGCAGTTTGGCATGGGCTATACATGACCTGCTTCAGCTCAGAGTGTTTATATGTGGCTGCCGTCCGAGGTTAACAACCGACTTCAACGCGTCTTGACGCTCGGTTGCCCAGTTTGAATGGGGTCACCGTTACTCACCAGTGTCCGCCGAGAGCATCACGTAGGTGTCGACTGAGTAAAACGTAAGGTTCAGGAGTGTGCCTATCCAAAAAAGGGGGTTCTGGTTCCGTACAACACCATGCAGAAGGAACCGCAAAACGAAGTCGCGGGATGCGGAGACCCAGACCACTCGCAGAACGATACCTGCGATAAGATCCGGTCTGAACGACTGGAAAGGATAGAATAGGACGGGATCAGTCGGAGAGGGTTTCGTATTCCCGAACCAGAAGTCGGAAACCCTTGAAGAAATGGAGTTAGGCAGGGTTTTGGCGGGAAGAATCCAGAGAAACGAGGAGAGGTAGACGGTCAGTCGATGACAAGATGAAGAACCTGCCGTTGGGCCGTTCCGTCAAGCGCGCCGAGTGCCTAAACTATGGTGTACCCAACGCACCCAACCATAAGACCGTAACCGAAATCCGATCGAACCCCTTCGTTTCGATAGACCGCTCCCCATAAAATAGAGCCCAAATTTTTGTTTACCTTTTGATCGCATTGGAGTCCGGCAGGCCGGCATGACGCGCGGTGCGAGAGCTAGATTCCCCTCATGTATAACTCATTCACACCACCAAACTGCTCACAAAAACTTGACAATATACCACTCACTGGTTGCAGGTTGCTGACAACTTTCCAGACCGAAAAGCGAACAGGAGAACTGGATTTGAGGTTGTTGCACGCGCTGGCCCCTATGGCACCAGCTCCACGCGATCGGCTTAGATCTCGGCGCCCCAGCATGATGCCAGAGCCAAATCCCTGTTCGCGTTGTCAATTTACTCATAGAAGTTGACGGAGCAGCCCGGCGGCGCGAACCGCGAGTTGACGGGGCCCCTACAGGCCGAAAAGCGGTTGAACCGACCGGATTAACAGTCTGGTTGGCCCTGTGTGATGCCGGCCTGCCGGACTCCAATGCGATCAAAAGGTAAACAAAAATTTGGGCTCTATTTTATGGGGAGCGGTCTATCGAAACGACAACCGCTGTAAACGAGCGTCCAGCGCAGCCCCCACCGCTCCCCTCACGACTTACTCCTTAAAGGTGTTCAAAGACATCGAAAGTGAGGCGTCCGGCGGTTATCCCTCCAAGAATTCCACAAGATATCATCGACGAGATCTTGGATCACCTCGCCGCAGATTCAGATATTAAATCCCTCCGAGCATGCGCTCTCGTATCGAGATCGTGGGTTCCATCGTGCCGACGACACCTCTTCCACACTCTCGACTTGACTTGGGGGAGGATGGACAGATGGCTCTATGCGTTCCCGGTGCCCGAGGAGAGTCCCGCCCACCACGTCCGGGCCCTACTTATGACGATGGGATGGATTAGCTGGTTTCCCGTCAAGTTTTTCGAACATACTCCCCAGTTCACAAATGTGCGAAAGTTGTCTCTGTATGGATGGGAAGATTGTCCGGGGTCCCGGCTACCTTACCTTTTTGGGTCGACGAAAATTGTAGCCTATTTGACCATCGAGGCTTCAACTGGTGTCAGCCTTGTGGGAATCTGGGACATCAGCAGATCGCAGAAAGTCCGCTACCGCCTTGCAGCACCGAGCGATCGAGTTACTTCCCTAACGAGGGCTATGTCGGACATTATGGCGCGGCTATCGAACTCGGACGATCTGTCATTACTGTGTTATTTCAACCCGACGGACCCGGGGTATCCGTGGATAAGGATTGGGACGGTCCAGAGGGGGAGATTGAGTGGGGAGCTGTTACTCCCCGGCGGCTACCGCAACAGTGATCACATGAACATGCTGGAGATCCTGACTGGATTGCCATTTTCCAAGGTGGAGATTGACTGTGCGCGCGAGCATACCCCCTCGGTCATCAGGTTGGTAGAACCGTGTAGCAAGGCCATCGTGAGGCTATCCCTCAATGTCTCTTTCCGCGGTAAATACCATCCGGTAGATTTTGGTGCGTGGGGTACCAACACTGACGCCACCCCTAGGCGTAGGTCCTGACCGCGGGGCCTTTGGGCGGTCCTTTGATTTCTCCGAATTCCCAAGGCTCAAAGAAGTGAAATTCTTCCATCTTGTCTCTCAGATGCACAGGGGTCGTCCCTGGATCCCTATGGCCCTTTCAACCCTTAGTCCCACCACCTCTCCGCACTTATCTTCCCTACAACTCGCCTTCATCGGTTCACTCTCCGACCTATCCCCGCAATTCTTGATCGAAGATATGGGTAATGTTCTTCAACGGATCGCAGACCAGGTCACCCGTATCAAATGTGAATTTGAGGGAGCGGTCGATTCCACGGTGATCCAGGACCCGAAGTTTGAGTCGGTGTTAAGAATACGGTTCCCAATGTAAGGTTTGTGCCAGTGTTAGCGAGACCTCGTAGTCGCGCTGATTCGTTTTCATTCGTACTCCGCAGATCCTCCGGTGCAACGATCGCTGAGCTTGAAACGGGTCGGATCGCCTCTTTTGATTGGTCGCCCTGCGGAGTTGGGCCATTCGGTTACGCATGCCGCCGATTGACCTCCCTCAGCACTAACCCCGGCATACTGGATTCGGATACTTCATATACATGTGGTAGGTATTGTGTAATGCACGGTAAACTGCGCCCGGTGTGCCCCGAAACCAATCTGCGAGCATTCCATCCAACAGCCCCAAGGTGATTCACTGGTTCGAACAACCATACTACTATTCATCTCTCAGAAACATGACACCTGGGCTCGAATGCCATCTTCGTTCAATTGTGAAATGCTCGAGCGCAGATCGTTGAACCGGCCCCTACGGGATATCGATTCCGCGGTTCGGCAGGAAGCCTGAAAGACTCGCCCCCTCCCCTTGTTCGTGTTAGGGGTGTATAAGGCAAACCGGTTCGGGTCGTCTGCCCCAACTACCGACAGAAGAGACCCCACCGGCGGTGGTTTGGAACCCAGAATAGGCTAGCTGTAGGGGGTCACAACGACAGCGTCAACCGGGCGATGCTCCAACCGTGTTCGAGGTTACAGATGAAATCCAGCATAATGGCAGTGTACAAATAGAGCCTAAATCAGCGGGACATAACGCCCGAGACAAACAGAAGAGAGTCTATGTGACCAGCGAGGGCCACAACTTCGTCCTGATCGCTCAGTCGTGTCATCACAGGCTTTGTTTTCCTCGCTTTCGCTTTCGGGCGGCCTTGGCGGCTTTGACGGCGGCAGGCTTTTGGAAGAAGTCGGAATCAGTAGCGAGATCAAGGGAACGTGGATGCTCACCTTCTTAGCCTGGGCATTCTTGCTCGAAACCTTCTTTGGCTTCGCAGCAGTGATCTTCTTGGTCGTAGTAGTCTTCTTGGAGGAAACCTTGGGGGGATTTGCGGTCCTCTTAACCGCGATAGTCTCTCTAGTCACGGTGGTCTTCATGGTTATGGTAGTCTCCGTAGTTGTGACGGTCTTGTTTGCTATCATGGTGTTCTTCTTGCCCGCCCTCCTCCTAGATTTCTTGGGCTTATTAGCTGCGCCCTTGGAGATAGCATTCCCAGGTTTCTTGGTAGATGACTTCTTCGCCATTGTGTTCTTGGACCCCTGCTGGTCGAGGATCGTTTCTCGGCGGTGGCCTTGGTGGAAACCGATGGGCGGACAAATGTGTCGTTATCTTGTCTCCTTTGTGGTACTGGGAGGTCCCTTGAATAGATTGAAGAGCAAGGCCACTGTTTGCGTACCTCCGTGATAGTGTTTCGAGAAACACCAGTTCGGGCTTTGCCTGGGTGAACAACAATGCGTTCCTCGGAGACGAGTCAACTTACAGCGCTAGTTCGCGCCCATTATAAGATTCGCATGCATTTTACCGTCTGGCTGCACACAGAAGAGATTAACCGGAATGGTTCCTCTGTTTCTCATTCCGACCTCATGCTCAAGTTCGATCCCATGCCGGATCCGCCGGGCTGCCATTTTGCTCCCACCGTGCCGGCCTACAAGAGATGGAACAAATCAATCCCTTCCCGTCTTTCTCCATCATCTGTTTCCCTCCCCCTCACGGCGATACTCCACATCACCCACGACCGCGTCGACTGCCAGCACAACCATCAAATCCTCGAATCCGCCGAGCGTGTAACCCAAAATCGAGCCTTATGATTCTGGGATGCTGAGGGTGTCTCCATTGCATAATCGTTAGTGACTGATCCGGATTCTCTGCGTCCTTTGGTCTCAGTGAGAAGTTGGCTACCGCTTACCCTGGCTGGAGACTTCTGGGCGCACCGATCTCACATCGAACCCGTCCTTTGCGTTCGTTAGTTATGAACAGAGCGGGAACGAGGACGGCGTTCCAGGTGAGCCCTGCAAAGGAACCATACCAGTCGCCGGGAGCCTGATCTCACCGCGATTCGATGCCCAGTCGCCTTCCTCCACGGTCAGCTGCTCCTCTCGAGTATTCTCAAATTACTCGCCATCGGAACGCCTCGGGCATTACGGTAAGAATTACATCCCACACCACGAGGCCAGAACCTCACAGCGTTGGAAGTAGGACCTTCACGCTTCGGAAGAGGTCCGTGACTGCTTACCAGATATTCGGTACACTTGACCCAATCATCCGTTAGCGAGCGTCCTTCATCTTTCACGACGCATGGTAAGGAATCTCACGAGCTTCATCTGGCGGACCTGTTACCAAGTCAGACGTGGAATGGACCGAGGGCTACGGAGTGGGCATGGTTATTGACGCGAGCGTTGTTATAGAACAAGAACGCGTTAGGTGGCAACCTCCATGATGCGGGGAATAAGGTTGACCTTGGTTGACCTCGGATAAGTCTCTCTTCCCAGCGAAGTTGAAGACACGTTTCATGAATGGTATATTTGAAAAACGCATGGCTCCGACCTCCTACCCAAATGTCAGAACAGGATGTCAATGTGCGTAAACCCTCCTTACTACGTAGTAGTCGTGGGGTTTATCAGAGAAGCGGTGGGTGAAAAGCCGTCCACCAATGCGTTCCGGAGTGCCTGCGTCGACAATTTGATGGCTGATTCCAAAAGGCTCGAGGATCGAGGTTGAGTAGACGCACCGTAGTGGATGCGCTTAGATATCGCCTGGAGAACTTCGGCATCTAGCATAGCAGCACTTCCATAGTTCCCATCGTGCTCACATTCATCGTTACCAACATTGCCCGTTTAGAGGCTGCGAGTTTGGACAACCGTACCAACGCTGATGATACAAACAGGTAAGTTGGGCGTGGGGTATGGGTTGCGTAGGACCTGCGTCGACTTAGAGAATTTGTGGTACAGTGCTTTGTTTACACCGGAGCCCACCTTCGACCGCCGAGAACAAGTTGATCATCGAACGTGATATTGCGTTCTCCAGAAGGGGAGACCAGAAGGCCACCCTGGGGCGGGGGGAACTACACGGCGAGACTGTATCGGCAGGGCGAACCCGTCGACCACACGAAGGCCGTGCTTAGTATTTACTAATCGAGAGATGACGCCTATGTATGGCTACCAGAACTGGCCATATCCCAGGTAGCGACGCGTCCGGCACAGGTCACTAGTTTGAGGCTCGCAACCGAGTTCAACGCGTCTTGACGTGCTCGGTTGCCCGGTCTGAATGGGTCATCGTCACTCATCAGCGTCTGTTAGGAGCATAATGGAGGCGCCGACCGGGCAGAACATAAGGTCCAGGAGTGCGCCCAGATAACAAAAGAGGGTTATGGTTCCGTACAACGCCATGCGGAAGGAACCGCGAAACAAAGTCACGGGATGTGGAGACCCTAACCACTCATAGAACGACCGGACAGGATAGAATAGAACGGGATCAGCCGGCAAGAGTTTCGTATTCCCGAACCGGAAGTCGGAAACCTTTGAAAACCTAGAGCTAGGCGGGATTGGGCGGGAGGAACCCAAGGAACGAAGAGAGTTCGTTTGTGGGGCGCTCGAGCGCGAATCGTTGAAAGTGGTCACCCCCACTGCGGGATATCGATATCGATTCTGCGGTTCGGCAGAAGTGGGCAGGTGTAATGGCACCTTGTCCCAGAGGGCCATTTCCCGGAACCGTGTTCAAGGTTACAGATAGATTACAACGCGTGGCAGCGTAAGGACAGAGCACAAATTAGCAGAACAAAACACCAGAGGTGGACAGGAGAAAGTCTATATCAACGAGTGCCACACCTCCATCCTGATCGCTCGTGTCATCCACAGGCTTATGGAAGAGGTGAGAATCGGTGGTGGGACCAAGGTAGTGGGAATACTCACCTTCTTAGTTCTTGGTCGAAACCTTCTTTGGCTGCCCATTGGTGATCCTCTTGGTTGCGGTAGCCTTCTTCGGGGGAGCCTTAGGGGTGGGGGTCCTCTTAATTGTGGTCTCCCTAGTTATTGTGGTCTTCATAGTCATGGTAGCCTCCATGGTTGTGGTGGTCTTCCTTGTTATTGTAGTGTTCTTCGGTGGAGCCTTCTTCCCAGGTTTCTTGGTAGGGTTCTTCGCCATTGTTTCTTGGGCTTCCTGCTGGTCGAGGATAGTCTATCGGTGGTAGCTTGGTGGAAACTGGCGGGCGGACAAACGTGTTGTTATCTTATCTCCTTTGTGGTACTGGGAAGCCCCTTGAATGGACTGAAGAGCAAGGCCACTGCTGGCGTACCTTCGTAACTGTTTTGAGCAACACCGGCTCGGGCTTTGTCGGGGTGAACAACAATGTGGCTGTAGGAGACAAGTCAACTTACAGCGCCAGTTCGCGCCCTATAAGATTCGCATGCACTAAGGTCACGCGTACTTACATACAGTTTCGACTGTGCTGACCCATTCTATCCCGAGAGGTCTGGGTGGGGAAATCTACCGCGCGTCCAAGGGGAGTAACCGAGGAGAAACCTTCAGGAAGGAGATGAGAGTAGATCGGCTTCGACGAGTGGGAGGGTTGGGCGTATTTGGTCGTACACAGAAGAGATTAGCCGAAATGCTTCCTCGGTTTCTCACTCCGACCCCACGCTCAAATTCGATCCCATGCCGGATCCGGGCTGCCACCATTTTGCTCCCACCGCGCCGGCCGACAAGGGAAGGAATAAATCGATCCCTTCCCGTCTTTCCTCATCATCTTTTTCCCTCCCCCTCACGGCGATACTCCACATCACACACGACCGCGTCGACTGCCAGCACAACCATCAAATCCTCAAATCCGCTGAGCATGTATCCCCAGATTGAGCCTTACGATTCTGGGATGCTGAGGGTGTCTCCGTTGCATAATCTTTAGTGAGTGATCCGGATCCTCTGCGTCCTTGGGCTTCGGTGGGGGAGACGTTGGCTACCACTTACCCTGGCCGGAGAAGATTTCTGGGCGCACCGATCTGACATCGAACCCTTCCTTTGCGTTCGTTAGTTATGAACAGAGTGGGAACAAGGACGGCGTTCCAGGTGAGCCCGCGAGAGATCCCTGCCAGTCGCCGGGAGCCTGACCCCACCGTGACCCGATGCACAGTCGTCTTCCTCCACGGTCAGCCGCTCCTCTCGAATATTCTCTCTCAAACGATTTACCATCGGAACGTCTCGTGCATTAGGTGGACCCGGAGGCGGAACTAGCCCGAAGGACAGGTGTTTCTTCAACCCGCAGAAATACAGAATCGTCCTCTTCGATCAGCGTGGTGCCGGAAAATCTACTCCGTTCGTCACTACTCAGCGCCCGCCTCCGTATTTTAACACCAAAAGGCTGGCCGCGTTCCCCTTCCCAGGAGCGCGTGTATCGAGGAAAACACCACCTGGGATTTGGTCAAGTACGATCTTGCTTTGCGATAGTGCGTGACATGTTAAAACCCCAATCCCAGGGATACCGAGAAGGTCCGGGAGCACCTCGGAATCGATAAGTGGCATGTTTTTGGAGGCTCCTGGGTACGCTGGAGCCGATGGGCATTTACCTGGTTTCTCGAGCTGACGGTGTTTCAAGGGATCCACGCTTTCCTTGGCTTACGCCCAGGTATGCATCTGTGTTCATCCGGGCTGTCTACACGCGGTTGAACCCTCTACAGTCTCACCCTGAACGTGTGAAATCACTGATACTACGGTAAGAGTTACACTCCTAACCACGAGGCCGGAATCTCACAGCCTTGGAAGTGGAATCTTCACGCTTCGGAAGAGGTACGCGACCGCCTACCAGATATTCACTAAATCTGACCCACTCACCCGCTAGCGAGCTTCGCTTCTTCTACCAAGAAGGGACCTCCTTCATCTTCCCTGACGCATGGTAGGGAATACTGTGGGCTTCGTCTGGTGGATCTATTACTGAGTATGGAACAGGGACGAATATCTCGCACCGATCCCCGAGGATGAGAGAGGCGATTTGGTTCTCGCGTATCACACGCGTCTCAATTCCGCGGATGACGAGGTAAGGAAGACCGCTGCCAGGGCATGGTCGCTATGGGAGTACGTACCTGGCATATATGGAAATGGATCACTAATCCTTTGACCTTGCAGGATGGCCACTTCGAGGTTATTTGTCGACCCGGCATATCTTGAGGAAGCGGAAAAAGACGATTGGGCGAAGTATGTCTGTCATGGAGTCCTTTCAACTGTGGGGAACTAATGGCTATGGGGTACCGTTCTCAGTGCGTTCGCCAGGATAGAGAACCACTATTTCTTCAACAGCGTACGTTTCCGGAAGGCCAGTCGACGGCGCCAAAGCTGACTCGGTCGACATCAGGGGTTCATGCGTGACGGGCAACTTTTGGAGAAAGGGGAGATTGACAAGATGTACGTGGTGGGTTTCTATGCTGATGCCGTCAGATGCTCACCATCATGACAGCCGGCACATTCCTTGCATTGTCGTTCAGGGCAGATATGACGTCGTGTGTCCGGTAGGTCCCCCGCTTGCCCAGCCTTCCATTCCTCGCCGTTTTGACGTGGAGGGTGTGCTTACAGGCTAAGACGGCTTGGGAGTTGAAGAAAGTCTGGCCGGAGATCGAGCTCCATATTGTACCTGATGCGGGGCACTCGGCAAGGGAGGATGGGACTTCGAAGTTGCTCGTCGAGGTGGGCCGTGGTTCAGAAACGCGATTGCCTTGCACGATGCTGACCAACACCGTAGGCCGCGGATAAGTTTGTAGACCTCAAGTAGACTGTGACTGTGTCCCTCCTTCCCCTCGGACGGTGTGGGGGTTGATATCATTAAGAAGGGTGTTTAATATCCATGGTCAAGTGGAGCAATATAGATTGGGTGGGAAGCCTTTACCTTGTGTATTCGAATTCTATCCCCACGGACGAATTGGTGGTGGATATATGGTCGCAAAGGCTGTATGATTGATCGCACAACAACAGGGCCCTTCTGATCTAGAGGAACCCCGACATGTGGGGAGGAAGAGCTGGAGGACACGAACGAACAGAATCAGGGTCGATCGTGTTCCGGACGCATATCTATGACGGCGGCGTACACACGGTCGCGGTCAGAGAGGTGCTCCTATCGATGCTGGCATCTCAGCTCTTCCCTCGCTTCATACGAGTGCAGGACCCCGTTTAGCTTGGATCCCTCACTGCGCTCCTGCTGTGTTTCCTTGCCAATCAGGCCAGGGCCAAAGGGTGTGTTGTAAGTACAGTCTCTGCACCCTGTGCTTAAACTCTCACCATGAAATCTGTATTTGCATGTCATGGTGCACATGTGTAGGTCCAGTTATCATTGGTGATGAGCAGTGACCTGAAGTGACCATGAATTGGTAACTAGCCACTTGTCCCTTGTGGCTCACTCAGTGGCCACTCTCACAGCCCCTAGTATATACAGCCTAATCCTATAGTTGCATTCATCTATCCTAACCATCCAACTGGTTAAAGTCACTCTTAGGGAGGTAACAAATCTGTTTGTAGTCCTGTTTAGAATACTTGTAATCACCATAGTGGGAGTGATGGTGAATGACACCAAGTGAACCAAAAATAAATTTCCATGTCACCTCTTGTCACTCATTCTCCCCCATGACCATTTTGTTATCACTCAGTATCACTCATCATCACAGTGGGGATATCGCCCCAGGTAACTGGTCATCACTCATTATCACTCACTCTCACAGCTTATTCCTACCTGACATGGGTACTCTTCTTCAGCCCTGGTCACACAGGGGCAGCCATATCTAGGTCCAGTTAAGAAGACTCCTGACACCCAACAAGTTGCCTAGGTGACACTGTTATCTGGTAGCCCTGATAACTTGCCCCTCCTCTCTCTTCTCACTTGCTGCTTCATCACTTGGAGCACTCATTACAGGCCCACCTCTTAGTTCAACATTTCTCCACCCTGTGACCAGTGAGTGTCTGTTTGCATTAAGTTACCTACTCAAACTCCCCTAGTGGTACTAGTGGGAGGATAATTGTCTTGTTGTATAGGTATAGGTCAAGGGGCACAGTGTGAAAGGTGGCCCTGACAGCAGACCCTCCTTCTTTCTCAATCACTACTTCATTTCACTTCTGTAATAGCCTTTAGCACACTCACTGTTATGTAGCAGTTCAATCAACCATCTGACAGGTATCAGAAATGATCTTTTATCAATTATGATCAGTGTCAGTAATGCACATTTTACATTCTACTGTATAATTCCTGGCCAAAGCAACATGACAACATAACCCATACGACAGCAACCCTCCCTATTCTTAACTGGGGTCAGGAAGCAGTGTTGGGAAGATTGCCTGGAGGTTGCTCCTGTCCTCAAAATCTCGTGAACAGAAGAAGCTAGCCCCAAGCTTTCCATCTGCAAAGGCAGTTTCTGCAAATGTTTGGGCAATGGTAGATTTTCCAGTCCCAGCCAGGCCATTCAGCCAGAAGATGTGTTGGCTTGAATGGCCTATCAACCACTGTTCAATCTCCCAGAGGACCTGCTTCCTTGTTCCCCTCAGGCACCCCTGCCTGTTCCCACAGAGATACCCAGCA
>Ga0307511_10003235_pt1 | contig 16763 bp, 23 predicted proteins | sample 13_EM_MG_FD_200266 | JGI IMG/M metagenome (GOLD analysis project Ga0307511, IMG submission 200266) | Populus trichocarpa ectomycorrhiza microbial communities from riparian zone in the Pacific Northwest, United States - 13_EM | ecosystem: Host-associated > Plants > Roots > Unclassified | place... | reverse complement strand
TAAAAGGCTGGGGAATGCGCAGGACACAGGAAAGTAGTTATCGGTAGTGGTAATGGCAGCAGCGTAATGGAACTGTTAATGTTAGTGTAACGGGAGCGGGCTGAGGTAATAATGTATATAAGATAGGCCGTTTATACTATGATGAAATGAATTGGATAATCCTGGTGTTGAGCTCGCTGATATGTGGAGTTATGGTTTCCCCTAGTATTGTTGTGAGAGCAGATTCGATGACTCTTGGTTTCTGGCACTGTAATATGTCTTGCATTTTGGACGTTGCTCCTGCGAGCCAAGAAGAAGGCTGTGTTGCTCCCCATCTAGGAATTGCACCACCAAGATTTGGTCGCCGAATGCAGTCATGTTCAGACCACAGCGGCACTGACCCCGCCTTATAACAACGTGGATGGCGTGAACTATGGACGCCGGGTTCTCGTCAAAATAAGCTTTGGCTGCTTACTGACTGTCAGCTTTCAGCCCTCCCGATCGGGGAAACCCGAGTCCTCAATCAAGGGGTTGTGGTCCCGAAAGGCTGGGGCTTTCATGTCTTAACCTGCAACATTGAAACCAATGGCTAGGCATTGCAATCAGATATCGCCATCCAGTCGGCTGAATATTAAAGAGAAATAGTGCTATGAATAGAAAATATAATAGCCTCTACTGGATAATGTGCAGTGTAACCATCAACTGTCGATGGAGAGCTTCCAGAATCTAAGCCACCTCGGTGTCTGCACTTTCAGATTGCCCGTGAGGAGCAGAAATACCGTGGTGAGCGACCCCTGGAGTCAGTCTAACGTTGCACGAGCTGGGGCGCAGAAATGCTTTTTGGGAGCACCCTTTAGGAGCGAGCCGTAAAACGGTCGGGCCCTTGCAGACTGGATATTTGTCTTCTGCTGTTTAATATATCAGGTTTTGGGGGGCTGTGGTCTGAATCTGTGGTTCATACCCACACGCTAAAGAGACGAATATATACCCTACCTAGCGGGAGCATGTGTGGAGCAAGCATTGCGGGCTTCGAAGTTGTCAATATTCTTGCTTCGCCTGGTAGCACGATTTTATTCAACAATGCTGAGCCCAATTCCACGTTGCAAAACACCCGAATCATTGCAGCCACCAGTCCAGGATCCTTACGAACCCTGTGGTGGTGAATGCTTAACGGCCCAGAAGCCACTCCACCACCGGAGAAAGGTTGACACCATTATAGCGGGCGTCGGAATACTTGTGGATGAAGTTGTTAGCAAACGAGAGGCCTGGGGAAAGTCCTCTGGGGCTAAGCGGAGGTTACCTGTATGTTTAGCAGTATTTCCCACTGGCGAAGGTGCGATGTTTTTGGAGCAATTGCTCACAGTTGGGGTTGACTGAAGGCAGGTAATGCGATCAACCTGGACAGCTATGTAAAGCTCAGGCAATATATCGCTCAGCAATTGGGAGAAGTTGATGCCGACATACCCAATTCGGGTGACTTGGTTTCCATAACAGGCAGTAGCCCAAGGTCGCCCTCACCTGACTTCGAGGACCTAACCCCTGCAAGTTGGTTGTCCCCAGCTTTCAGTGGCCCTAACTCACCGCTACCGCCGCCATTGAACTTTCCGCCGGACTTCCTCAGCTCACCTATACTATTACAAAACCGAGGGTTGTCACCTGGGTATGTTGATGCCCTTTCATAGGCCGCAGGCCCTATCCACTGATTGAAGTTCCCAAGCTGGGGTTTTTCCGCTGATATTCGAACAGTTGGTCTCCTACAACAGCCATAGCATATGCATTGACCCCAAGAAGTCGAATCCTCGACAATGTGGATAGCCAGGAGCTCTTCCAGTACTATCTGGATGTTCCGGCACGACGCTTGGTGGACTCATCTCCCTCTTACATAGACTTATTCCGAAAGTACGTCCCTGCTATGGCACAAGAGTCGCCTGCTTTGATGGAGGGATTGCTAGGACTAGCTAGTATCCAGCAGGAATTGGCAGAAGGAAAAGATGATAAACCATCAGTGAAAGCAATCATGCACTACCAAAGAGCCTTGGAGATGCACTATCAATCCCTGCAAGACCCTGATACACTCGAGTCGGACATACCACTTGCGACCAGTTTAATATTGAGCCATTATGAAGTATTGCCCTTAATTTTGGTCTAATTAGAGTAACAGGCGGCTGACATACTGCCAGCTGTGGAGTGGAGAACTAATTAAGCTCGGGGTTCATATGATAGGTTGTCGGGATATCATCGAGTTGCGAGGTAAACTTTGTCCATACCATCATAAGATTGAGAGGCCAAGCTGACCGCATGTAGGGAAGGCTGCCCATATGACTCCAGTTGGTCGGGCACTTTTTGCTGCCTTCCGGCGCCTGGACGTTAGCACTTCGCTGATTTCTGGAAATCCTAGTTTCCAGACAGATGTAGGCTCCCTTCCAGAATTGAGTGGAATGCTCCATGGTTAATGCCAAAAAAATAGGATTGGTGGACAGTAGACCCACTCACGAAGACACCTATCCTCGAAGGCTCACCACCCCTTCTGTCTGCTGATGCAGCGTTTTCAAAGCTATGCGTGATTTGCTCACGGTTGTGCCATTTGAAAGCCTGGATTATCCGACGCCGAAGGGCGGTACATCAGTCAACACTAGACTGCCCCGAAGGGATCCGTAAATCAAAACGAGAAGTCCTGGAAGCTAAGATTGGTCTTAAGGTATCCAGACTGGAGGATGACTTGGGCGGTTGGCTTAGGGAGCTACCACAGTGCTTCAAGCCACTAGCAGAGCAGGAAGGCAAGGACGATGATATCAATACCACAGAGATATGTGATATCACTCCCAAGTTGTATAAGCATAAAGCAATAGGTCTTGTTGTAGCGTATGGTATTGGGGTACGACTGCAGCTGCACCGGCTACGATACCCTGATATTCCGGTGTTGGGCCCAGAAGCTGGCTCCCAGTGCCATACAATGTTGCGGGTATTTGCAGGTCTGCCCACTAGCTGTGATAGTGCCATGTATATATTGACTATCCAAGATGCTGGCGTGGCGGCCTAGTTACCCTGAACTCATACTGACTCTTAACTAGGACAGCTCCACTATTCGCAGCAGGGATAGAACTTCGCCAGAAGCCCCACCAAGAATGGTTTCTTTCTGAATTAGCCACGAGAATTGGAGAAACAGGCCTACACGCCCTGAAGTTCCTTCGGGAGGGCGTCCGGTTTGCGTATTTGAAGCTCGACGGCACACGCAAAGGGAGGTTCATAAAAATTAAGGAAGGGGCTGCGTCTCGGTAAGTTTGGAGCCCCTAGTCACTCGTGTGGCTTCCTTGTTTAACTTTTGCACTGGCCTCAGCACAGTATTGACCATCCTGCGTAGTATTGATGGCGTTTCCGAAAATCTCTGGTCCGCAGAAGGCATGCTGTGCTCTATGGAGGCACTATCGCTGTATGAGCCAGATACGTCGCCCGGGGGGGCTACGTTTACCTTCCAGGGTGACTTTGATCTTGCAGAGGTAGATTTGGAAAATGAAGTACCATATGAGAGTGCATCATCCAGGGCCTCGACTTTAAGCCCAGACAGGGCCTTTCCACCACCGGCCGAGGAGGGGCGACAGAGAAAGAGATCCAAATCGGTGTCCCCGGGGCCCCCATTAAGTAGGGATGGGGCTTTGTGAAGGGGTGGGAGGGTAAGATTAGTTGGATTGAATGCATTATGTGGAGGTTTATTGTTTTGGGAGTACTGGTTCTGATTGGAATGTTTGTGTTAAAACTGCTCTGGTTTGCATCATCTTCTCCTTTTTCGGGGTTTTTTTTTTCATTGTATAGATATTTTAAAATGTTGCTTCCCTGGCAAGATATCAGCATTTCACTTCTCTATAGACTTAGAAACAGGGTTTTCAATAGACAGCCCCATCTCTTGCTCATAGGCTCGGATTGATACTGGTTGCTGTATATTTCTCTCCCCTTGTAGGAGCTTGTCAAAGCCCATAAGAAGCAAACAGCTGCGGTATAGCCCGGCAATCAACAAACCTCCAATCTCTGTGCATGGTGCGACTCCAAACTTTCGGCACATTTCAGGGAAGCTTCGGCCCGCATCGGAAGCCAGTACATTTTAATCTACAAAGAGGGTCTATTAGAACTTCCATTTCGTCCTAAGGGATTCGTGGTAATCATTAATTAGTATGTTGAAGCTGAGTGTCAACACCTCTTGCAAGGGTTTGTGGGTCTGATTTAAATAGTAAACTGTGGAAGTGGAGTGGGGATGGAGGGTGAAGCTTAACCGCCATAGGAGGGGTTACCCTGAACTGGTTTACTCCTGCCATCATAGCTGCATTTATTGTTGAGAATAACAGTCTCAGTACATGTACTGTACATGAGATGGGTGTACGGCACGGTACTTTAGAAAGAGATGGGTGGAAGTCAAAAGAAATCTGCCCTTCAAAACCAGCAATTCTTCCTTTTATACACAATGGAAAAGGAAAAGTAGCATTACAACTAGAACCGAAAAGGGCGCACGCAAAACCATATCCCACAAAAAATTTTTTAAAAAAAAACCGTTTTTGTATTACTGCAACGTGAAACGCAGCCCCATACATCCCCCCAAATATTTCCAAATGAAGCAGGAAAATGAATTTTGAGAAAAAGGAATCTACGTTATGGTTTTTTGAGAGGAAATGTACATCGACGGTTTAGAGGATAGGTATGTATGTGGTGTGATGTAAAGATATTAGTGGGAGAACTGTATATGCATTATGTCATGTACACAGGATACCCTGAAACCATTAATCGACGTCTTGGTCTCGGTATAGGTAGTATCTGTCGAGTTGATGATTAGTAAGTATATTTCGGCTCCATGATTCTTTTGAGGGTTGGAAACTTACTTTGCCATTTCGTAGGAGGTCCAACATATAGCAGTGCTGGGCATAGTTGTGAGAATTCTCGGTTTCAGGCCCCTGAAGAAGCCTGTCATTCCGCCCCTCTCTTTTATGATTTTTGCAGCATCAAAGAGACCAGAACCTACTCACCACAGCAGTCAATACATATTTTGTGCCATAGGGTAGAGTGTGAAACATACAATTCCTTATCCTGAGGTCGGTAGATGTACCCCGGGTCTGCAACAATGTCTTGATGACATCTAGTGGGGTGGTGATAGCAGCCGCTGCAGCTCCCGCCAAGCTGCCAGAAATACAATGCGTCAACGGATCGTACCGCTTCTTAGGATTCAACACCTTGGCCAAACTCTCGTAGCAGGTAAATTGAATAGCCGTGAATGGGATCGTCATGGCCAATGTGGTGGGATATGAAATATAGAATGCTCTCACGCCTTCGTTCTTGTATACTGTCCGGGCACAGTCTGCTATAGATTCGTAGGTGGACCCATAGACTTGCATCCTTTGTTTAACGACTGTATACTCAGGTCTGTTAGTCATTGATACCCCGGAGGCAAGAACTTGGAGAGGAAGCTTACCATCAAACGGATTCATGAGCGCATCACTAGCAGTTGTCGCACAAGCCCCCGCAGTGGCTGGTATCCCATCTCTTCGTTAGCTGTCACACCCCTTAGGAAGCCACTGATAGGGTCAATGCCTCACCAACAGCAAGGGGATGATGCTCCTCTCCCTCATTCCCCCCTAACCTCTGCTTTACAAACTCGTAGGTACCGAAATATACAGCATGAGCTGGCCCTGTAACCCCAATTGATGGTCAACGTCAGCCTTCTATTCAACCCACAGCACAGTGGCATCACGGCAGAATACATACCCGCCCCCAAAGCCACACTAGCAATTCCCCTCCACAGAGATCTGGCGCCCTCGGTCGAGGATATCTGAGTAGCGGCATTCGCAATACCGGTATACATCGCCGAAGGCGTGGGGTTCACAATCTGCATCCGAGTCTGTCCCGCGGAGAAGGAAGCGAGTCAGTAATCTTGTTATAGTGATTCCGGGTACCTGACTTCTCACCTTGATGGCATCTACTGGGTACATCACGGTATGCTCCTAAATCTCCAGCAGCTTGAATCAGTGTTTGCTCTCCGCTATATGTGTAACAATCCGCTTCATACCATTATCCCGGCAAATGCACCTGCTGCTAGGTTGGCACCTAGACTCCCACCTGGAAGAGCTTCATACTCTATTTCTGGTATAGACTCATGAGGGGCCATGGAATATCCCGGGGCAGAGTATGTAACTCCGGGGGGGGTAGGTAAGTGAGAGAATAGACTCGGAGGAGTGTTTGTTGCAGTAACAACCACCGAAGTCCTGGCTATCACAATGGATCTTATCAGATGGAGCTGGCGATGGGGTTGAGATTGAGTTGGAGGAAAGGAACTGGTTGGTGCAAGAAGCTAAGTCACTTTGAGGCTAAGACCGTGAAGTTTTCTAAATTGTTTGGGGCACCAGATGCAGGAAAAATGTTTTTGCACAGGACGGTGGAGATTTGTGGGAGAAGCGTTGGGCTCAGGCTTGCATCACTATGATATTTACCAGGCTATGGGGAGGTTTCAACGGACACGGTACACACACTAGCAGGCGATTTCTATGGCTGGGCAGAGGGCCACCACCGCCAACTACCGACGCCGACGTCAATTATCTTCCTCCAGGCCGTGATACTTGTCCCTCCATCACAAAGAGTACATCCACTACTGTTCACAAGAAGGCTGGGCTCAGTGCTCTGGTTGCACAGGCTCGGGTCTGGACTTAGGACGGTCATCCGCTCCCCCATGTTCGCCTCTCGTCGCACCTACAGACCGCCCTGGGAACCCCACTTCTGCGTGTCCAACGCGGAGGGATACTGCCATGACGGCCGGCACCGGCGTGATCATGTATTGACCCTATATATGGCCGTCAGTCGTGAACACTTCCGCGGAGAAGCATTGCGACCTGAGGCGAGACATTGTGCAGCGGCGACACGGGTCTTGGCAACATTGGTATTTGTTGTGATGACATTCTGTAAGCGGCTAGGTTCAAATTTTTTTCTGTATCCAGATAAATATCCAATGCGTAGAGTCCGTCGCGGATGCTCTCAGCCTAGCGAGGGAAGTACATTTTCCGCCTTCGAGACTATTGATCAGGAGTAAGTTTAGCCATTATTCGTCGTTCCGCAAACACAGTACCCCGCACTTCCGGGTGTGTACCCGGAGGGGGGATATAGACTCACTATTAACGCTTGTGTTATCCGGCTCAACGAAAGCCTTCTTGACTTTGCCGTCCTCCACGATAATTGCATATCTCTTGCTTCTCTTGTTGCCAAAAAAGGCCGACAAATCGACATCCATACCCATGGCCTCAGTGAACTTGCCCGAAGGGTCCGCGATGAAACGGATCTAGGAATCTCTTAGTATAGTGACTTCCCAGTTGGAGATTAAGAGTCTGTCCCACTTTGCTTTTCGTTGCCTCCGGCAGATTCTCACCCCATGCCTGGTGTTGAATTAGCAAGTCAGCATTTATGCAGTGGGTTGCGATGGTGACGATTATTCTAAAGAACCTTTGTGACAAAAGAATCGTTGACGGCAACGACATAAGTAGGTGGAAGCTTTGCTGCGTTCTTGATGTAGCCGGGAATATGGATGGCAGAGCATCCTGGAGAGAAGGCACCTGGCACGCCAATGATCAAGGCTTTTCCCTTTGGCAATTCTTTTGCTATGGAGAGCTTATTCCCTGGGCTTCCCTCCTGTACCTCAACATCGGGAATCGCATCACCGACATCGATGAGAAGCCGAGGATTGGCATGGAACAATCGGCGGCCATGCGAGAAAGCTTGAGAGCGGAGGGTGAAGGCTTGTCGGAAGGCCTGCATCGTGTGATCAATCAATATGCAATTAATTGGGTGAAAGATGAAATTCGAGGGGTTGCTGTGTTGTTCACCGTTTAGTAAATGCGGGTCGTGGGGCCTGATGTCGCTCAACGGTGGTGGTCATTTGGAGCCCGGCCCGGATGATGTCGTGACGCCGGGTGCGTGCCATTGTCATTCTCGTCATGACAGGCTCATGCCTCACATCCCAGAAGCCGTTCACCATGTACATATGTACACGACAGCCCACGCCCGCAGTGCATCTCAAGCACCTGAGAATGTACTGTAAGGGCTGCACCTACATAAGCCCCACATGGATACATAAGCGTGCCCACTGCGTTCTGCAGCAAGGAAGTGGTTCCTTTGATCGTGATCATGTCTACACGCTGTCAGATCTACCTAGATGCATCTCCACCTGGCCATGGAGGGATGCCTCTTACCCAGCGCAGAGCCAAACAGATTCCAGGAAACGGGTCTACATAGCCTCGAGATAGCTGATAGTCTTCGCTGGCCATGGGGTTAATGGATTACCGGGGAGTTTATCCGTGTTTCCACAACTGAAAGGCAACTTGCTCCTGTGCATCCTGGCCCCCTTGCGCGCTCAACGTGCCTAGCCGCATCTCTTCCGAAGGTCCCTTGAAAATCCACCCACATTTAACTCGACATTACGACTGACTGGTGCATCAAATTTATTTATGGAGCGGTTTCTACCTACCGGTAGTTGGACAGTTAGCGGAAGAGTAAAATCAGCCACAAAGCGATATATAGAGATCAATTGATTCTGCCTCTACACGTACATTGGTTGCACGAACGACTTCCTGCAGCTCAACCGCCATAAAGTACGCACACGCAAAGAACAATTCAACGCCCGGCTCGGTCTCTGTCTGCGATCCAAGACCCCCTCCCATCTCAGTCAAGACACAGCACCGAAAGTGAGCCACATGATTAGACGGTAGCTGGAACAAGTAGTCGGATTGCGCATCGCATAAAAATGGAGAGAGCATCAGGCTCTGGTGGGGGCTCGAGTGACTTTGTACGTTCCCAGAGCCCATTTGTCGCAGTTGACGAATCGCTGACAGGATCGTAGGTGAAGAAACTTTACAAGTAGGCAAAATTTATCACTTTGGCATAGGGGAGTTCTAATAATCGTCTCAGAATGCTAGAGGACCCTACCTATCGTCATATTGTACGGTGGAATGACGAGGGTAATAGCTTCATCGTTCTCGACGTAAATAGCCCAAGCAGCAATCACTTCAAGACATGTGAATAACAGCGAACAGAATACAGAATTCACAAAAAATGTCCTGCCTCGCCATTTCAAGCATAGCAACTTCGCAAGTTTCGTCAGGCAGCTCAACAAGTACGCCTTCGCACACCTTGTTACCGGCAATTACTGACCTTTGTAGGTATGACTTCCATAAGATACGGAATACAGATGAGCCTGGTGGCTCGCAATACGGGGAACAGGTTGGGTAATCGGCACTCCCAATGACAGCACCAACTAAAGTGTCAATAGGCATGGGAATTCAAACATCCAAATTTTCTGATGCACAACAGAGATCAACTGGATAATATAAGACGGAAAGCACCAGCAGCGAGGAAACCTGCACAGAAGGCAGCGAGCGAAGATCCAGCTGCACTTCAGGCCGCATTCGCCCAGATCGAGGAATTACAGGGCCATCTACAGCAATTGAGAGATGCCCAAAAGGGTATAGATCACCAATTAGGGCGAAATGATACCATGTGCCAGGCTCTTGTCACGCAAGTGGGGAATATGCACAAGAAACTGATGGATTATGAGGATTTGATACAGCGGTTGATGGTGCAACTGGCTCAGAAAGAAGTGGAGTTGAGGGATATAGGAAGGCGAAACCCACACTTGCTAGGGCTTCAGGTATCTGAATACAACGAGTATCGTGAACGTGATGCATTAAGAGGTAATGGAGAGGAGAAGAATGAAGAGGGTAATAATGAGGGGAGCGATGGGGCCGAGGACGATGAAGATGAGTATGATGACATGGAAGAGGACATGGATGAAGATATGGATGAGAATGAAGGTGAAGATGGGTCCGAGGAGCACCTGCCCACTTCGACCTCAGTACCTTCTCAAGGATTGGCGTCGTTTATTATGGAGCACTCTACACCGCTTGGGCAGAATTATGACCAGGTAGAACGTGACACAAGCGCCCCAGGGCCTACGGCACTGGAAATTGATGAGATATTAGGGACACGGAACTGGTCCATTGGGCCCTTTGACCCTGGAGGAGTTAGTAATAACCATACTCCCGATGAACAGCAAACTAAGAACATGTTCGACCTCCTCTTATCGAAATCAACGAGGGACACCCAGTCTTGGCTGAAACTTCCAGGCTTGAACCCCAAGGTTCAGGGCCGAGTGAAGTCGTCGGATGGGCTCAGCGTGGTCCTGTCTTCGCCGGCCGCAGCATCTTCTCATTCTTCCGCAACACCACCAAGTGGTACCATAGAGGAGCTTATGGTGAATGGACTAGCTGAATCAGCGGATGGTCAAAGGTACAAGGCGGCAGATGGAAGTGATGGAGATTACACCCAAGTGTCAAGGTCAAGGACTGCAACATCAGTGCCACCTCAAGTTTCTGTCAAGGGTGAGAAGGAGAAGGATGGGATTACAGCCAATGGACATGCAGGGATTTATCTGCCTCCCATAACAGAGGTTGGATCTCTGTCATCTGGACCTAGTCTGCATACCCTATCCCAGATAAAGCAATCACTCGATGCAGCAAACCTTGACAAAGGCAAAGGGAAAGAAATCACAGGGGCTCCATTGGAGAGAAGGGCGCCGCCCTCTCGGCATTACACTGCTCCAATTCTTGTTGTGGATGACGACCCAATGTGTAGACGACTCTTGATGTTATTCTTTAGCTACAACAAACAAGAGGTAGACTGTGCTGTGTGTACACCCCCATCCAAAAAATGGTTGGAGATGAGCTAATGCAAATTAGAGCGATGGTATATCCGCGGTTGAGAAAGTCAATCGCCACAAATACTCCATCATATTCATGGATGTTATTTTACCATTACTCGATGGCATTTCTGCAACTAAATTGATGCGCAAGACGGATAAAGAGACTCCAATTGTTTGTTTAGCCTCTACTACTAATGATGTCGATCTTGATCGCTATAAAAGAAGTGGTATGCACAGACTTCTGTTGATAAAAACTCATGGCTGACTGTTGGGAATAGGGATGAATATCATACTATCCAAACCATTTGGATTCAAGAAATTGTACGAGACTATGTTAGAAATTATGCCGGAGTCCGCGGGCTGGGCCATACCACGAGGCCTGAGGGCAAAACGGAATAAGGGCAACAATCAGCAACGGGCAATAGTCTATGGATCTAACGGTGATGGGCAGGAGAGCAGGTCTGGTGATTTAGCAATATTCTCTGGCTCAAGCAAATTCACAGAGATAATAGGAAATGGGCGAACGGATACGACCGGTGAAACCATGGCTGATACTGGCGGTCGGCAAAATAGTGTTTCTGGGGCAGATCATCAGATTTCTGCTCCCCTTGGCCCGTTCTGTCTGAGGCCGATGTCTATTGCCAATCTGATTAACGAGAAAAATTACGATCCCAAAAAACGTGAGCATACGGAAATGGAAAACCAAAATGAAACAGGAATCGGTGAAGGAGCGGGCCCTAAGAAGCGGCGCACGGAAGCCACTCCCGAAAACGTCGCTCCAGAGGTTTCATCTGTGTTGGGCTTGGAGATTTCGCCGTCCTACATTGACACAAACCCTGCCAATGACTACAGTATATCACTGACAATGGAAAACCCGCCACCTTTACCAGTTTCACAGGGTTCACTTCAGGCTATGCTTGGCCAAACGTAGATACCCCTACCTCCATCTATAGTTGTTACCCAACTAACGCGTTCAGTATTACTACTTCTGGATCCCTGGGCTTTAATCCCGAGGATTCCGGCTTACAGGACGCCTTCCCACATACCAGCGTACCTACTGCGACAGCTCCGTACCCTATTGAGAATGGCTACATACCAAAGGCGGAGGCACAAGTGAATCCGTCCATGCAACTAGGCACCTTTCCAGTTTATTATCAGACCACTGAAGATGAGGTGCATTCAATAGCCATAGGGAATGTGCCCCAGCCTTTGGTTGCAGGGTTTTCGGAAAGAGTTGTACAGGAAACTGAAAATTTGGCAAGCCTCTCGTACGATGGTTATCGGGTTGAGTGAAAAATCGTATTGATTTGCAAAAGGTCCATGTGGAGGGTGCTGGTGCTTTCTAACTCGCGATTCCTAATATTTCTCTTGCTTTTACTTTACTTTTTTATTCATGGGTATGGTGTTTGGGACTAGGTCTGTTGATGTGGTAACGAGGTTTCCTTTTGTTTTGTCAAGCCTGTTTCTTGTTCTTTGTATTACGTAGATGGTGATACTGTTTTTAACAGTTACCTTGATATACAATTCACGTAGAGTACATTTGATGAGTCAAGTTAATAGTTACCCTGAATATAATCTCTTTTGGTGGGCTTACGCCTTATAAGGAATAGCTCGCCGTATTGCATAATATATCATTAACCTGGTTAACTGACAGGATGTCCACTGTCGGTCATGGGCGGGCCTCGCCTCCGGATCGGACTTTATTTACTACAGTCATCTCTGTGCCGGCGACATAAATTTGCGCTTAGAAGCCCTCATTCCTATCTCGCCTCAGGCAGCTTAAGGTTTAAGGTACAGTTAGCTCCTGCTAGCTATAGATTCATATCTACCAGCCCTAGTAAGACTACTTTGATACCAAGTATACTCCCGATGTCGGTTTTCGGTACGTTGCCAGATATCAAGAGATTGTCGGAGAGAGTGATAAGGATAATGGGAGGGAATCCAGGGAAGGTTGGCCATTCGGTGCTCTCCTCTTTTCCCTAGAGTTTTCTATCTGACGGGGGAGAGAGTAAAAAGTTTACATTGCAAGGGTCGAATACATATCTCGTCGGGACGGGAGATAAGAGGATATTGATTGATACTGGTAGGTGTGAGAGGAATTTTTCCCCACTTCTTCTGTTAAACTGTACCTTTATATTGGATTTGAAGTTGACTGTTGATGTGTATGAGATAGGTGCGGGAATTGAACACTGGATCAAGACACTGAAAAAGGTCCTTGCTGATGAGAAGGCCGAGGTGTCTACTGTGCTTGTTACCCATTGGCACTATGACCATGTCGGCGGGATTGCCGATCTCAAAAAGATCTCTCCCGGCACGATAGTCTACAAGAACCAGCCCTCAACAGGCCAGGAGGACATCACCGACGGACAGGTTTTCTCTGTCGAGGGAGCGACCCTCACTGCGCATTATACCCCAGGGCACGCAGTGGACCACATGTGTTTCTTCCTCAGCGAAGAGTCAGCACTATTCACAGGTGACAATGTCCTTGGGCATGGGACATCTATGTTTGAAGATCTAGCGACATACTTGTCCTCTCTGAAGAAGATGGAGGAGATACCTGGATTATCGGGGCGAGGGTATCCGGGCCATGGGGAGGTGCTAGATGATGCAAAGGACGCGGTGGATGGGTATATTGCGCATAGGATGGCAAGGGAGAGGCAGGTTTTGATGGTAATGAAGGAGGGGCATCCGCTAGGTGGGGACGATGCGATGACGGCAATGGAGCTGGTGCAGGTGATTTATAAGGGGGTCCCGCGGGAGCTGTGGCCTGCGGCGGAGATGGGGGTGGTACAGATTCTGGAGAAGCTGGAGGGGGAGAGGAAGGTGATCAGGGAAGGGGAGAGGTGGGTGTTGTGGGAGAGGGCAGGGCTGGCGTAGGTGGGTGGGGCTGAAGTGGAGTGGGGTGTGGGGAGGGAATATCCTTTATACCATATGGTCGAGTCATGCTAACTTGTGTATTACTAGTAGTACACATGTTCATTGTATATTGTTTTTATTTTATACCAGCCTGGAACGCCGTGTAAAAGTTGGTGATGAAATCTTCCAACATGCCTCTCAATCAGACACTCGCACGCCTTGGCTACATATGTACTGTATGTAACAGTACGTGTTGCATACAAATGCAGGGGATATTGATGAGTGACTGATTCCGATGCATATTGTACAGTATGTACATGTACTTCTTACCTACCGATGTAGCCGATGCTTGCATACTGTACATACTTTCGGGATTTTATCCCTGGTGCCCCATCCCCGTGTGGACCCTGAAGAGCAACCAAACGAATAATAAGGCGGGCGGCTGTGTGATCCGCATTGCTCTCTCAACTATTAGAGCCGCGGTGCATCCTAAAAACAAATGTTAATGCTGTAGGTAAAGTAATTACGGTAAGCCCATTCCCAGAGGCCCCCATGCATGCTGCAGCAAGATGAATTGATCCATAAATTAGATACAGTACAGCAGCTTCCCCCCCCCGGGGCACAAAAACCAACCAGACTCCGTACTCCACGTACCAAAAACCCCCCGGTTCCAGTTTAAATTCAGCAAAAAAACCTACAAACTTGTCGGAAAGCTTCAGTTCCCACCCGGCGTTGATGACATTTTCTACCGTTCTCCTCGCCATCGCTGGTTTAAGAGCTGGCTACGGGTTTCGCTACAATCGTACGAGACGAGCCGACGAGTGAGGGCTCCGGAGGCCGCAGAGTGGGAGAAGTCTGAGTGTGAAAGTGAAAGAGTGAGAGAGTGAGAGTGAGAGTGAGGGTGAGAGAGTGAGAGAGTGAGAGAGTGAGAGTGAGAGTGTGAGAGTGTGTGTGAGAGTGTGAGCTACGGAGCGATGAGCACGATAGTTGTCAAACGCCCCGTCGCCACGGTTGTGTCCCCGGTACCGAAAGCTATGGGGAAGAATAAGAATTCAGCGGCCGCGGCAGCAGCAGCAGCAGCAAAGGAAGCCAAGGAGGCAGAGAAGGCTGCGGCGAAGGAGGCTGGTGCTGGAGGGTTGTCGGCGTATGGATGCAGTATGTTTCTACTTCTCTCGTCCTGTTGTTGGTTGGGGAAGGGGGGGATCGTGTTCACTGGGTGGAACTTGGGCTCACGTTTGGCTGAATGATGGTGGTGGGTCATGGCGGGGAATAGGTCACATACAAATCATCCTCGACGGCGCAATGGCGTCCGTACGGGACAGTTACGCATCGGCGATTAGGCTTCTGGCAGACCCAAACCGGCTCGATGCGCAGACGTGCAGCAAGTGCAATGAGGTGCTGACGAGGACGATACTGTGTTTGCAGTGTAGCAATGTTGCATGTCAGAGGGAAGCAGAAGCACATTCTAAGAATACTAGGCATATGTTTGGTGAGATCACCACTGGGGAAGCTGATGAAGGGGGCAATGGAAGTGGGACTAGGGCTAACTTTTTTGGTTGGATGCGGGACCTAGGGATCGACTCGAAAACAGCATCAATGTATTGCTTCCTGTGTCAGGACTTCATCTACGACCCGTTTATAGAAAAGACTCGGATAGCAAAGCAGGAGGAGCTGATGGAAGGGAATGGTGGGTCATACCCTCGCACCACACATGGAGAGCGCGTTCAAGATTACACAAACAATCCAATCACTTGAAGAGGGGGCACCATTCTCAATAACTATTCCTTACTCGTACAGTCCGTAAGAAGCGCAAACTCGACGAGCCACCAAAGCCCTCTCCCGAAGATCTCAAGTACATCGAGACGAATACGGTCAGTGCACCATGCCGAGCCACGGGCCTACGCGGATTTTATAATATGGGTGCAACATGCTTCATGAGTGTGGTATTGCAAAGTCTCATACATAACCCGCTGATACGGAATTTCTATTTGACGGATGGACACCGTGCAAGGGAATGCCCGCAGACGAATTGTATGAGCTGTGCGGTGGAGGAGGTGTTTGCGGAGTTTTTTACATCCGATAAAGTTGATGGGTATGGGCCGGTAAATTTGCTAATGACAAGCTGGAAATGCGAGCAGGTATAAACCCCCCCCCGGTTCTATCTCCGTTCACCTCCGGTGGTGGTGCTCACGGTCAAACTCTCTTGTAAATAAATATAGGCACTAGCAGGTTACCAACAGCAAGACGCCCACGAGTACCTCCAATTCCTCCTCAACCAGTTACATTCTTCCAACGGCGGTATTACAGATTCGAAATCCGACGTTGGCTCTTGCAAGTGTATCATCCACCGGAGCTACTACGGGAAGCTTCAGAGTGATGTGACATGCGGGAGCTGTCAAAATGTGACGACTGCTGTGGATCCAGTCATGGATTTATCACTCGAGTTGAAGCCGAAGGCCGAGAAGGGTAAGAAAGGCGCAAATAACAATTCTGTAAACATAAGCAACGGAGTTGATGAGAATGGAGCACCCATATTGAACCTTCAGGAGTGCCTTGAGCGATTTACGACTCCGGAGAAGTTGGGTGTGAATGAGTACAACTGTGGAAAGTGCTCGGGGGGTTCGGGGCAGGAAGCTACGAAGCAGCTTACTGTAAAACGGCTGCCTCCAGTGTTGTGTATTCAACTCAAGGTTGTATTCAACCCCCCTCTCTATTGCCCGGTTCATCATATGGCGTATTAACTCTTATATGTAGCGCTTCGAGCATTCGGCCTCTGGATCCTCAAAAATCGACACGAGGGTTCGATTTCCTGTCCAGCTAGATATGACGCCGTATACCACCCGTGCGAAGCGGAAACCCCCGGTGGCAACTAAGGGTGCCCCGAGTGGGCAGCCACAGCAGGGGCCTCCGGCAAGCTATTTGTATGAGCTATTGACGGTGGTGGTGCATCATGGGCAGATTAATACGGGCCATTATATCAGTTATTCGAAGAGCAATGGACAGGTAAGGGGTATACAGCACGCTGGTGGGTGGGGGTATATGGACTAAAAGCTAATATATGAATTCTAGTGGTTCCGCTTCGATGACAGTGTGGTCAGTGTAGCCACCGAAGCCCAGGTGCTGGGGGCAAAGGCGTATTTGCTCTTTTATATTGCAAAGAGCCTTGGTACTCCAGCAGCTTAATTGAGCAACATAAGACTATATAAGGGGA
>Ga0307511_10003234_pt1 | contig 16764 bp, 15 predicted proteins | sample 13_EM_MG_FD_200266 | JGI IMG/M metagenome (GOLD analysis project Ga0307511, IMG submission 200266) | Populus trichocarpa ectomycorrhiza microbial communities from riparian zone in the Pacific Northwest, United States - 13_EM | ecosystem: Host-associated > Plants > Roots > Unclassified | place... | reverse complement strand
ATAGGGCCATCGTCAATCCGAATACAATACCGCTTTCCATTTGAGCACGTACGCCATCCGGATTCACTGCCACCCCGCAGTCGATGGCGCAGGTCACTTTGTCCACCCTGACCTGTTTCTTGTTGCCCATGGTGACTTCCACCACCTGGGCCACATAACTTCCAAATGATTCATGCACTGCCACCCCGCGATAATGACCTGCAGGGGCGGGGCTATCCCAGCCCGATTTCTCCACCACCAGGTTCAATGCCCCCAAATGCCGGGAATGATCTTTCAGAAGGATCCTTCTATAGGCTACCGGGTCTTGTCCGGCTGCATGGGCTAATTCATCGATCATCGTTTCCATCACGTAGGCTGTATGTGTATTGCCCACTGAGCGGAACCACAGCACCGGCACCGGTGACTTTGTCGTATGCAAACCAATAAAATGATCCGGTACTGAAGTCAGGTAAGGCGAGCCCTTTACCCCTTCCACGGAGGTATCATCGACCCCCTCCTTAATCATGGCGGCAAAAAGAGTACCGTCCACGATCGACTGCCCGGCAATATTGTGCTGCCAGGCCACTGGCATTCCTCCAGCGTTAAGTCCCACCTTCACCTTATGCACATACGCCGGGCGGTAATAACCACCCTTTATATCGTCCTCCCGTGTCCATACCATTTTTATGAACTGACTGCTGGCCTTTGCAATCTGCACTGCTTCCGATACAAAGTCCGATGACGGAGTGGCCCTCCTGCCAAAGCCACCGCCCAGGAAAACCGTATTCACCGTTACCTGGTCCGGGCCAAACCCCAGGATCTTCGCTGCCGCCGCCTGGTCGATCCCCGGCATCTGCGTCCCTACCCAGATCTCACAATGATCAGCGCTGAGCTTCACTGTACAGTTAATTGGTTCCATAGCGGCATGCGCCAGGTATGGAAAGACATATTCCGTCTCTATTATCTTAGCCGACCCTGTAAGGGCCGTTGCTGCATTTCCTTTTTCCTCGGCCGGAAGTCCCCTGGTCATAACCAGCTTCTTATACTCCGCCAACTGCTGAGGCGTATCCAGCGTAACATTGTCACCATTATCCCACACGATATCCAGGACCTTCCTTCCCTGGTTTGCCGCCCAAAAATGATCCGCAATCACTACCACTCCCGTTGGTATTTCCAGCACCTGCCTCACACCTGGAATAGCCTTCGCCTTTGTTCCATCAAAGGATTTCACCTTCCCCCCGAATACCGGTGCATGCGCCACCACGGCCGTCAGCAGACCGGGAAATTGCATATCCATCCCGAACTTCGCCTGCCCGTTGGTCTTATCCGAAGTATCCAGTCTCTTCGCTCCTTTGCCAATATATTTCCATTCCGAGGGAGGCCGCAGGCTGACCTTTTGCGGAGCAGGGAGGGCTGCTGCCTCCTGGGCCAGCTCGCCGTAACTTATTTTTTTGTCGCCATTTATCACATACCCGTTCTCCGTTTTACAGGCATCTACTGATACTCCCCAGCGGCGGGCCGCGGCCTGGACCAGCACCACCCTGGCCGTAGCTCCCGCCATCCGGTAACGGTCGAATTCCGACCAGGTCGTACTCGACCCGCCCGTGATCTGTATTCCGAATACCGTATGGAAATAATCTTTCCCGGCAGGTGCATGCTCTACTTTTATATCTTTCCAGTCCGCATCCAGTTCATCGGCAATCAGCATCGGCAGGGTTGTCCAGATGCCCTGTCCCATCTCCGCATGTGCAAGTAGAATAGTGATCCCATTATCCGCGTTGATCCGCAAGTATGCATTGGGTGAAAAGCCATCGGGGCCACCCGATTTCAGGTCACCTGCTCCTGGTCCTTTCCCATCCATCACCCGGTTCGCTACCGGAACCCTGAACGAGATCAGCAACCCTCCGCCCAATATGGCGCCCGTGCGGATAAAGTTCCTGCGGCTTACGGATGGCTTATCCATCGCCGTCCCTTTTTCTGCTTGCTTATCCATTGGATCCTCCTTTCTTTTGTAATTCCGCCGCCTTATGAATTGCCTGCCGGATTCGCGGATAGGTCCCGCAGCGGCAGATATTGCCCGACATGGCATCATCGATATCCTTATCCGTCGGATTCGGGTTCTCCCGGAGCAATTCTGCTGCCGACATCAACTGACCTGACTGACAGTATCCGCACTGTGGCACATCCAGTTCCGCCCAGGCCCGTTGCAGGGGATGATCGTTATTGGCAGAAAGCCCTTCGATCGTCACCACCTCCTGACCGGCAGCCCGGCTGACCCGCGTCACGCAGGACCGCACCGCCTCTCCATTCAGGTGCACCGTACAAGCCCCGCATTGCGCCACTCCGCAGCCGAATTTAGTACCTGTCAGGCCAAGCAGATCCCGCAACACCCAAAGTAAGGGCATCTCCGGACTCGCATCAACATCGTATGAACGATGGTTAACTTTAAGCGAAATCATAACTATCTGAATAAATGAGTAAAAGCGATAAAGACTTTCCCAGGGGCGGGAGAAAGGACCGACATACCATTGTTATGGTAGTGAAAATTTACACCATTTAATGGGACCTATCAAATTTTCAGGCAAATTTTTTGCCTTATTGTTCCATCTTTAAACCCCTTATATCCAGCAGGATATAACGCTTTTTGGCTAAATATGGATGTTGAATCTGAGTAATCCTATCACCTCATTAAAAGCAGAAATATTTGTTCAAATCATTTTAGTCTACTAATTTAGTAGACTAAAAGAGTCGATTATGAGTTTTCGTTTATTAAAAACTTCTGTTTCCTTCGCTGTCCTGTTAATCCTGGCGGCGAGCTGCTATAGTAAAACCTTATACGCCCAGACCCGGCAAGAGGTATTCGCTCCCTGCCGGCAGGACCTATTCGTAGAGACCAGGCAGGATACGTCCAGCCCAATCAAGGAAATAGTCATCAGTGGGAAAGTCAGCGCCGGTGAATCGTCATCGCCCCTGGAAGGTGCGGGGATACTGGTGAAAGGGACTAAGAATATAACGGGCACACAGATTGACGGTACTTTTACCCTCCTTATCAGGCCTGAAGACAAGGTGTTGATAGTCACGGCGGAGGGGTATAAACCCCAGGAGATACCGATTACCAGGTCCAAGGAATACTATGTGGTACTGATGCCTTCGGATAATTTCGGCAATCGCTAAGCAATCATTATAAAGAAAAAACAATAACGAATTACTAACTCAATCCATTATAAATTTTAAACATTTTAATCCAATGGCAATCTACAAGTTCATCACAAGAGTACAGCTCCAGGGAGCACAGCCAACTGATCTCGAAAAATTAGATATTGAAATGGCGAGGGAATCCTTTACCCGGGTGAGAAAATCCAGGGATACGGGCGAAAAACGTACGCCAACGGCAACCGAATATAATCTTCATGGCAATCTTTCATTGCTGGATGTCAATGGCGCTGTATCCAGGGCTGCAAATAGGACAGGGAGGAAATACTCTTTTACGGTGATCAGAGAGAAAAAGATACCCTTGCTGTGAGGAGGCGCAATTTATAACTATAACCTTTAAAGCAATGCAAAATCATCATCGTCTGCTGTTAGCCTGCCTGCCCTTTCTTTTACTGAGCGCGGGTGTCTATGCGCAAATCACTCCGGCGTATCAGCAGGAAATAGAAAGCTGGCACGCCAAAAGGATACAGAACCTTAAAGCACCTACCGGCTGGCTGAACCTTGTCGGCTTGTACTGGCTGGATGAAGGGAAAAACAGTTTTGGGAGCGGCCGGCAAAACAAGATCATTTTCCCGGAGGGGACCATTGTCGAAGAGGCGGGTACTTTTGAGCGCACCGGTAATACCGTGAAACTTATTACGCTGAACAATAGTGTTATAAAAGTAAATGATAAGCCTGTTAAGGAAGCGGTGATCTTCGATAAGGATTCAGCCCGGCAGCCGGTGGTATCATATGGCAGCCTGCGCTGGACGGTCATTCAGCGGGATGATAAGGTCGGGGTCCGCCTGAGAAATCTGGAAAGCCCGCTCACAACTAACTTTAAGGATATCAATCGCTTCCCTGTCGATACCACCTGGAGAGTACAGGCCACCTTGCAGGCCGCAGGACAGCCCCGGAGCATTGCCATCAGGAATATCCTCGGGCAAACCAATCAACAACAGACGCCCGGGAAGCTGGTTTTTACCGTTAATAATAAGCAATATGCCCTGGATGCCCTAGAGGAAGGCGATGAATTATTTATCATTTTTGCTGACGAAACTAATGGCAAAACAACTTATCCATCCGGGCGGTTCTTATCCGTAAAAAAACCTGGTAGCACGGGTACGACTACCATAGATTTTAATAAAGCCTACAATCCTCCGTGTGCGTTTACCAATTATGCCACCTGTCCGTTACCGCCTCCGCAGAATGTCCTGCCGTTGGAAATAACAGCCGGTGAAAAGAGCTATGGGGATCATTAGTATAGCCCATGCTTATTTTATATTTTTAGGCTGTTCATCGTCTATGGATCTGCTATTTAATAAAAGGCGGTCGAGCGATAAAGGCCCGGACCCGATAATAATAAAGAGAAACAGTAGCACCAGCACCATCACTGACAACCAAAGTTCAGAGTTAACGTAGGGAGAGGTAATATTCACAAAAAATACAGCTCCAAAAACAATCGGGAATTGTAATAAAGCCCACAGCCTCGTATAAAGTCCCAGGAAAATAAGAGCGCCTCCCACTATGTGCATATAGGTTACATAATATATAAGCGCGGTTATTATTTCCGGAGATTCCCTGATAGCCTTATTTTCAATGATCAGGTAACGGAGATAAGCGGCATTGTTAAAAAAAATGACTCCTTTGATGAACAGAAAGAGTCCAAGCACCATGCGAATTACATCCAGGATCTTAGGGTGATGCCGGTCGCCCCAATTTTGAATTCTATGCGTGATGTTCATAACATACTTGTTTTATATGTTTGAATATAGAAAAAAGGACGCTATTCCGGCAAACTGCGTGCAAATAATTGATTATTAAATAACTGGCAGATATGGCTATAGTGGGCTGCTATCCAACACCAGTATAGGGCAATTCTCCTCCGGACGCGCCGGCGTGCAACAATCCTTACACTTCCGGACTCCCGCGATCAATTGATTGCGCAGCACGGTCATTTCCCGGATCTTCGCATCCAGCAGATCAACCTTCTTTTCGATGAGGTCGCTCACATTATTACAGGTCGCTTCATTTACCCCGATCCTATCGAGGAGGTCTGCTACTTCATTCAGCGTAAAGCCGAAGTTCTTCATTCGCCGGATCGTTTGCAGTCTGTTCAATATATCGTCCGAATATTCCTTATAATTATTATCCCTGCGCTGCTTCCGCGTTACCTGTATCAGGCCCTGCTTTTCATAAAAGCGGATCGTATCCCTGGAAAGGCCCGTTTTTGCAGACAATTGACCAATTAACATAAAAAAAGTTGAGATTTTGCTTGACCATGGACTATACTCCATGGTTTATATTTGTAAATATAATTCTAACACCCAGAACCACACACTAAAAATATGAAACAGCTCCTCATACTCCCTTTATTAGCCGTTACCCTGGTTGGTTATAGCCAGTCAAACACCAGTAATAACGCGAAAAATAAGGAGACATCCGCATGTACAGACGACTGCGAAAAAAAGCCATTCACCTGCAAACTCACCAGCCCTGAAATACAGCAACGCAAGGCCACCGTCATTGCCAGCCTGAAAAAGAAGATCATAGTAAAAAAAGAACTTTCCAATGGATTTTCTTACAAATTCGCCGGGTCCGACGCCATTGTCGATGAACTGACCACCTTCGTAAAAACTGAAAGACTTTGCTGTGATTTTTTCGATTTCCATCTGACCGTCAAAGGTGACGGCAGTTTCGCCTGGCTAACTATAACCGGCCCCAAAGGCGCCAGGGATTTCATTAAGAATGAACTGGAATTATGATCATCCCGTTCATTTCAAGACAACTGTCAAGACCGCAAGAAACGGGTTCTTATCCGTTCACTCTCCCCGTAATTTTGAATTAAACATTAAAATTATGGCAACACAACAAGGATTATCGAAAGAAGAAACGAATAAGGCTATCGTTGGCCGTTGGTTTACCCATTTCTGGGGTGAAACCTGCAATCTGGACATTGTTGACGAACTTGCAGCTCCAAACATGCTGCTTCAGTATTCGCTACATGATCCACGTCGTGGTCATGAAGACATCAAGTCGTTTATGGCCGATTTCAGGGCTGCTTTTCCAGACTTAAAATTCTGGGGAGCTGCTGATCTGATCGCTGAAGGCGATTATGTAGTTGGGAGATGGGAAGGCGGCGGCACGCACACCGGGCCAGCTTTCAATGATTTTCTCGTTGGATCATTGCCTGCAGCGACGGGTCGTAAGATGCATTTTACAGGGACAACGGTTTTGAGGCTTGAAAATGGAAAGATCGCCGAAGAAATTGGGCTTGATGACGGTGTTACAGCTTTACAGCAACTGGGGCTTATTAAGGCAGTATAATTTTCAACAAAATCATGGGAGGTTCTCCCATGATTTAAACACATCCCTCAATGCCCTTTGCGCCGCATGGTATCCGCACATGCCATGCACGCCGCCCCCCGGGGGAGTAGAAGAGGAACAGATGTAAATACCTTTTTCCGAAGTCCGATAAGGAGAGGCCCGTAAGGCAGGCCTGGTAAAGAGTTGTCTCCAGTCGATGGCGCCTCCGTTGATATCTCCTCCGATATAATTGGCATTATATTCCTCCAGTTGCGCTGTATTCATCACATGCCTGGCCAGGATACGCTCCCTGAAGCCGGGAGCGAAACGCTCCACCTGCCGCTCTATGGCATCCGTCATATCCTTCCCCGAACCATTCGGCACATGGCAATAGGCCCATGCCGTATGTTTGCCCGACGGAGCCCGCGAAGGATCGAATACACTTTGTTGGGCCAACAATACAAAAGGCTTGTCCGGATGCCCCCCTTTCCAGGTGAGTAGCTCTGCCTCCGCAATTTCTTCCAGCGTATTGCCGATATGCACCGTACCCGCCAGCTTGCATGCTGCAGCCGTAAAAGGGATCCGGTCATCCAGCGCCCAGTCGATCTTAAAAGCTCCCGGCCCATACCGGTATCTTTCCAGTTGCCTTTGGTAAAGCGAGGACCAGTGATGTCCCCCCAGCCGTAATAGTTGTCTTGGAGTGAGATCCAGCAAGACCGCCTTTGAGGATGGCAGATCCGACAGGGAGCTTACATATACTCCCGTCTCGATCTTTCCTCCCAGCGAAATAAAATAAGAAGCCAGTGCATCAGCTATCCGCGAGGAACCTCCCGCTGGTAAAGGCCATCCTTTCCGATGCCCCGCTATCATCAATACCAGGGCAATAGCCGAAGTAGGCAACTGCGATAAAGGCAATATAGCATGGGCCGCCATGCCTGCCCACAATCCTCTCAATTCTTTTGTGTGAAACCGCCGGGCGAGGGAACTGGCAGCAGTAAGCGCTTTCAGGCCGAACCTACCCATTGCGAGCGGGTGCTTGGGAAAATGCAAAGGCCCCAGAACATCCGGTGCAATGGCAGGCCAGTCTTCTACCAGCGGGGCCATCAATTGCAGGTAAGTCTGTTCATCTTTCCCCAGCAGTCTGGCCGTTTCGGCTATCGATCCCTTCAGGATAGCCGCCTGTCCTCCATCAAAAGGATGGGCCGCGGCGATATCCGGATAGATATATTCCAATCCGTGTTCTTTCAAAGGAAGGGTGCTGAAAAACGGAGAACCCACAGCCAATGGATGTATCGCTGAACAGATATCATGCACATAACCCGGCAGGGTCAGCTCTGCTGATCGGAGTCCCCCTCCGATACTGTCTTTGGCTTCCAGCAACAGCACGGAAAGACCTTTCTGCTGTAAGGCGATGGCAGCCGCTAACCCATTCGGACCGGAGCCTACCACTACTGCATCATATTCCGTTTTGTCCTGCTTACTCATTCGCTATTGATTAATTCAAACTTTTCCGATGATCATGCCCTCTTTGAACCGACCGCCTGGTCAGATATAAATTTACTCTTATTTCCAGGTTTCCGACAAGAATAAAATACTGTCATTCCAGCGGGTTTATATTATAATCAACAATAACATCCTACTTATTTTGTAGACTAGTAAATATTGTATATTTTGTATCGTACTTTCAAATATACGAATCACCATGCAAACAGCGATTACAGCGGATGACCAGGTGTCATCTCCCATCAAAAAAACGGCTACACCGGCACTCACCGAAGACTGGTGGGCAGTCATTCTTGGCGGAGCCATTATATTCGCCGTTATATTATTAAATGGCAATGGCGTTGCTTTTCATCTGCCTGCCTATCAATGGAGCGGATTACCGGAACTCTTCGGCAAAGTCCTTTCAGCCGGGAATTTATTACGGATCATAGAGACCGGGGTAGTCTTTTTGGCGCTGGCCTCTTTTTCAATTGCTTTGTCCGGGGGAAGTGTTAAAAGATTTGCGGCCGGATTTGCTTTTCTTTATTTACTGGTGATCCTATCCTTCATCATAGCAGGTAATAAGGCCATTGCTTATTACGGGTTGGAATATGTAGTTTTTGCCTTGCTGATCGGTCTGCTACTCGGCAATTTAATCACATTACCGGCATGGTTGAAAGAAGCTGTGCGCTCGGAATTCTATATCAAGACCGGATTAGTGATCCTTGGCTCCACCATCCTGTCTTCTGATCTTATTAAAGCCGGGTTGCCAGGTATTGTCCAGGCTATTATTGTCGTGACGGCAGTCTGGTTTTTCTCCCTATGGCTAAGCAGGAGACTGAAAGTTGATGATGAGTTTGGCGTTATCCTCGCCTCCGCAGTATCGATCTGCGGCGTATCTGCAGCTATCGTAGCAGCCGGCGCTATTAACGGCGATAAGAAAAAATTATCCTATGTCACCACCTTAGTACTGTTAATGGCCATTCCCATGCTGATCATTCAGCCATGGATCGTTAAGGTATTACACATACCGGAAATAGTTGGCGGCGCGTGGCTGGGCGGAACGCTGGATACGACGGCTTCCGTTGCGGCAGCGGGGGCACTGGTAGGGCCGGCTGCTGTCAAGGCCGGCGTCATTGCCAAATTCTCTCAGAATGTATTTATAGGGGTGACCGCCTTCTTTATTGCCATCTGGTGGGCTTATCGAAAGCCCAAAGCGTCGGGGGAAACAGGCGGGCTGAAAATAAATGTAAATGTACCTGCGGAGAAGCCAGGCCTGAAATTAGTCTGGGAAAGGTTCCCCAAATTTGTACTGGGCTTTATCGGTGTATCCCTGATCTTTTCCTTCTTATTGTCTCCGACAACGGTGAAAAGCATCGGGCCGGTATTGAACAGTCTCCGTACCGTTTGGTTTGCCCTGGCCTTTATTTCCATCGGACTGGAAGCTAAATTTGCCGACCTGGTGAAAATACAGGGCGGAAGGCCTGCCGCTACTTTTGTCGGCGCGCAGATATTCAATATTTTCTGGACATTGTTATGGTCATATCTGTTATTTGGAGGATATATCTTTCCCATTCCGGATTTTAAATAAGGATGTTTATAGCTCATCTTGAAAGAGGCTGCTGAACGGTGGCCTCTTTTTTATTGGTTAAAATTTACTAAATTCCATAAAAATTAGGGAAAGCCTGGTCCTTTTCGTATTAAATTGGAAACAGATGAGATTTTTTAGCGCATTTTTTATTCTGGCCCTGACTGGCTTATCTTTCCCTTTAAAGGCTGATAATGATTTTTGCGGGATCAGCAATACCGCCTTCCGGACAGGAGAATCCCTTACTTACAGAGTGTACTATACCGTCGCCGGCGCTTATTTCGGGGTGGGAGAAGCTGTCTTTTCAAATACGCTGGAGTCTTACAACGGGAAAGATGTTTATCATTCTGTGGCCGAAGGAAAGACTTATAGTTTTTATGACAAGGTCTATAAGGTAAGGGACCGGTACGAATCCTATATCGATACTGCTACCCTCCAGTCGTACAAATTCATCCGTAATGTATATGAAGGCGGGTATAAGACCTACGAGAATGTCTCTTTCATAAAAAGTGCGAATACGGCCGTTACCTCTGAGGGTGTGTACAAAGTACCTTCCTGTGTGCAGGACGTCATGAGCGCCATGTCTTATACCCGGAATCTTGATTTTAATCATCTGAACCCCGGAGATAAGTTATCCTTCGATATGTTCCTGGACAGGCAGGTCTATCATATGTACGTCCGTTACATGGGTAAGGAGACCATCCGGACAAAATACGCCAAATTCCGGGCTATTAAGATCAAGCCCCTGCTCATTAATAGCAATGTATTCACCGGCGGGGAAAAGATGACCGTATGGCTCAGCGATGATCCCAATCATATCGCATTGCGTGTTGAAAGCCCCATCGTCGTCGGAAAGGTAAAAATAGACATGATCAATTGCAAGAACCTGCGGTATCCGTTGAGTTCGCTGGTGGATCTGTGATTATAGTCACTAAGGCCTCATCTGAATATAAGTGGGTTCGTCACGATTGCAACTGAGCATGCCATTTGCATAGTTTAATTCCACTACCTGTATGCTGCTTCGCTGTTGGTTATACTGGCTTTCCTTTTTTTGAGCACTTTCAATCCTGCCGGGATGCGTAAAATAAAATAAATAAGCCCTGTTATCACCGCTTATCACCACATCACAATGGCCGCCTATAACTCCGTCATCAGTGCCTTTACCGGGTATTGCCAGCAGATCGCCTTTCTGGCGTGTCCAGTTCATCCTATCGTCCGAACTATAAACAGCCAGCCCCTGCCATATATCAGTGATCATCCAGTATTTATCCCTCCATTTAAAAACCTTCGGACCTTCACCCGGCTGATCATGCACCGCTTTTCCTCCATCCCTCCAGTTGTAAAGATCGGGGCTGTTAGCATAGTAGATCGACTTACCATCTTTCTCATTATTGTACCACATGCGCCAGGTCCCGTCAGGCAGCTTCATTACGCAGGGATCGATCACTTTTCCGTTGACCAGTTGCAGGGTGGATTCATATTTCCAGTTAAGCAGGTTGTTGCTGGTGAGATGGATGATGACCCGCGGATGGTCCCAATCGGTAAAAACTCCCGGCACATAGGTAAGGTACATATGATATACTCCCTTATCATCAATTACTTCCGGCGCCCAAAAAGTATAACCCGGATCGGAACGATAACCTATATCCGCCGTATCCCTGTATTTCCACGTCGCGCCCCCATCCGAAGATTCTGCAATGCCAATCCGGGTCCCATGAACCCAGGCAACACCGCCGATAGTGGTATCCTTAGCCCGTCGGTTGGTATAGAACATGAACCATTTCTTTTCGGCGCGATTCCAGATGACCGTCGGATCCGCTGCACCATCAAATACGGGATCACGGAACAAAGGTTTGGGAGCCAATTTTCCGGTTTTGCCATTGCTTTGCAGTTTAGCCAGTTCCTCTGCTGTGATCTTGAAAATGGTACCATGCCGGATACCATTCGGCAGCTTAATCTGATCGGAGATATCTGTCCAGTTTTTCAGGTCCCTTGAAGTGACTGCACCAAATTTATGGTCGAGATATTTATCAAAATAAACTATCCATTTACCACCGGTATGTACCGTTGTCGGCCCCTCAGCCCAGTAATTACCGGTGATCGGACCTTCCGCCTTACTGTATAGACCGGTTAATTTTCCGGCATAGGCTATCCTGATATTCTTTTGTACCGGGTGGCGCGTTTCATCTTTAAAAAATAGTATGAACCGTTGGTTATCCGGAACAATGGTGGCATCAATGACGTTATAGCCAGGGTCGAACAATAATTTAGCCGAGCTAAAACTTTTGAAATCTTTCGTGGTGACGTAATAAATACGGTGATTGTATTTGCCTTCAGCCAGGCTATCGTTTAAAGGGAAGCGCCCGGTAATGGTCGTAGCCCAATAGATCATATAGGACTGGGAGGAAACGTCATAGGTGATTTCCGGCGCCCAGCAATTACGCGCCCCCTCTTCATTCTCCATAACCGGTAGTTGCTGCTGTTCAGACCAGTGGATCAGGTCGGGGGAACTGGCGTAGCCAATCCCCTTGTCCGTCCAGCTATCCGTCCATACCATATGGAAAAGATGATCAGCGCCGCGAATGATACAGGGGTCACGCATAATTTTATCCTTAGAGACCATCGGATGCAAAAAGCTGCTATCCCCTTTAAGTGCATCCCAACGCAACCCATCGGTACTGTACGCCAGATGCAGTCCATCTTCGCCGTTACCTTTAAAATAGCTGAATAAATAAACTTCCTGATCCGGCTTTTTTTGTGCAGAGGCTCCTGTAGCGAATGCAACGATTACTATTAAAATTCTTAAAAGATGGGGGGTAAAATTCATAGCGATCGTAAAATAATACTAAAATCCATGAAAATTTTAGAAGACGTGGAGAAAGAGATAATATTTAATTACTTTTTTGGGTTTTGTGTTACAAAATATTCCTATCTTGACCTTAGGACCGGCACATCCGGTTTCTCTCTTAAAGTAGACGGCGATTAGTAGCAGCGCAATAACTTGTTCTCTCACCCTTCGAACAAGGTCGCAATAGCTTTGTATGAATTGCTTCGCGGTCATTCTGCTACAGCAATCCAATCTCATTTTCTTTCTGTTCTAATACTCCTGATATGAGCAATACCGGCATTACCGCTTTATTGATAGATACCGTATCCATACAGCAATATATTTTCAGCAGCAATAAGCTGAAGGAGAATATCGGGGCCTCCTATATTATTGAGAACCTGGTCTACAGAAAAGTACTGATGGATGTATTGATCAAGCAATTTTCCGGAGGGTTTTCCGGTGATTGGGAAAAGAGCACTGCCTTTGTCATGGAAAAAGACGCCTCCTGTAAATGTGAAATAGGTTATATAGGTGGGGGCAATGCCCTGATATTATTCCGGGAGGAGTCAACGGAGAATTGGGAAGATCTGGTGGTAACAGCGTTTATCCGAAAATATACGATGGAGTTGTTATGTCGGTTTCCAGGGCTGAGAACAAGCTTTGGAAAGATCGATAATTTTGATTGGAGGGGCAGCGGTTTTTCCGAATCCAGGGAAAGGCTGAATAAGGATCTGGTAAGGAATAAGAGCCTTCAATTCCGCAATGTGACGGTGACAAAACATGGCATCGTAAGCGATTGCGCCTTATCCAATGAGGCGCAGGAAACGGACTTCAGGGCCATTAAAAATATCTCCTTTACTTCAAAAGTAAAGCTGGAAGCCTCGTTATTATCCCAAACGGTCTTGAACAGGAAATATGCCGGGCAGCTTGGCGAGAGATACGTTTTCACCGAACAGTTGGAGCATCTTGGACAGCCGGGCGACAAAGGCTATATCGCCGTAGTACATATTGACGGCAATAATATCGGTCAACGATTTGCCGACTGCAGTGATCTGGCTGAGCTCCGCGCTCTCTCGACGGCGCTGTGGGAGCTTGCGGATTCGACAATGACAAAATTAATCGCCGATATCGTCAATCTTTTTGAAGAGGGTCTACTTAAGAAAGAGAATGGTTTTGAATTGGCGAAATATGAGCCTGACGAAAATGCGACCAACGAAGAGAAAAGCTGGAAAGGCAGGCTGCAATTGCCTATACGCCCGCTTATCACAGCCGGAGATGATTTCACCTTTGTATGTGAAGGACGTTTGGGCGTTCACCTGGCGGAAAAACTGGCTGAGCTGATTGGCAACGGGAAGGTCGGGGGTAAACCTGTTTCTGTCTGCTGCGGCATTGCCATTACGAAAACAAAGTATCCCTTTTACCGCGCTTACAAACTCGCCGGGGAATTGACCGATAGGGCCAAGCAAGAATCCAGGGCTGAAGAGGGCTCTTCCTGGCTAAGTTTTCTTGTATCGTCCGGCGGGTATTCCGGTACCCTGGAAGAAATAATCGACCGGCAATTCACCACGCCTTCAGGAAATATTCTGACTATGGGTTCTTATCGGCTCGGCTCCCAAACCGGCTCCATGGGACACTTGAAAGAAGCTATGAAAGCGTTGATACTGGGAGAGACAGCATGGCCCCGCAATAAACTGATGGAACTACGGGACGCGCTGGGAAAGGATGAGGCCTATCAAAATTATTTTCTCGCTGAAGCAGAAGCCAGGGGGCTGAAACTTCCAAAATATGCAGGGAATTTTTCTAAAGAACCTTTGTGGTATGATCATAATAAGACCCCTTACTATGATATCATTGAGCTCCTGAATTTTTATCCAAAAGAACTATTGCCATGAAATGGAAACTGACCATTACCACCCGCTCCTTTTTACTGGCCGGTTCCGGTGAAGGCAGCGCCCTGGTGGATAGCGATATTATATTTCATAAAAGCGGGTTCCCTTATATCCCAGCCAGGAGAGTAAAGGGGCTACTGAAAGAAAGCGCTGAGGAAGTGCTGGAAATACTTGGAAAAGAGGACGGGGAAATCGGCAGGAAGCTAGCTGCATTATTCGGTAAATCCGGGGTGGAAACCAATACCGGCAAGCTGATTTTCCCTAACCTGTATGTGGAAGGATGGGCTGCGATAAAACAGGAATTGTACGGGCAGGCGGATGGGAACGGGCAAAGACATTCATGGGACCCGGGCGCTATCAGGGCGCATTACACGACGGAAATCCGGCAAACCAGTATTGCGGCCAAAACAGGCACAGCAGAAGATGGCAGCTTACGCAATTACCGCGTGGTCAACCCCGGGCAAAGGTTCGTAGCGGAAATCACCGTTAATAAGGAATTATCGGAAGACGAAAGGAGATTACTGGAAAAAGCGGCATTGAATCTCCGTTGTGCCGGTACGCGGCGCAACCGGGGTTTTGGAAATATCTTGTGTAAGCTCACCCCGGGGGAGGAAGGCCGGGAGCCTGCTGACGCTAAGGCTGCTTCCCTTTCGAATGGGTCGTCCTTGGATACGGCAGAACCGGAAGCCAGGGAGAGTTTGTCCCTTAGCTTGCAAACTTTATCTCCGGTGGTGCTGGCGCTCCAGTTGGGTGATCAGAATACGGTGTACTCTGAAAAATATATCAGCGGTAGCCGGTTGAGGGGAATACTGGTACAACAGTATATGCGTATCAGAGGATTGGAAAAGGAGAACGCGCATTTAGACGATCGTTTTTTTGCCCTTTTTCTTTCCGGCGCGATCATCTTCCATCCGCTATATTTTGAAAGTTCCATCCCCTTGCCGCTGTATGTCCATAGATTCAAAGGAGCTGATAAAAAAGACCTTATCAATGTATTTAAAAACGAGAAAGAGGGAAAGAAAATAAGCCGGGCACTTGGAGGAACGGGCTATTGTAAGGGAAAGGAAATACAGCATAAAGAACCCGCTACCTCCTTCTTTTTTCATAATTCAAGGGAAGACCGTTCCGCAGGAAGCAGCACCAAAGAGCAGGTGGAAGGCGGCATATTTTATTATGAGGCTATAGAGGAGGACCAGCAGTTCTCCGGCTGCCTGCAGGGGCCCAAAAGCCTGTTGCAGGATCTGGCGGCTACCTTGGGGCGTAAATTTCGGGCACAGGCAGGAAAGAGCCGTTCGGCCCAATACGGAGAGGTGGCGCTTATGCTGAGTGAGGCACAAGATAGCGGAATAGCTTTAGTAGCACCTTCGGCATCCGTAACCTATGTGCTTACGCTGGAATCGCCGCTTGTTTTGCTGAATGAGCAGGGGGAGGCGGAACCGGGAGAAAAGACCCTACTGTATTATATCAGGTCAGGGCTTGTAAAACAGTCCGTCGAAAAAGCAGCGTCGGTAGAAATAAGAAATGCTGCTGCCGGATTCGCGTTGGCAGAGCAATATAATAACTCCTGGCAGGCAAAATCCGGGAAGATACCGGTGTATAAAGAAGGCAGCTCCTTTTTATTGCAGTTTGATAGCTCCGTCTCCTGCGTACAGCTCGCCGGCATGCAGAAAGAAGATTTGGGCGAATGGACGGAGCAAGGCTTTGGGAAGATAAGATGGGAAGCCTATGAAGAGGCGCCCGATAAATATACCCTCGATACCCATGACGGGGATACCACGAAGCAGGCCGGAGAAAAGACGAAAAGCCCGGCATTTTCCAACCCGGTATTGCGCGCCATTCAGGCTAAAGCAGCGTCAGAAAAATTGTCTGTTTCGGAAAAGACGGCCGCTATAAAAGATGCCTCTGAATTCACCCGATCGTTGAATAGCCACCTTATAGGAAGGCTGGAAAGAATGATCACTGAAATAGATACAAGAGAAGGGATCACCACCTGGATAAATGCATTGGAAGGCAAGCCGGCATGGAATTCCTTACAAGATGCACGGCTCCTGAAGAAATTGCAGGAATTTGACAGGGGGGGCGAGACAGAGAAAGAAAAGCTTGACCTGTCCAAAGCATACTGGATTACCTTTTTCCGCACACTCAGAAAAAAAAATAAACAGAAAAAAACAAACCAGTTAACGAATGGGAGAACGAGCTAGCCACCGGGTAACCGGTAAAATAATCATACGGGCGACGATCACCAATACCTCCCCTATTCTTATTGGAAAGGGGCCCGGTGATGCCGCCGATATAGAAATGATGCTGTTACCGGATGGGAAGCCCTATATCCCGGCTTCTTCTCTGGCAGGTGGTCTACGAAGCCAGTTTTATAAAAGAATTTCCCCCCCTCTAAGCGATGATGAAAAAATACAGGCGGAGAAATTCTGGGGTAGTGATGATTCAAAACAGGCTGTTACCTTTCAAAGTCATATCCGTTTTAATGATCTGACTCCACTGGA
>Ga0307511_10003233_pt1 | contig 16769 bp, 3 predicted proteins | sample 13_EM_MG_FD_200266 | JGI IMG/M metagenome (GOLD analysis project Ga0307511, IMG submission 200266) | Populus trichocarpa ectomycorrhiza microbial communities from riparian zone in the Pacific Northwest, United States - 13_EM | ecosystem: Host-associated > Plants > Roots > Unclassified | place... | reverse complement strand
GTCGGGACCCAGGCGTACAGTTTTGGCATGGTTGTCACTTGGGTCTGGGTATGACAGCCATACTAGATTTGACAAACAACAAACAAAGAGGACAATTGTGCACTTTAATTGTTATGAGAGAAAAAAAAAGAAGAAAAAAACACAAATAATCCATCATCGGCGGCAATCCAATTATTATCTGTTTACACGTGTCACACCATGTAGAAGAGGGCATGACTGTGTATCTAGTGAGACGGTGGATGACCAGATTTGACCACTGGAAAGCGTTACGCGTTTCTTTTTAATGGTGCAGGCGCCATACATTCACTTGGGAAAAAAAAAGCTAAAAAAATGTCTCATTAAAATAAAAAATTACTATTACAATTCATAATAATAAAATCTTTTAATTTTAAGTGATTTTCCATGTTATCATAATTTTTTTATAATAATTGTTTAATACGATGTTATTTTTGTCAGCATTCATTAATAAAATCACGATTCTCGTATTGGTTGTTATATAAAAATTTACTATTTCCCAGTGCTTTTCTATCTTATCCTGTATTCTAAAAAAATTTACTAGGTAAAATACCCCTGTTTAAACCTGTTAATAAGCCTAATTGCAACAAGCGGTTGAACCTGTAAGACTTTCTTCATAACTGCTTTCCTGTCTTCTAATAAAGCTCCATCCCCTCCGCGCCAATCCCCAGATCCTCCTCCAAATGGGCGACCCCACCCATGGTAAACTCTCTCAATTTTCCCACATTTTCTCATCAACCAGACACCCTTCTCTCACATCGCATTTCTTAAATTCTATTCTCTCTTATTTTTCTTTTCTTATTCTAATCTCTAACATTTCTCTACAGACTCCTCCGATTTCCTCACCGACAAATCGGCTAAAATCTTTGTGGCTGGACACCGCGGTCTAGTCGGCTCGGCAATCGTCCGTAAACTTCAATCCCTTGGCTTCACCAATCTTGTCCTGCGGTCCCACTCCGAGCTCGATCTCACTCGCCAATTTGATGTGGACTCCTTCTTTGCCGCCGAGAAGCCCCGATTTGTTATCCTAGCCGCTGCTAAAGTCGGCGGGATCCACGCTAACAATACGTACCCTGCCGATTTCATTGCTATAAATCTCCAGATCCAAACTAATGTGATTGACTCCTCATTTCGCCACGGAGTTAAGAAATTTTTGTTCTTGGGATCTTCATGTATTTACCCAAAGTTAGCACCGCAGCCCATTCCTGAAAATGCACTGCTTACTGGGCCTTTAGAGCCTACGAATGAGTGGTACGCAATTGCGAAGATAGCTGGGATTAAGATGTGCCAGGCTTACAGGATTCAGTATAGCTGGGATGCTATTTCTGGAATGCCGACCAACTTATATGGTCGGAATGATAATTTTCATCCGGAGAATTCTCATGTTTTGCCGGCATTGATGAGGAGGTTTCACGAGGCGAAGGTGAATAATGCGAAACAAGTGCTGGTCTGGGGAACTGGGAGTCCGTTGAGGGAGTTTTTGCATGTTGATGATTTGGCGGATGCGGTGGTGTTTTTGATGGACAAGTATAGTGGGTTGGAGCATTTAAATGTGGGCAGTGGGAAGGAGGTTACTATAAAGGATTTGGCAGAGTTGGTGAAGGAGGTTGTAGGGTTTGAAGGTGATCTTGTTTGGGATACATCAAAGCCAGATGGGACTCCGAGGAAGTTAATGGATAATTCTAAGTTGTTGGGGTTGGGTTGGACACCGAAGATTTCACTTAAGGATGGGCTTGTTGATACTTATAAGTGGTATGTGGAGAATGTGGCGGGGCAATGATGCAGGTGATTACTACAACGTTTAATGTGTTTTCTATTGAAGATTATTGGCTGTCGGTCTAATGATTGCAACTATATATGTTATGCTTACATTGAAATAATTTCAACACTCATTGTGTATCGGTTACCTTACATATGCATTTGCCTCTAGTTCACTAGTTATTTTTGTCTAGGAACTCCGAATGCTGTTGTTGTTTCAGTGTACTATTATTTTATGTTGAGTAGCTCATTCTGAGGATTATTACATGAATGTGGTTGGTGCTTGTGGCTTTTTATTTGCTGGATTAGGCATGATAACATTGATAATCAAAATTCATATGCTTGTCTTTATATCTTGTCCGACCTCTTGCACGAGCATTGCTTGATTTACACTTTCTAATGTGGATCTGCCTTTTATCTATGTCAATTTGCTAATTTTATTTTTCCAAGAAACATGCTTTGAATTCAACATCGAGTTTCCATTTGTCTGCAATGTAGGCAATTATATATAGTGTGGCAAGTGCTTTGTTGCTTCGTTAGTAACATGATATATGCTTTCTTGTTTCTAATGCCTGTCCCAATTGGTTATGGTTTCCTACCAGTAATTAATCTAGCTTGTTTAGAAATCTGGTACTGATGCTGTGTTATTCTGCTACTATTTCATTATAAACTCCTCTTCTGCCTGAGATATCTGATCTTCCATTCTTTCTCTAATCTTTATTTTGTTTTCCCCTGCTTTTTATATATTTTATTTCCCCCCTGACTTCTTGTACACAAGCTCGAGCAAGGCATGACGATCTCAATTGATATAGAAGCTAGTGCTATCCTGTTCTAGTTTAACCTTGATTCCCAATGGTAACACAACTTTCTTCATTTCATATACTTGTTATGAGTTGTAGTTGTTCTACCCTGCAATTGTAATCACCCAACACTGAGCATCTGAGTCCTGATATCATTGACGAGTTCATTTTCTTATATTTGAAGGTCAATTGCAATGTCAAATAAAACTCAGTCCAATAGGAAAGCTCAGCATACTGTAGATTATAGAGCTAATAGAATTATAGGACAGGGGAGACCAAAATGATAATACAGAACGTATTTGAGCTGGAAGGTAACAAAAAGAGACTGTACTGCATTATCTGTCTGCTTCTTTTGTGTTGAACATTTCCTTTCATTTGTATTCTTTAGGACCAAAAAATGAAGATATGATGATGTGGAATAGAATGGATCTTTATCCTTTGGAATCAAGAACCTATTTGCTAGTGTTGATGTGATTACCTTCTCAATTCAATTTCTTGAACCCTGGATAAAATAGTGTTGTTTTTGGAACTACCAATTCTGTTTTTGATTCACTTAAACCCAATCCATGATTTGCCTGCTCCAAGGTATTCAATTCTTCAGGGGGGGGTTTCATGTGGGGGAAGGGGAGCTTGTTTACCTGCAGAACTTGCTTCTTCAACAAGACCGAATTCACATCCTATGATTTGTCATCTCTGAGATGGTAGTTAATGAATAAACAACCACATAACATGCATTTACTTGTGCTCCTGATACTTGGTTGTGCCTCCTTTTCTGGTTTTTGTTGAAGATATCATTAAATATAAAAGAAGAATAAGAAATGCTTTGTACCAGTTTGGGGTGCTTGATTACTAGCTCAAATATTTCCTTCTGGAAATTTGTTTCTCTTTAGGTATACCTGGTTTATGGGTACTATGCTTGAGGGTCATGAGTACATTTTTTGTGTTGCCTATAGTATACAGGAATAATTTCTGCACTCGGGAATAATTTTGGCAACTAAAAACTATGATTTTCCTGAATAAAGCTTTGATGGATGGAAACAAAAGTGATAATTAAAACGAAGGATTTCTCTTTAAACTATGCAAATTTAATTTATTTTGCTGATTAGCAGAAGTTGGGTATATTCATGTAAGGATGTGATCATGCATCAACTTCTATGCTGTAACCCTCTGGTATGTTGGAGAAAATCTTAGATAAAAGCAGATGTGCAGGTTTTCTTTTTCTATGATGGTTTTGTATTAGATAATGTTTTTAATTGGAGTTCAGGATCAGCAAGTACTCAATCCTTGGCAGTCTAAATGCCGATTACTAGTGGAGTTTTTTCATTGACATGTAGATTTCGCATAGATATTCAAATGTTTTATTTTTCTTATTTAGTGAAGCGGTTAAAAGTTTTGTTTGATCTGTGATGTTTGGCAGTGCCAAAATTGATACTAGGTCTGAACTATATTTGATACCGAAGTGTCTATGACTGATTTTTGGAATGTTGAAAAATAGAGCTAATTAGTAAGAAGTAGTAACATATGGAACACTTGTTATTCACTCAAGGTCACTGAATCCTCAGGATGCAAATGGATATAAGTCATCGTATTTGTTACTAGGGGCAACTCTTCAGCTTGCTACTTATGGGTTCTCTCTCCTTGAGGGTCTGTTTTTATTCAGGCTAACTGTGTTTCTAATTGATGACCATGTGTTCAGGTTTAACACAAAATCCTTGCATCGATATAGTGATAGACCATGTAAAACTCCAGTGCAGGGATTTGGTGTATAAAAGCTTAATCCTCAGTGAGTATGTTAAATTGAAAACTGCATGTTTAGATACATCCGTTCCTCTCCCAGGATGCAGAATCCCAATTTAACATTTTAAAAGAAAGTGGAAGTGGAGACTGAAAGTACATCTCTGACATTTCCTCTTGTCCTTTTCCATTGTAGAGGAATTCTCTTCTAACTAATAGACTTGCTATCGAGTTATTCTCTTCTATGGATAGTCTTGGAGATTTTTCCACCTCACTTTCAATTTATTCATTGTTTTCCTTTTGAGACCTTTAGTTGTAAGATATGTGTGCATCTTGGGAGTTGGTTTGACTGTGGTTCTGTGAATTAACTATCTTTTCTGTTCCCAGATCACTGGCATTATGAAATTCATGCTCCTGTCCTATGCTATGTTGACTCCGAAGAAGAATTGGGCTTGTTTGAGGCAATTTTGAGTTCATGACTTTGATACTGGCTCCCTTAAAACTAGGTTGATTGTGAATAGAAGGTTGCTTTTTCTGTGTTTCCTGTGGTACATTGGCACTGAGTTATGTTCTGAAGGTCTGGTGCTCTTATACAACTCTTGCATTGAGTACTTCTCTGCTTAGATCAATTTATCATAGAAAGTAAGGCAACAAAAGGAAAGATGGTTTCTTAACTACTAGTTACCACTTCTGAAGCATGCTGTTAATTGATCGGGAAAGGCTTATCAATTTGCAACGTCTGAGTGTTGTTGTTTCAAAACAGCTGGTCCACCGAATTTTTTCCAACTCTATATTAACTTGTCTACAACTTAGGTGATTTACTTCTAATATGATAACCTATCATATGTATGCCCTTGTTCACTTGATATAAGCTTGGAACATTTGATTTTTAGATAGATGATTGAGAAAGGTATGATGCTGGAAAAATAATTGCGGTTTACATGACATGTATTCCATGAAGACATAATGAAGATCCAGGACAATTGACAGCTAAAAGTTTTAATCCAAGGTGAGAAGGAGTTTGATTTTGTTGTTTGGAATTTATGGATTGCTACCATATCATACCTTTAGATGCATAGAAGATTGACAGTTTGAATAACAGTCAAGATTTTGTGGAATTTCAACGTGATTGGATAACAGGGAAGGATATGTATAATGAACCAAAAACACACTTCTTAGAGGACATGACAAGGAATTAAGTTATTTTTGTTGCCTTGAATGGAGCCCAATTGACCTGTAGGAGGATTGCGGGAGGGGTAGTGGTGTGTTAATGCGCTTCCATGTTATGTGGTCAGTGGTCACTTCTTTATTTTTCATAATTTTTTGTTTTTTGGGGTAATAATGGAGAGCACTGGCTCGAACCTAGGATATGCCCCTCCCAAACCTCATGCCTTCACCACCTAACCTAGCACTAGTTGGTCCTTTAATTCATGATCATGACTTTCCACTTTGGGGCAATAATTCATTAAGATAGATATGGAAGCTAATATTGGCAAGGGTCTCTGACGTCAAATACACAGGTGCCCAACTGAAATGTGAAGGAAAGAGTCCCAATGTTCTTCCTGGTTACAGGTATCTAGTCGTGAGAATGAAGAAACCTGACTTGAGTTGTAGCAGTTTTGAAGTTTGATAACACTGTTTATCGGAGAATAAGTTTCGATAACGTTGTTGCTTTACTGAAATGAAACAGTGTCTCTGTCATTTTCCTTCCAGAAACTTCACCAGAACAAGCTTTCTCCCAGCTCCTTTCAAGCAGCTTCTCTCTGGCCTCTTAAAGACCCTACGGATGCCAGCTAGCTAGCTGCCAATTCCATGCGCTTGATCTGGTCCTCATGAACGAGGGTACGAGAAAAACATAGGCACCAAGTGCTACAGCATCCATGGGCTGGGATGGGACCTAGTCTTAATTGCACTTGTATGCTGATACATGGTGCGTGTAAAAAAGAGAGATTCGGAGTGAGGAGCAGTCTAGGTTGGCCAAACAAAAGAACCAGACAGCCATTTAAGGTAGGTAAGGAAAAGTTTTGCCTTGTTAAAGTGAACACGTTAGAGCCTTGTTTAGGATTGCAAACAAACCAGAGAAAAGTTGCTGCTCGCTAGCAATTTTAGGAAAATATAATTGAAGTGGACGATCCACCAACTGCTGGGTAGTGACCCTAGGCTTGAACAGGAAACTCCCTGTTCTTCCCCATGAGGTGCAAGACATTCTGACAAGTACAATTCAGTTATTACTGTTGTTCATGACACTTAACCCTGAATTTGGTAGACATCGATTATGATCATATTCAATTACTATTGCTGCAAATCTCATAAAGTTACCAAAAAAGGTGTCTTCTTACGTTGGCAACAAACGTTCACGGGTTATCAGAAACAGTAATAGTAATTGTGGTTGGTATTGTGGCATAAGCTAGTTGTTGTGGTTGTAATTTGAAAAATAATTGTTTTATAAAAAGTATTTTTAATTGAGGTTGATTTGGAAAAATATATGTTTGGTTAAAACTGTGATTGAAATTGAAATTGAACAAAAAATAATTTAACGTGTTTGGTTAAAAATATTTTTCAGGTTATAAAATAACTAAGAAAAATATATATTAATATTGATAGTTTTTAATTAAAATATTATACATTTAATTACTGTTATTATATTATGAAATAAACAATATTTTATATAAAATATTTTTTATTATTTTATTAAACTATTTACATATAAAATCTATTTAACAAGAATTATAGTTTTCATGACTTACTGAGCTTGCAACAAATTATAAATATAATATGATGATTGACGCGCCACCACATTCGATAGTTTTTTATTGTTCCATTCTTGCAACCCCTACCTAAAGCTGAAATCAATCATCACACACGGCGTCTCTCTTCACTGCCATCTCCTCCTTCCACCGTGTCCCTCTCTTGGCAGCACCTCCACTGGAACCAAAACCAACACTGCCATTAACCAACCCCCTCATCAAGACTAGCCCTCACCTATTTACCTCCACGAATCAGCCCTCTCCCTCACAAACCCAGTAGCCTCTCACATCTTCCACTACCAACACACCCATAGTGAACCGACCTAACCATCAAACTACCACATAGCAAGCCCTATGTCTCCCTCACACAGACCCGAAAACACATCTCACCTAGTCACCTAAAACCCATCTGCATCTCTGTTTCAAACCATCAACCCATTAGATTCCCCTAACCAACGGTCAGCTTAGCATCCCCCATCGACCCAACGCGCACCAGCCCAATCGAAAGAACCTAGACTCAAACAACCATAGACCACCGCCACAACCTCCAACGCTCTCCAACAGCCCTCGTGGTTTTCTCATCTGGACAAAAGATCCACCCATACCCGAAGCACTAGTCAAGGAAGAAAGAGGAGAACGATTTTATACTATGTTTATAAACACAGTTGCAAGTTGGAGGAAACATAGGATAGGAAAAAGCATGCAATTTCTGCTTCAATAAAACTGAGTTTTGAACGAAGATAGTGGTGGGGTCATGCATGAAAATTACAACTTGTTTTGTAACCAAACGATATGTTGTAAGTATTAAATAAAAACATTGCCGTAAACGTTGAGCCAAACGGTATAATACATGGGGCAGCTGGAAGTTGAGAACTTGGGTTTTGCTCATTGCTAGTGTTATTTCCCAGGAGGCCAGTCCTGTTTATTTATTCATTACTAATCTAATATGAAGGCACATTCCAAGCCCTTCAACCTCCCCTCCTCGCATTCCCTCCCTTCTCCCTAGCCCTCTCCGGGGATTATTGAGGTTAGTTAGGACATGCCAAAGCCTGTTTCACTTTTCCAGGAGCCCACCATCATTCCAGGTCCCACTCCCACCTTGTTCAAGGCATTAATCTTGTAAAATATAATTGACCTAGCTAGGAAAACTCATTTCACATGCAACCCTATTACCAGATGTGTAGCTGTGAGGGCCTTTCCTGGTTCCGTCCCTTATCAGACCTCATACCTCCTCGTCTTTGCGTTTGTTTTTCTTGCTGTGTCTTTTTTGATTCATACAATCACACACACTGTAACTCTACGATAGAGCATGCCCATCTCCAGGGGCCCTAGAGTTTCAGTGTTCCCTGGACCATAGAAATGATGTATTGTCCACCTCACAATCCAATCCCAGAAACAACAACACCATTAGAACTAAACTAAACTATACAGACAGAGTATCATGCAAGGGGAAATTTCATTAATAAATTTTACTATATAACTGATGTTTTTCCTCGATTGTATGTACACATGGATGAAGGTGACATAACAATTCCTTGAGGATTTGAACATATACTACAACTATCAAGCCCCTACATTTCCCGAGAAAAATTAATTAACAAAAGGGACAGAAGCAAAGACTGACAACGAAACAGTGCTGAAACATTGAAGTCTGTAGCTTTAGGGGACCCTGAGATTTTAAAGCTCTACTCACCGAATTTGTTGAGTTAGGTGCCCTCCATTTGCTGCAATTAAATTCTCTCCCCTTTCTCTATGGGGGTTTGTTCTATGCTTGAACGAGCAGTCAATTAGGCACAAAACTTGGAACACCAGACAGCTAGTATTGCTTGGAAGAAATAATAATCAAAAGTTACCATGCCAATTAACTTGTTGTTGCACTTCCACAAGAACATTTGGATGCCAATTACATATCAACAATATCATCAGCCAAAGAAGAAATACAAAGAAAAGCTAGTAACAAAAGTGAAAGCAAGAGATTAGGAAGTAGTCCTTTATCATAACAATAGAGAGATTGAGCCTTCTAGCCAATATCACCACCAAACCCCGACACCATTTACCAAAAGCCAAGGAAGCAGAAGACGAAAAGGAAGAAGAAGAAGAGAGTTTTTTGCAATGATTGGACAGAAGAAATGATTTTTCTTGCGTATCCAGACCAGCTGCCACTCAAGCCTAAAACTCCCATTTGCTTAGCAAATATTCTCATGACAAAGGCCACACATGCCTCAGTGCCCCAAGTAAATACAGCACCAACATCCCTAACCATGTTCCACCCGCAGCAGAAGCAGCAGCAGCACCACCACCACCACCACCAGCAGCAGCAAAACCCTATCATTACATAAAGCGCAAAACCAATGAGCAAAAGTTTGGTATTTAAAACTTTACCACTACAAAAGAAGAAGGGTAAAAGAAAAAGAAAACAAAGAAAGTAAATTAAAGCAAGAAAAACAATTTGTGAGTGGGTGCAAATGGCCAAAAAGAAGATGAAATCAGAGAAGAGTGACAACATGGACATGGGATTGGTTGTCTGTACGTTTTCTCTTCTAATTTCTTCTGTCCTCTGAGAAAAGCCCTTGACGGGTTCTCTTGTCCTATCTTAAAAAGATATAAAGAAGGAACGCGATGGTGCAAAGAAGCTGAAAACATGAGGGCTTTGCCTCGCGAGTACATCTACTTACTGGCTGCAATAGTTAGCGAGAGTCTTGTCTAAAACATAATGTGGCCAAGAAGTAAAGAGAGTGGTGTGTGTTTTTTTTTTTTGTACGGTTTTCAACATGGGATTCTTGGTTGTAGTAGCATGCACTTCTCTGCCTCAACACCCTCCATTCACTTCACTTCACTTGCTTGTATCAGAAGCCCAGATTAGCTAGATTTGCGCAAGCAATCTCTGTCCTCTTTCTTCCTTTTTCCATGCCTCCTCTATATCTTCTTTTCAAAATTCCACTATTACCCTTCTCAATGTCGGGATCCATGACTTAAGCAAAGTAATTATTTTTTAATGCATCATCCCCCCCTAGTTTATTAAAGTTGTGTACAAATTATTTAAGACTAAGAGACTCCTGACCAAACAGGCACCAGGGTCGAGGTAAAATTTCTCGAGACAGCCACCGAAAACCTCCACAACGGTGCTTCTAACTAGGCCTAACATTCGTTTGTGGATTCTAGGGAGTTACCTTAACCAGCTTCTCTTCTTCCATAGGGTCTAGAGAAATTATGGGGCCAAATGTAATCAGTACTGTACATGAATGGGGCTTTCAGCTTTGACCCTTTGGTCAAATATTGCTACTACTTTTGGGTGGTCCACTTTCATGGCTGAAAGGCAGCTCCATCTTCCATGGCTATTTTGTGAGAAGCAGCAGGGGTGCTTTGGTCATTTGGTCGAAGAATGGTAAAAGTACCCCGGATTTTACGTCTTCATGTTAACAGAAAGTGTCATGTGATGTGAATTGCCCTTTATGGAGGTCTTTTGCAGCCTTACTTGTAATGGTTGCCAAAAATATGCCTTAACCTTCTTCGGGGCAACGGGGAGGATAATAATACTAATAATAAAGAAACCCCGACCAAGCCCGTTTTGGTGCTTTGCAAGAAATGGCAACAGAGCGACCTGTGTGTAAACTTTAGTGCACTTTTGATCATTCGATTAGAAGTTCAGAGTGACAAGATTGCCCTTCAAGTATGTCCAAGTTCAATGATATTGGGAATCACAATACACTACAGTACAGCGCAGGAAGCTGGGGTGTCGGGGATCAAGCAGAACGGTGGATTTGGATGCATGAATGGTGATGGGATTAGGGTGCATCAGTAGCACAATGCACCTCCATATGGTACATTGAGTGTTTCTAAACCATCATAAACAGCAGGAGACAGAATGTCTGAGGTAAAGCCAGACATCAGAGAAAGAGGAAAGGATTTTTCAAGGGAAAATTGAGAGAGAGAGAGACAGAGGGGTGCCTCAAGAGAAAGTAGGGCAGTTCTTAAACCAAGACAAGGATTGATCATCAGGAATCTATCCTCATTAAAGAAAAACACAGCCAAATAAAAACAACAGAAATATAAATATAACCCATTTTTTAGCGTTTAGAAATTGTTACAGCACAAAAGCAAAAGCAGATCATAAGAAGAAAAAAGAGAAGGAAACAAACGCAGCAGAGAAAGAAAATAAATTTTGAAGGGTTTTCGAAATTGAAAATATTTGAAGTATATATTTGAAGCATCTCCATGCAATAAGAAGACAGGATAATAAGAAGCTAAGATATCGATCGTTTTCAACCAAGGTATTCAAATATCATACTAGTACTCTATTTTTCTTGGCATTACTACTGTAACCACCTTGACGGAAGCAGAAACAGCTTATATTTACCAAATTTCTTCATTAAGCTTGCAAATGACAACCTAAAACATCCTTGCTCTTTTGAGAGAATGAGAAAGATCAGAGAGCTTAGTAGCTGTTTTTGCTGTTGAATGCAAGCAAATTCTGCTTCAGGAGCCCACTTCTTGATCTTTTATTGCTGAAACACGCAGGAGAGAAATGAGAGGGGCACAAGTGTATACGAGTAAGTGTGTGTGTGTGTGTGTGTGTGTGTGTGTGTGTGTGTGTGTTTATATATTCTTCATGACATTAATTTTAGTTGGAAAAAGTATGCAAAAGATTCAGGATATCACGTGGAGGAAGAATTTATTGCAATAATTAACCAAAACTCTAAATCGTTTGAAGAATTCACTGTATCAATACACTCAGTTTACTGTAGATTGTTTTAGTGAATTTATCCTTTTATCCCTCGGTGGAAAAGTTGGAAGGCTGGGTGATGGGAGTATTTGTGTTTTTACGCTGATTTATTAATTATTAAAAGATTTAACATGAATATTATTGTTTTGCAGGTTATTTTGTACAATAAAAATATGTTTATGCCCCCAAGTTCAATGGAATCTAAGCCCGCTGACCAAGGGTGTTTTTAACTTTACCCATACTTCAAAATCAATAAAATACATGCGGAGATATTTTGGTATTTTCACAATGATTTATTTGTTATTTTCACGGTTACGAGGGAGCTGTTAGTAATTTAATATTATTTTTTAATATTAAATTCTGAAAAGTTGTTAGTGTATGTTGTTCACGGGCTAATATGTTGGTGGCGTCCGCACTCTTTCGACGACCATTGTTTGTCCAAAAATGGCCTTCCGCCATGTCACTAGGAGCATCGTCACGTGATCTTTCTCCCAATGTAAAGCATGTTGATGGTGGTCCGACAGTTTATCGCAAGTGATCGTTTCTTTTTTCTTCTACCTACTTTTCTCTCTCTTCCGGTTGAAGTGCATGTTTGTACCTCTTTTTTTTTTTTCAATTATGTTTTTTTATTGCTTCTTTTCATCATTGACCCTTTTAGAAAAGTTTTTTTATGTTTTCAATTCAGTCCTTAAATTACAATTGGTCATATATATATTGGTTTTACCAATTCAGTCCTTATTCTTTTGATTTGTCATTGTTACCCTTGAATCTTTTGTTAAAGTTTTATTAGTGTTCAATTGCATCCTTAAATCAAAGTTTATATTGGTTTTTTTTTTTTCAATTAGCCTTCATTCTTTTGATTTGTTTTTCTTTTGTTAATTATTTTTTCTTTTTTATTTAACCCTATAATTTAATTTTTAAATGCCCTCAAATTAATTTTTTATTATGGTTTCTACCTTTATTTTTTAATTAAATGTTTTTATATAGTTGATTTTTTTCCGGATACATCCTTCGATGTTTGATTTATTTGGGATTAAGCTTCGCGGTTTTTCCATTTGTAATGCTTCCAATTTAATGACATAGATCACAAGTTTTAAGTGTTAATATAGTTAGGAATTCTTTTTTCCTCATTATATTTTGTGATTTTATCATTCTATATTGTTTTAAAAAAATTGTTAGTGGTTACCTTCATTTGTTTTCTATTAGTTTGTCTCCGTCTCATTATTTAAAGCACGAGTGTTGCAAGTTGTTTTTGGATAAAGATTTTTTAAAAATGAGTTGTTTTGTTTTATGTTTAATTTTTGCTTATTTTTATTTTACTTCATACAAGTAGATTTTGTTTTGTACAAAAAATAGTTATTTCTTCGACCATACATATTTTTTGTCCTTTTATTTTATTCACTCTGTTTCATATGCATTTTTATTTCTATTATCTTTTATTGATTGTAATGAACAATTTAGTGAACACAAATAGGTAAATGATTTCTTTTTGCGAGATCAAATATCGTGATCTATATTCATCTCTCATTTTTTTCTGTTTCTCTTTAAGTTATTGTTAGAGAATAATATAAATCATATCTTGATACCTCACCTAATAGCTTAAGCTATTAGGTTGAATTGGTTCTCTGACATGGTATCAGAGTCTTGATGATCAAGCGATCACGAGTTCGAATCTCACCATCCCCATTTATTTGATAAACATTAAACACAAGGTAATGTGAGTCTGTGCAAGTTTTAAGCCCAAATAGCTTTCACTTGAGGGGGTGTGTTAGAGAATAATATAAATCATATCTTGGAACCTCACCTAATAGCTTAAGTTTTTAGGTTGAATTGGTTTTTTGACAGTTATTATTAACAAACTTATTTATTTATTTACAGAGATAATTATTAGATATTTGAATAAACTTTTCGATTTATACTTATAATTTATATCATGTAAAAAAAACACACATCAAAATAGTATGTATACTCAAGTTTTTTTAAAAAAGAAAAATTATGACCCGCTACAGAGCGAATACCAAATCAAATTTTTAGTTACCCTATAGTTAATGTTTTTTTTTACTCTTATTTTTTTTAGATTATTTTGTGTAATTGATTTTTTTTTATTGATTTTATCTTTCAACATTTGATTTGTTAGAGATTCGGCTTCATACGATCTTATCACTCTGCATTTGTTTTTTTTAATATTTTTTTTAACATGTTTTTTTTTCAAGGTGTTATTCTAATTAATTTAGAACTTTTTTTGTGTTTTATACAAATGAAGTTGATATTTAAAAATAAAAAAAATATTTATTTTTAAATAATATTGCTGATGTGTTTGGCCTTGCATAATTTTATTTTTTTTGCATGAGTTTATTTGTCAGTTTCATTTGTGTTTATTTTTAAAGTCATGAGTTTTTAGGTTGTGAATTTATCTTTTATTCATTTTAATAAACAAATTCAGTAAACACAATAAGGTAAATATCTCATTTGTATGGTTGAATTTCTTGATTTACATTTCTCAATTTCTCTTTTGGTTATTGTTAACAAAAACATTTCCCATTTATTTACATAAATGATTATTAATTTATTTAATGAGATACTTGCACAGGCTTTTTAAGTTATACTTTTTATTTTTTTATATTAAAAAATACATTGAAGTAGCTTACATAGCAGATTTTTTTTTAAAACAAATTATTACACGCTGCAAAGCGGGGTTAAATGACTAGTACTATCTATCACTCGTATAATAAAATGAGGTAGTTTTTAAAATTTATTATTATTTAGTTTTTTTATAATTAAAATAGATATTTGTATAAAACGTGATGACTTAATTTTTTAAATAACAAAATATATTTTATTAAATGAATTATTTTTTATAATACATGTTTTTTTTACCAAACGTTTTTTATTGGAAATTTTTTTTTAACTAAAAATAAAGAAAATTCAAATAATCTTTTGTAAGCATTTCAATAATTTAAAATAAGTAGAAAAGAATATATCTTTTCAATCTAAATTATATTTTTTTAATTAAGGAATGTTTTTAGCTCAAATAAATTTTCTTTTCTAGAAGCATTGTTTTAAAATTAGAAAATTTTTTATCATGATATAAAAATCAAGTTTCTATTAGAAAAAAAAACATTGGAAATTATATCTCGATATTTTATATGCAATTAAATAAAAATTAATAATGAATTTGAGAAACCATGTAAGAAATTTAGAATAAAACATAACAATATATAAGTTTTATTTTCATTGAATATTCATGACCACAAATTAAAAAAAAATATTAGATTCATAATTAATGAAATTATTGTTAATATTATAAGAAAAATGTTTTGCTCTTATTTGAAAACAAAAACAAAATTGAATGGTATTTAATGCAATAATATTTTAAATATAATTTAAATTATTTTGTTTATAAATAATTTTAATTTAGAATTATGAAAAAAAATAAAGTATACACATGAGTATATATAGTTTTGAAACCCGGCCCGGCTTGGCGGGTCGACCCAGGGCTGGAACCGGGCAGGGTTTAAGAAAAAATAGAGAAAGTCACAACTCGGGGTGACCCGAATGGTTGACCCGGTAACCCGGCAAAACCCGGTCAAAAACTCTGTTGTAACCTGTTGACTATTTTTTTTGTTTTTTTATCAAAACAATATCGTTTTGATTTATAAAAAAATAAAATTGACCTGAATAACCCGATCAAAACTTAATAATCTAAAAAAAACCTATAACTCGAGTTTTAAATTAGATTAGCCGGATTTCAAAACTTTGCCTAGAAACACTATACAAAGAAGCTCACGCATCCACCCCCCTCCCATGTTTTTTTTTAATAGATGGACTCCACATGTCCCCTTCACAAGCGCTTGTGGATCCAGGGGCACAAGAAAATGGGTGATGTATTGTCCAGCTGTCAAGATTATGAGGTAAAGTTTAGAACCTAAATGTAAAATTTTAAATTTAAAAGGATAAAAAATGATATAATAAAGAATTTTTAGATGAAAATAAATTTTTTCACTTGAATTTGAAAAAACACTCCTTTATTTTATTTATTTTTAATTGTTTTTTAGTACAAATTAAAACTATACTTCATCAAATTAGTCTCTAATTCTACTCTAAAATATTATCAAATATCTAGAAATCTCAATAATATACAAAAACAAAAAAATATATATCAACACATCAAAATATCTTAAACATATTTATAGCATATTGAACAGTGTCGTCAACAGTGTTTTGCGGGTTATGAAAAACCAACGATTTCTTCTAGTTTAATTATATAATATATAATATATAATATAATGTATATATTAAAGTCATTCATTTTCATAAAAAGAAATTATTTATTTAAATGACATGCTCTTCATGCAGTCTTAAGAAAGCAAAAGGTCTGCAGTTCAATTTCTTAAAATTTCTAGAGAAGCTTTTTGACGTCAGCATTCTTTTTTTGGTCACTAATTAATAACGTGAGAGAGTAGTGCAGGTGATGATTATAAAATGCAAAATCATAAATGCGGTGAGGTTTATGGGCTTTCATGAGAAAAGCAGGTGGTGCCGCTCTCTCTTTTTTCCAGCGACCCCATGATTTAATTATGAGACAAAATTATTAGATAAAAAACTAAAAAGCATGGGGTGTTTATTTTGAAGCTGGAACTGTTTACACGTATACAAAATAGTGTGAATGATAATGTGTATTTTTTATAATTTATTATGGTTTTCAAAGTTTTATTTTAGACTATTTGATTATAATTAAGGACCAATTAATTTGAATTTATTAGGCAAGAGTGAAATTGAAAGAATAGGAATTGTAATTTAAAAGGCGTCAAACATGGATGGCGTGCGAGAGATTAGATGAGAAATACATTTAGGTTCTTAAACTTTAAAAATAACAAAATTAATTATATGATTTAAGTTCCTTAAAATATCAATATAATCAGTTTTGGAACAAAAAATTATTTGTATTATTTTTCAGTCTCTAGTTAGAAAAAGAAGAGTCGCTGGATTCTG
>Ga0307511_10003232_pt1 | contig 16773 bp, 15 predicted proteins | sample 13_EM_MG_FD_200266 | JGI IMG/M metagenome (GOLD analysis project Ga0307511, IMG submission 200266) | Populus trichocarpa ectomycorrhiza microbial communities from riparian zone in the Pacific Northwest, United States - 13_EM | ecosystem: Host-associated > Plants > Roots > Unclassified | place... | reverse complement strand
ACTGGCTCCCTGAGATATATTGCTGTTTATGGAGCTGAGCTAGTCATAAGCAGGGTGGACGTCCGCTTGTCTCCGTGCCGAACCCGCAGGCCAGCGAGCTAACGCACTGGTAAGAACTAAGAAAAATCATGGAAATGTAGTTAATATAATGTATGTATCATGTGCAGCTCCAGCACGGCGAAGAAACTGACATGTTGTTCATCTATACTAGCCTAGCTATCAGTCAATATATGTTGACCATACAAAGACGACCGTTACTTTTCACCTTACCCCGTCATGGCTATACTGGATTCAAACACAAGTACATATGGTCGTGCTTGAGGATGCCTCATCATGCTTCTCAGGCTTCATGCCCCGTGCTTATGCCATGTGTCAATGAAAAATAGGAAGGGAATACGGAATTTTCTATATTGGCTTGATACATCGTACTGGTCTCGTATCGTATCGTATCGTATCGTATCGTATCGTATCGTATCGTATCGTATCGCTTTCCTATGCCAGCGCATTTTCAGCTAGACAGTAGCCTGATGGAATCTGCTCCTTTATGTACAGTGAAATAAAATGGGGCAAGCTTACAATATGGCCATAGGGGCCTGTATAGACACGGAGGCGGGGCGGGCCGGTCATTGCACGTGGCACTTGCAAATGGTTGTCCGTTTGTTTCGGCTTTAGCGGAGCCATTGCGATGTTCTTGAGCACTGGTCATGGCATTATGGAGAGCGCACGGGGAATAGATGCGCCCAAAGACCTCGTATGGAAGTATTTGCAGACTTAGCGTACGTAGATAACTGTTTCTGCGGGCCCTCGGTGCCGAGGTAACTAATATAATAAATACAGCATATCAGCTCCTATAAGTCCCAACAAGAGCCAATGGGCTTCAAAAGCATCAAGCAAGATGTAATGTGAGCAGTGTGACATACATGAAGGATACATTTGATCTGATAAATATGATACGTCGTCATTCCGGTGGGTAATTGCCAACGCAATATGGTTTAGAATTTTGACATGTGACACTTTTGTTTATATAAGACGAAAAAGCATAATAACAATCAACGGTAATTTAACAACGCCCTGTGCCTGACGTTATGTAGATGCTTCTATTCAGCCACCGGCTATATACGTATGCTGATAACCGTACGGTACGGCCGCGGAGTTTAATTTAATTGGAAATTGGGATTGACACATGGTTTGATTGAAACCATTATCGCTGATCTTCGCAACAAACCGCGGTATGCGTCGATGCATGAATAATATTCATGCATATACTTTAGTATTTTGTTGACCAACTTTTGAGTTGACCATCATGAGCTTGAAAAAGCCTTGGTGCGCACACATCATATTTCCTACTCGAGTAGTCGATCACTAGTGCGGTAGTGGTTGACGAATCTGGTCGACTACCACATTGGGCGGGACGGTTCAAATTTAAATACCTCGAATCCTTCGGCCACGGAATCTCATCCCGTTACGTCTTTATGTACACGGGGAATACATATACATGGATGCACAAAAGAGAAAAAGGAGCTGGAGAGCAGACATGGCAAGGGCCGGGCGTGGGCTGGCGGTCTAGTGTTACAACATTAACTTTACATGTAATGAATGATATCTGAGTATGGGGCTTCTCACATGCATCGTCGAATTCTTGGTGGTCCGTTAGCTTGGTAGCCTGACGAGCAGTTGTGATCGTGAACTTAGGCTAGGCAGATAGGCTATGGTTCAATCGGATTTTAGATACTTCAAGTGACGTTGAATTGTGTGAACTAGACTCAAATTTTAGATTTAGAGTTGTAATAATCTCGTGATATTTTTTTTATTTATAAATATTCTTGTGACTACTTATGTATTGGCTAGTATGGACCCAGATTCCTCTGAGGGTCAGGTGCCGAGACTACTCAGATTCTAGGTTGCTTCTGTGCAGTCCAGCCGACTTCAAATATAGAATTGAACTTCTAGCCCTACTTCATTGCCTGCAAGCTCGGTCCAGTTTGCTAGCTAAACAACTGTCCAAAGGAAAGGGTCTCTAGAGCAGCGAGTTTAAGCATTAAGCTTTCGTCGGTAAGCTTAAAGCCACAAAATGTGGGATTTCAACAACCTTAAAATCCGGAATTTATCCTGCTGGTGCAAGTACTTAGGCGGGCATCTGCTGTAGGACAATTGGAAATCGAGCTGCATTTGTGGCATCTTAGAATTGTTGATTTATTATTTTTTTTGATTTTGGTGGCGAGATGAGGATAGTGGTGATGACTCGGAAAGATGGTGTTGAGGAGTATTTCGATGTTGCTCGTGATGCATATGATGCAAAGCTGGGGGATCATCACATGCTCTCCTGACGTGTGGTCCTTTATATGCACGCATTACTTTTTTTTTTATTTTAATTTGGGGGGTAATTTTTGAAGATTGACACGTTTTGTCGCTGTACTTTATCGACATCGATCGTTAATCCACAACGATCACTGGCACGATGGCGATATGTTTCGTTTCAACTTGCTCCCTCCATGACCGACCATCGCACTAAGTATGGTCTGGGCTTTCTTCTCCATATATTTGGATCGAGGCTGCAGACTTCGCAATCGCCTCGAATCTGCAGTGTATATATATACTGCAAGCAGAGTCATCGTGGGGGGTACAATCATGACAACAAAGACATACATGGCACTTAGGTTTAAAGTGAGCTACCAAAGAGCGACCCGAGCCGGGCAGGAACCCCAGGCCCGACAGGCAGCGAGCCTGACTGCGTCATTTGACATCCAGTGGTAATGACCGGCAAGGTGGGGCCACCACGACAAGAAACCTCTGCGTGCGCCGGGCTACTTCATAGCTAGACTACTACTTAGTAAGTAAAGTTGGAGACAAGATCGGTAGCTAATATTAATGGTGATCGTGATTTACTGTGCATATATATATATATATCATGAGCATTTGCGGTCGGGAACGCTACATCGGCTGCAGCTGAGATATAGTGCTCGCGATCGATACTGCACTCCATTGAGCATCAGCTAGCCGGAGTTACAGACCTGGTCACATATATGTATCACTGTAGTCGATATAAGGTCGTTAAAACCCTGAGCTCAGGCGAATACCACTGGCGATCCACGATCTTGTGCGTCAAGCCATACATGATTCGGCATTCGGGATGTGCAGAATTTCTTGGTCGCAACTTGAACTCAAGAGGGTTAAAGCATGGAGTGCTAGTCTGGCAACCACGGGGTACATGTGACACTGGCATGAAATCTAGCCAGAGCCCCCAACCGGCCGCACAAGGCCAACAAGACAAGAACCTCCCGCAAGTGCACGTAACGTGCATTGCAGTCTGGTCGTCGATCGTGATTGCCCTATATCCGCACGGCACCTCCATGCTGGCTTTGTCTTATTGACTATCCAACCAGACTATTGACGGCACTATTGACCATCATCCTCCGGCACGAGATCATCATTCTCCAAGGATGTTCGTCTAGCAAGATAGAACTGGATATCGATATGAGATATGATTTCGATCTTGGTTGATTTCAGTTCATGCACCCAGAGGGTGGCCATGCCATGGACCGGGTGTAGAATAAGAAAGGTTGCTCCACATGCCCCAGACCCACCTCCCTGCGAAGATCATCCTCACTTTGCCTTACCCCGTACCTTCTCCAGTCAACGGCAACCCCACAGTTGTTGAGTAGCTGCCCGGACAGGGGCACCGACACTTGTGGCGCCTGCCAGTCGGGCAGTCTCACACTTACTTTTTCTCATATGTATGTACGTTATGTACACTATGTACACATAGGTACTGGTGAGGACACTGTGACTGCAGATTGCAAATTGGCTGTGCAATGGTTAAGCCCCAGATATTGACCGTGCATGGGCTCCAAGCGCATAACCACCCTCCTCGAGTCATAGCGAACCCATCCCGTTGCGGTGTACCTGACTGGCTACCTGTCACTGGTGAACATATCTACACAGTCGTCAAATGTGTCTTTATATGTTGGAAAATAGTGATGCGAGGGTGAAATTGCGATGTGTAATGCATGGTGGACCAATTCCGAGCTATTCCATCCAATGCACGAAGAGACATACCTAGCACTCTATGCCTCAATAGGTCTGCGCAACGTGGGGCAAAGCATATATGGGATGACAGGGGAAACATGTAGATATAGTGCGTCTTTCTGTCGCATATTGTTCCCGCTGCCTTGGGTCAATCGACAGTTCGGTTTGAAATTCATCTACATAAAATCCTCCCAACCAAGTTGTAGGTATCGCACTGTACCAAATCCACCCAATGACATTCATTGAGTATCTTGTCATCGAGTACCACCGGCTAATAGAGAGTGCAAGTGTTGATTTAATCTTAATTCACACAAGCCAAAACTGTAAGCAACGGTATTCAAGGTTGGACCCACCCATATATCTGAAAACCTAGCAATGAAATTATGCAAGCTATTACCCCAGGTTTGCCCGCACTCAGGGGCGCCCTAAACAGTGGTTGTGGTATTCAACTACTCTGATATAGTATGGGAGAAACTATCTATCGAAGGTTAAGAGAACAATCTTCCATGCCCAATCAAACGCCTAAAAATCCAATTTTAATCTTTTCAGGATTCCAGTTTCGAGTTTCAAATTGAATTGCTAGTATTGATACCGCTCTTTGTCGACAGTTTAGATGCGCTCTGATAACCTTGATACGTGCTCATCGTCGTCGACGGCGCCGGCGTTGTTGGGTAGCTATGTGAAACAGCCTCTATATTCTTCTTAGTGTCCCTTTCGACAAGGAGTTGTGCCCCAGGGCTCTGGCTTCTCATCAGCTGAGCCTTGGGGGTCATAGGAGCCAAAGCTTTCCGGCCTCGCCCGAGCCACGTTCCTGCAATTTGTTCTACATCCTTTTTGCCCTTTTTGGGATGATCCTCCATATCCTCTCCAGGAGAGCTGGGGGGTGACCCAAAAGGGTCAAATCCGATCCTCTTTCTTGCATCTTCCCTTTCTCTTTCACGAGATTCCCGAGAACCAAGCCAGCTATTCGCATCAGACAAGAATAAGTTCAATAATTCATCATGAACTGTAAGATGTGATGCTTGCTGATAATTCTGGAGACTCGTCAGGCGGAGTAAGCACTCTAGCAGCGATAGATTTGACCGCACTGCTGCTGAGGATGGCGGTAAGGTGGTAACCAAAGAATTGCCATTACCACTAGAAAGGGGACTCCTAGTGCCCTTCGATTCCTGTAAATTGAGCTCTGAAAATCCAGCTCCAAGAGGATCCCTAATTCTCTGGGACGGATGAGTCAGACTCCCTCTAGCTCCGTCGGGCTCTGCCTCAGATTCCTCAGGATCGCCGACAGATTGATCATCATCCAATGACCCTGTCCAAACCTCGAATGCGAACCATTCAGGATCAAGATGTTTTGGTAAATCCCATTCCTCATCTATCTGGGGCTGTTCACAGTCATTTCCATTTCCCACATCTAATGAATACCCTATCCCTTCTGCTTCCTCGTCATAATCTTCGTACTCGTAGCGTGCTGCTCGATCGAGGAGTTTACGGGGAGGTGTCGCTTTCAGGTCGCGCTTGATCAGCAGAACTGGGGAGCTTGATTCATCGATACCAAGCAGTTTTCCAGAGTTTGTATAGAATATCTTGCTTATCTGTATGAAGTTAGCTGTCGTCATTCTTTTGATAATCTTAAAACAAATTACCTGATGTATAGGAACGCTAAAGCGAATTCCCGCCTTTTGCACGTCCTCAAAAGGGCGTGGTGGCCCTCTGCCTTCTTCATCTTCGTGAACTCTTCCATCATCCAAATCTTCGATCACGCTGAGTTCATAGCAGTACTCGTCCAACTTGCTGTGTGCACGTATAGCATGCAAAGTACTATCTTCATTCTCATCTTCATCATACACTAATGGTATTCTGATTAACTTAACGCGGCATTTTGATATTACCTCCTGCCAAGTCAGGTCGGAAGCCGTGAGATCTTTGCGGTGCGAGTGGCCCGCAAAGAGCATGTAGAGTGTGAGGTTAAACGTCATACCAACCTGCGCAGGATGAAAAGGTGAAATGGAATAGGCCGTGTCTCCAGCGGTGAGTAAAGTTGACGCTTGAAGCAAGCGAGAAGGTGATACCGTGTGAGGGATCGAAGCTGAGAGGTTCACACCAGACGTAGTAACTGCCAAGTTGATCAAGGGTACCGCCTATCCGCAGTGTATTAGCCTGTGAACCTGGCGATCCATGGTGAACTAACATCTTCAATTCGATTGAGCAACAACTTTATGTCATCCATTACAGCTTTGATATCCTCCCGAGTTCTCTTCCTCCTCTCGGCGCCAGACTGAGCATTTAACTCCGCTAGCCTTTGCCCCAGAGCTTGAATATCGTAACGGAGGGACTTTGTCAAGCTGACAGCAGTTTCGAGAGAGGTATTTCCCCTGGCAGATCTATTGCATTATTGCATTGCTGTCAGCACTTGAGGCCGTGAAGAATAGTCTTTCATGGGAGATGTACATTATCTCAACGAGATCGATGGCTGGGGAAATTATCTGTGAGCCAAGCTTGTGTCAGCCAGCAATCGAGCATGATACAACACCGTGAGTTACCCTGATCTTGGTTTCCAAACGGTCCTGCAGCCGCTCTAATTCTTCCCGGTCTCTGCCTTTGATAGTCTTTGGAGTCGGTCAGTATCTCCTAGCCTCGCAAGTAGTTTTACAGAATTCACATTCCCAAACACACCCGTATATATCGGCTGCCTTCTTTAATTGCATAGCTTGACACAACTGTGATTCCGGACCTATAGTAGTAGTTTGCCACTTGTTAGATGTTGTAGCAATGGGGTCAGGATGCGGGGGTAATACTTTATGGCAAATGATATACTCTGAGCCGCAATCCTGAACACACAAGAGTCAATGATACACTGTGAGCATGGAGCATGCTGGATCAAAGCACCTTCCCAGGAGTTGATCCATTGCCACTGGCCGTATGTGGGTGTGAAGGTGAGGCTTGGCGTAGCGTACACGGGGGAGATGAGGTTGGTGAAAGGAATGCGCTGTACCTGAGTAGGGTACCTCGTAAGTAAGAGTATGTACTTGGGTACTTAAGTACCTATGTAGATACCAGTATATCTAGGAGACAGACTATCTGGCAGTGGGGAGACTGGTGATAATGGGGCACATAGCATACTGGACAGTAGAAGCTTGGCAGCCATTCGGTGTCATACGGTCACATGATGGAGGTCTTGGCTCCAAGGGATACTGGTACAGTACTCCGTATGTTAGGTACCCTCCCACAACTTTTCTTGGATAAAGTAACGATTGCTTGGCAGAAGCATCACTTCGTACAACGCTCTTTGGCGCAAAGGCAGTCCTGCAGATTCAGAAAGTATTCTCTATTGTGCCTGTGGCCCCACAGTTTGCTTCCCAGGTTCCTCCTCGTCCCTCCTGGACTCCCGAATATTCTGCGTTTAAGTTCTGTTCTACCCCTCATCTATAATGTCGAACCCTCCAAACTCATGGGAAGAGGCAGCTGGAGACGATGAGCAGCTTGCCAGACAGACAAACCAACAGCTGAACCTCCAGCAACAGCAGCAACAGCAGCAGCAGCGGGGCGGCTTCAGACCGAACTTCAATGCACCGTCCTTCAACCCAGTTGCCTCTACATTCCAGCCAGGCGCACCTTCGTTCACCCCTGGAAATGCATACCCCCCATATGGGGGACAGCAAGGATATTACGGAGGTGCTGCAGGAGGATTTGACCAGTATGGACAGTACGGACAGAATCAGTATCAACAGTATCAACAATATCAACAACAACAGTATCAACAGTATCAGCCACAATACCAGCCGCCACACCAACAGCAGCAACCTCGCCAAGCGCAACACTTCCAGCAGTACCAAGCCCAGCAACATCAACAGCAACAGCCGCAGCAGCCAATAATTGCTAAGAGACCCCCACAAGGGCCATCCGGTGGTAATTCTCAGGCTCAAAATCAGCAGAGGGCACCCCCGGCTGGGCCGACTGGCCCAAAGGTGATCCCTAGTGGACCTGGAGCACCTACATCAACTACTACTGGTCCTCCAAAGGTTCTAAAGATAGGAGGTTCTACTCCATCCCCAGCATCAACAGCTGTGAAAAAGGAGGAGAAACCTATCGGAGCTGCTGTCTTAACTATTGGAGGGTCAGCGCCAAAGCCAGCTGCTGGGGCTAACACCAGCAGTGGGCCTAAGGAGAGTAAGCCGACACCAGCAGACAAGATTGAGATTGGATCAAAAATCACAGCGAGCAAGGCAGTAACTGGGTCTGCTGCTGCCTCTGCTGCTCCAAGCGGAAAGTCAAGCCCCGCTCCGACAGCTGCAGAGAAAGCCGCGGAGAAACGAGAAGCGGATGCTGTGCTCAAGGAGGTGGAGGAAGCTATTGATGATGCAACAATTGAGGAGATCTTTGGAAAGGTATTTATTCATAGTTACCAGGTATACTTGCTCCATACTAATCTTCAGATAGGAGCATGTTAATCTCATCTTTATCGGACATGTTGATGCTGGGAAATCATCTCTCGGAGGTTCGATCCTCTATGTAACCGGAATGGTCGATGAACGTACCATGGATAAACTTAAGCAGGAAGCTAAAGCAGCAGGCCGTGAGACCTGGTATTTGTCATGGGCCCTCGATCTCACCAAGGAAGAACGAGCCAAGGGCAAAACAGTCGAGGTCGGTCGCGCTTATTTTGAGACCGAGAAGCGGAGATATACCATTCTTGACGCCCCTGGACACAAGACCTTTGTGCCAAGCATGATTGGCGGTGCTTCTCAGGCAGACATTGGTATTCTTGTGATCAGTGCGAGAAAGGGTGAATATGAGACCGGATTCGAGAGAGGTGGACAAACCAGAGAGCATGCGGTCTTGGCGAAAACCCAAGGTGTAAATAAGTTGATTGTGGTGGTTAATAAGATGGATGACCCCACTGTCGAGTGGAGCAAGGAGAGATATGATGAGTGCACAGGAAAATTGCAACAATTTTTGCGAGCAACAGGATACAATCCAAAGACGGGTATGATCAAGTGCCAGCAATTTTGCCAGCATACTAACATATTATAGATCTATTTTTCATGCCCTTGTCTGCACTTACAGGATTGGGCCTCAAGGAGCGTGTTCCAAAGGAAACGTGTCCTTGGTATGATGGCCCTTCCCTGCTTGAATACCTTGATAACATGAAAGCCTTGGACCGTAAGGTCAAGGCACCATTCATGATGCCCATTGCTACGAAGTATAAGGACATGGGTACGGTAGTTGAAGGAAAGATTGAATCTGGATTTGTCAAGAAGGGCTCCAATATCCTTATGATGCCAGGAAAGACACCGACAGAAGTCTTAGCCATATTCTCAGAGACAGAGGAAGAGATTGCAGGTGCCACTTGTGGCGACCAAGTCCGTCTCCGTGTTAAGGGTGTGGAGGAAGAGGATGTTATGCCAGGCTACGTTATGACCAGCCGGAAGCAGCCAGTCAACTGCGTTACTACATTTGAAGCACAAATTCACATCCTCGACTTGAAGAATATCATGACATCTGGATTTCAGTGCGTGTTGCACGTACATACAACCATCCAAGAGGTAACGGTCGTGGCACTGCTGCATAAGCTAGAGAAGGGCACAGGTAGAAAGAGCAAGAAAGCACCGGCATTTGCTTCAAAGGGTAGGCCAATGTTTCCAATTGCATTATGTCACCAGAGTGGCTTTTAGTTGGCAATTTTGGTGTACTAATTCCAATGACATTGTTATAGGTCAAGCCATTATCGCGAGATTGGAGGCAACAACGTCATTTGCACTGGAGCGTTACGATGACTACCAGCAACTGGGGCGATTCACGCTACGGGACCAAGGTCAGACAATTGCGATTGGAAAAGTGACGAAGTTGATCACAGACTCCGCACCAGCTGTTTAAAAAGCGATTGTCAGGGTCATTAAAGGGTCGAGGGTGTCCTACCTGATTAGCGGTTAGGGATATGTCAGGTCACGTCTACTGTCACAAGATTGCTTATGTATTTCGGGGGTGGCATGGGAATAGAAAGGGTCTGGATATAAAGGAATTTGGGATCAAGTATTATGAAATGTCAATATTTTTCTCTGCTCTCTCGCTTTGGCTTGCGTTGGCTTGCGGTGGCTTGCGTGACTAGATGGTTACATTAGTCCACGAAAGCAATGGTGGCTGATATCCCCATGGTTGAAATCAAGCAGCAAGGCTGATGACATGCATATATATGTACCAACCTTATCTGATATGGAAGAGGTATAGAGCTATAACCAGACCAATCAATAGCGTGTAATCTGACAGTTGTGGCCTCTAACGCACACTGGCCTCCCTTCCTGGAATGGCACAACCTGTTGGTTTAGAAACGTCCGGCGTTGCAATAGCATGGGAGATGCTATTTGATTGATAAATTTTGAGCTTTTAGAGATATATTGTACAAGGTGACGAAGTTATTAGGTTAGGCATGCTGACATCGTTAAGTTATGCCACCATTAGCGATGTCGAGACCCGTGGGTGATACGAATCGAAAAAAATACTAGTCTACTTACATTCAAATACATACCTAAGTACCAACTATGGGTTCCAACCGTCCCATGATCATATGTAGCCTCATATATATACTCAAGGAGCCGCCGCTTACAGATTCCACACCACCAGAGCAGGACCCAGCAGGCGCTCGAGGTACCCAAATAAAGATTAACCGGCAAGCCATTATTAATGACATCGCTGCTCAGGCCACGAACCCCACTACCGCCACCACCAGACCGAGGTCAGGACATTAAGACCAATCAATGGTAAAAGGCTAGCGCCTAACTGTAAATGTAACTATCCAACAGATTCCAACACAGTTGGTAAACTTGCCTCCGAGTTGCAGAAACTAGACCGACGTACAGTACGCCCCCCGTAGGGGCTACAATGCGGCCGGCTCCCTCATGATAACTATTAGCAGAGCTGGACGAGCACCAGTAGAGGCCAAACAGGTCGCTATGCTACGTCGGGGCATTGTCACAGGCTCACAGCGTTCCATATCACCCACAAGGAAGGAAATCTAGATTCTGATTCTGATTCTGATTCTGACAGTGTTCGCAACGGACCGGCTAGCTGGTATCAACCAGGTCCCGAGCCGGCCTGAATGGCCAGAGAGGCCTAGCTTAGTCCGGTCACCAGGCCAGGCGGCCGGCCCGGATACTGGAGCCTCTGAGTCGGAGTTGACTATACTGGCCTGAAGCTACCTAGGACGCTTGGGATCCGTAGCCGATGTAGCCGACGGTAGACACCCTAGGAGACAACAGGGACCACGGCATGCTGCTGCTCCTAACAGACCCAAAGAGCACCCTCATTAACCTTGTAGTAGGCATCGCCCCACCAAGGCCCGGCGCCATTGAGATCCAAATCTGAGCCAAACTCGGGGTGCGAGTCCACCTGGATACCAGCATATCTTGAGTCCGCAACCACATGGAGATGATCTCCCCGGGGGGACGAGAAAGCCAATCAACTCGCAGCAAGAAAGGCAGGCGTAGGATCGATGCTAGGACACCAGCGGACATTCACCCACGAAAACACTCTCCGGAGGGAAGCGGTACTATGTAGCTCTACGCTTGAATACAGGTGGACCAGGGCCCACAGCGTGAATGCGTCGAGTACCGCCCACACTACCATTACATCACCTTTGACTGCCCTAAACACCAAGCCACGACCACAACTAACTATTTTACTCAGAACACTTGCACACTTTCGCAACTCGACCACAACTAACTATTTTACTCAGAACACTTGCACACTTTCGCAACTCACATTTTACCCGGCACCCCGACCTTCATTTCTCCAACTGTAAAAGAAAACCATCTGCTTTGCACCTAGTCTTAACCCCAAACACAGATACGCATTCATTACTATTTCATGTTTGCCTCATCGCCCCTGCTCCAATAGGGTCGGCATGCTCTATGGATCTCCTGGAGCTGCCACAGGCATTTGAGAATATTGAGGTATAACTCGACATGACCTGGGTTGGGGAAGAAATTCTTTCATCTCGAAAAGCCAGCACTCCCGAACTAGCTTTCTTACTCTACTCTTGCTGTTCCCCACATCTCTTCCAGTGCCGATCAAATGCTAGCAGTCGCTTTGCACAATGGTTATCTTGAGTCATGCGTACAGTTAAACCTACTCTATTACATAGAGGTAGGACTGCAGTGTTACATGCAAATGGAGAGGTTATGTTGACAGCTTTCTGAGGGTAACACCCCTGATCGGGGTGCATATAGAGAGTTTATGCAGATAGAAGATGCAAGTATGGAGGTATATCCACTATGCCTACTCCATGCACAGAGAGCAGTCAAGCCTGCATTTTTTTTGTAGTGTAGGTAGAGTATATTTGATTCTGAGGAACCTACCGGTTAGTCTGGTTCCTACCGGTATATAGTAGGCCGCACACCAGGCTACTAGCCGCACACGCCAGACGGTCAATGTAGCCCCGGGGTCGATGTTATCGATGTTCCCGTTCCCAGCTTGCAATCAATGCCTGTCAATGAAGGCACAGGAGCGGTCGTGCCAACCTGACTAAATGAAGGATTCAGTCATAAAGTCGCACTCGGCTAGTCTCATGACTAGCCCTGGGTGAATGGAGATTGGGAGTGAATATGAATACTGCTCAATCTTATCAAGATCATTTGCACGCCATCCCATCGCATGTGGGACCAACGGCTGTATCCCTGTCTCCCGTTGCATTAGCGAACGCAGATCCGCCAGGCCAGTTGGAATTCGACCCCAGACAAAAGTCTTCGCAAAACACAGCAAAATTGGCCTTACGAGAGGCCGGTGCCCGCAAGACTACCTTCGTGTGTTCTCGTGCCCAGACCGATTTATTTTTTGTAGCTCTAAATCGCACAGTGGACTGTAGAATAGAAGTCATTTCGAAAAAAGTGGAAACAGCGCTTAACTGTATGGGGCATAGCGTATTTCTCCAACTTCTAAGTTTCCATGAACTTCAGAAAGCAGCGACTACGGAAGGGCTGCTCCAGGCCTGGGATTAGAAACTCCATACCAAAGTCCGAAAGTCGCCCTCAAATTCGCAAGATAAGGCAATTATGCTGGTGTCCACGGAGGGCACTTTTGGTGTGATCCTGTACATACTGAACCTGACTTGCTAAGACTGCTATATATATTTAAACCTCCCCTCCCAAGAAATGTCCACCAGGCTGCCATAGACATCGGTTAATCACTCAGACGCTCATCATTGAACCATTCCCCTCCCCGCCCCCCCGTGCCCTCCTAGCCCCCCCGTGCCCTCCTAGCCCCCCCGTGCCCTCCTACTCTTTTTCCGGCGTGCATCCAAGTTTATACCAGACTACCAGAGTCCATCTTTCCCGAATCATGGTCCGTTCCGTTGTTCTCGGAGACCAGGCCGTTCAGACCTGGTACTCATCCATATACCCAGATGAGAACGCGTCAGATGAGAAGGCACTGGAGACAGACCTGCTTTTTGTATGCCCGTGCTGCATGAAGTACACCATGGATGGTGCGAGGGCATTGGCACACATGGTGAGCGAACCTTGGGTACCCTTCTTTCTCTCTCTGCTTTGCTAGTGGGCTGGGATGCACTGGAATATCCGCGTAATATATACCATTGTCTGTTCTGAGCAGTGTGGTGCACCCTTTGTCTGCTTCCAGAAACGACGGTTGGGGAAGCTGCAAGTCTGTCTCTCTATGCTCTATATCCTCCAAGATGAAGTTGGTCACCATACATAGGCCTCCGCCGGTGATGATGTCCCGTTTTGGGTATCCCTATACTAACTACATCCTATCCAGCGCTGCTGTGAACAGTCTCAACGACCTCTCGGCCGCAAGATGTACCAACACAATGAATACTCCATATACGAGATTGATGGCAATGAACACAAGGTACACCCATTGGTTCTCATCTCTTACCATCACACTGACACCTAAGTTAGCTGTTTTGCCAAAATCTTTCCCTATTCGCCAAACTCTTCCTAGAGACTAAATCTGTTTGCTTCGACGTTGATGCCTTTCTCTTCTATATCCTCGTCGAAACAGTCCCCTCTTCCGCCAGTACAACATCTCCCCCCCTCCATCTTTCAACCAAGCGTGTTGTCGGATTCTTCTCGAAAGAGAAAACATCCTGGGAGGACTACAACCTTGCTTGCATCCTAATCTTTCCCCCATTTCAAAAGCGTGGCCTGGGGAAGCTTCTCATTGCATTCTCCTACGAATTATCTAAACTTGAAGAGAAGGTTGGCAGTCCGGAGAAGCGTGCGTAGTCCCATCGTCTATATTACCTCTGAAATTGCTCCTATGCTAAATTTTTCTGTGGAGCAGCTCTATCTGATCTAGGTCATCGTGGTTATATCTCCTACTGGACGTCCATCGTCGCCTCCTATATCCTCGCACACTCCACCTCCGACGTCCTCATCACCCCTCCACCACCCACTGAAAGGAGCATCTCATCATCCAAATCTAATAACTCCCATTCTCGATCCTCTTCCTCTGAGAACGCACCTACCTCTCTGCCACCTACTTCCTCCCCTCCCACTTCCCCAGCACCTTCTCGACCAGCAACACCAGTCCCACCAAATATCCTCACCATTGAGCGGCTCTCTATAGAGACTTGCATTCATCCAGATGATATCATTGATGCTCTTCGAACCATGAATGCTATTGCCACGCAGAAAGACACGGGACTTACGATAATATCGAAGGCAAATGTGAGATCTTGGGTCGCGAAACATAAAGTCAACACCTCCCCAGTTATCAAGCCGGGGAGTATGGTTTCAGCGGTACGGTCATGAGAAGAGGCGATTGGTGTGAGTTTTTTTTTTATTACCATCATGTGATTGTTTTAAGGCGAGTGTTTCAATACCAGATGTTGTTATTATTTGCATTCTACATGATTATTTTATATTTTTTTGATAGGAGTTTCTATGGATTGGTCCCTCGTTCTATTAGTGTATCTTTTGTTTGATGAGCTATCGAGGCGTAGTCTAAATTTGAATGGGTTCACCAAACATTTGACTGCACTGTAAAACCCGTGGTCGTTTAATGCGAAGTAACTATGTCTACGTCCCATTACTCAACTAATTGATGAGCCCGGCTGGAACCATGAGCAGCGACTAAAGATGTCAAACTCCAACCTACTCCAAACAAATGTGCAAATAGAACCATGAAATCCTGAAGAAAGTGCCTATGAAAACTCACTAAACTCCACATACATCAAATATTAACCCCCCCTCTGCCACCCCCTGTCCCTTGAACCCGCTGAAACTGATTGAGCAACCCAAGGACCCCCGCCGCTACCGGCGGTTCAGCAGGATCGTCTTCACGGCTTCCTATCACACTCTGCAGCCCCCCAGACAAAAACGGTTCTCCCAAGTTACTCACATAATGCTGTGGGGTTTGAACTCCAGGTGGATATTCGTCCTCCTCCATCAGGGAGGCAGTTGGCTGGGGGAAGACATATGGACGACGCTGATAGGCACCAGGGGGTGGCTGGTGGTGAGGATCCAGTAACACCGATGCCGTTGCTGATACGGCCATGTTGGCTGGTGCGTGATGGCCCCGGTAAATAGAATTGCTCATCCCGCCTGTACGTTGGCGGCCCGTATTTCCTCTCACTTCATCTGCCTGAAGGACTGGAGACATGCTATGCGGATGCACAGCGCCCCGTCGCCTACCGCCGCCCTGGTTGTTGGGGCCATATTGATCCAAGAAGCCCCAGTATGAAGATAACATCTTATTTTCTGTTTGAGCGTACTGCTCTGTTCGTGCATCCATCTGTGGGAGGTTAGACAAGAGAACCTAGCCTAAAGGGCACACTATTGATGTCTTACCTTCGTTGCCCCGTTTCGCTTGAAGTCAAATACTGCATAGCTACATACGTGCCCAATACCATCAACGTGTATGGTAAACTCCCGGAAGAAGTCAATGATTTTGTCGCTGCAATAATATAATGAGAACCACATCACAAAAGGTGTAGTTATGACGCTTAGCAACTCCTCAAAGAAAATCATAACCTTGAGGCCGTAGAGTTGCATGAAATCTTGCTTGATCTAATAGAATCTCAGAAGTCAATATCTCAACACCACAGGAAAACCAATGCTCACCTCATCCGAGTGTAGTTTGCCATTCCATTCGTTGGGCAGGTAATGTGTGTAATTGATGACATATTTGATAGCCTCTTCCGGGTCATACACCAATTTTTCTTCCGGGATCATTCCTCGGGCTACGGCAATGGCCGTTCCAAGAATACCAATCCAGAAAACAATCGTTCCACCGGGCGTGATTTCAAAATTCGTAATCAGCTCCGGATCGAGCAGGGCAGCAATTGCTAGAACTCCTGCAAATGCGCATGCAATAAAATGAACAAACCTAGACATTGGTGATTAGCATGTTGACAATAATGGGGTAGAGGCAGTAGGTTCTACTTTGCCAACTGAATAGTCTTGTCTTTGGGGAATTGGTCAACATAGCGCTCGGCAAATGGGTAACTCATATTGATTCGCTGCTCAAAAATGTGCCAAAGTTCATTGAACTCTCGAAACTTCCATTCCGCTAATGGTGTATATTGCCGATGCCCAATTTGTCCAGGATTTTTAGTGAATTCCTAGATCCAGTTAAACAACGTCGAAAGCTTTAGTCTTCGAGATACCTACTGCATAATAACGCATAAAGAAGAAAATGAGGAGATATGAGGCTATGAGTGGTGAAAGGAGTAAATTTGCCCAGGCGTAAACAACAAAACGGCGTCGTAAACTTAGAAACGGTTAGCAAACGTCA
>Ga0307511_10003231_pt1 | contig 16777 bp, 17 predicted proteins | sample 13_EM_MG_FD_200266 | JGI IMG/M metagenome (GOLD analysis project Ga0307511, IMG submission 200266) | Populus trichocarpa ectomycorrhiza microbial communities from riparian zone in the Pacific Northwest, United States - 13_EM | ecosystem: Host-associated > Plants > Roots > Unclassified | place... | reverse complement strand
GTCATTTCTGTGCTATTTGGTGCGATTCCTGATTGGCCTTGATATTCTTCGAGGTTCAATCTGCGATAGAAGTTCTGTCAGTATTTCTTGCCACATGAAGATTCATAACGGTAGATGGTCAGAATGAAACTAAGAGGGAGCGGCCAGCTGAAGAGCTAAAGCACTTAGATATCGCTGCTCTGCGTCGGGACTAACCACTAGGTTCTGTGGTCACAAATGCAGAATCGAAAGGAATGTCTCAGGCTGAGCATTGGCAAGTTGCTCACCGTATTTGGATTGATAGCCACGAGGACCTCCCATCTCCTGTTACCCATGAACAACCGACAACAACAAATGTTGCTATCATTATTGCAGCTGTATTCGTATTCTCGGTGATCCTGCTTTGGACACCAAGGAGTCAGCTCGCCTGACTCTTGAATTCAAGCACCATGAATGGCGAGGGTATGTGTACCTTGTCTTGCATGCCACTCAGCATCGTTCTGCTTGTTGGTTTCTTTTTCTACCGTGTCTGAAGGGGCAGATGGTCCGTTGACTCGGTAGCCGCCATCGTCATTGGCTTGCTTTGTGGTTGGGAAGACGTTGAGATGATCAGGGGGGCGGGGGACTGGGATTTTGACAATGGATGTTACGGGATCAGCAGCAGACAAATAAATCAGGACGACATTTCAGGGAGACAGAAGACGAATGTACCAAAGAATTCTTGTTGTCCAGGTGGCACTTGCACCGTGGAAGTCGGGCGCAAACTCTGGTCAGTGACCCATACGGAATTCAACTCCATTTGTACTCCGAGCTCCGACTCAGCCCACCACCCTTGAAACGACACGAAAGTCAAGGCTAGTTGTGGATAGACTATCAGTACGTTTTTTCAACCGTGCAAAAAAAAAACAAGCAAGCCCTTGTGTCCCGTGGCTCTCCAGTTGCCAGATCACCTCGGGTACAAGGAGCACAACAACTACATCCCCAAACTATCCAATGATTTTCGGTGGAAGCTGGCCCCCCGACTTTCGCAGACAACCACCCACTATCCTCAGAGGTCACGACAATGCAGGCAGGTCAGATGCCACCGACACACCGATTAGAATTTTGCTGTGCTTTTGTGGGTCCTCAAGCGCTGCGTGGATAGATAATCGACAGTTTGCGCCCAATGCGGCAGGTACGTGTGTTTGCTCTTCTGTGTTTGCCTTCGTAGCCTCAAGGCCTCATCCCTCTCCAGGGTTCATACGTAGCGAGTACCACCGTTGCACACAACTTTTCTGTCAAGTCGTTTCATGCATGCACTCGCAGGTGCAGTGGGTTCTGGAGCCGAGCAATACTAGACTGGGCCAGCCATTCGTCTGGAGGCTCTCAGTATCATTGAACCCGGTGTGAGCTCCTGGTCACTTGAGTGATCGTTAAGGTGGGATGATTCGTCACCCTTCTTTATCTATGCAAGGTCATACAGACTATTCAGGTGGTCAGGATGACTGAAAGAAGTCAGTCTTTAAAGCTATTGGCAGGGTACTGCGAGAGTCAGTTGCATTACTCACCAAGTTGTCCATCACTTGGCAGGTGCCATTTTCCTGAATAGACTCGCCAAGGTACTCAGAGACTCGTCGTCAGGATGTATATCACCCGATCCCTAAAACGGTGTTGATATTCGGTGCTCGGAACTTTTGTTTAACGCAGGCGCTCGCGGGCGTAGCTGGGCTTTAGCCAAGCAGCACGAGAATGGGCCAGCCATTCGTCTGGAGGCTCTCAGTATCGAACTCGATGTGAGGCATTTGTCACATTGGATGACCGTCAAGGTGGTTCGCCACTCCCATTTATCTATGGAAGCTATGGAAGGCCATTCAAATTACTTGGGGGGTTATGATTACTGAGGGAAGTCAATTTGCAGGATGCTGCGAGAATCAGGTTCACTACCCACCAAGCTGTCGTGCATTTTTCCTGGATAGATTTTCCAAGAGACTCAGATTCATCGTCGGGATATATACCGCCCGACCCATAATCAAAGTTAGTATCCGATGCTCTGTAATCTTATGTCAATTCGTTTCATGCATCCGCTCGCAGGGTCAATGGCTGTCGGGCTCTGTGGCCAAGCAACACCAGAATGGGCCCACCATTTGTCTCGAGACTCTCAGTATCATGGAACTCTGAGCCACTGGTCATCTTGAGTGCCGTTAAGGGTGATTCGCACCCCTTTATTTATGGAAGGACATGCAAAATATTTGGGGTATTAGGATCACTGAGGGACGAGGGCCAGGTGCACTACCCACCAAATTGTCCACGGACCATCACATGGCAGGTGCATTTTTCTTAGAAAGATTTACCAAGAGACTCAGAGATGTATCGCCAGGATATATACCATTGGGTGCTCGATTTGCCTCCTGTTCTGCGGTGCGTATTTCTCCTGATACAAATTCCGAGTTTCTTGGTTGGTGCACGTTCCATAGTCGCATTGGTTTCTCGTGATCCCTGATTTCGCGCATACATGGACTGTTCGACATCATTGCAAATCCATTAGGCAGATGGTCATGATGCCATCCGGGGAACACCTACTCATAGCATCAGTTGATATACTGCGAGCTGGTGTTCAACCTACTGTTGCGATCATGGGTAATGGTGTGCCTTTTTCGCATATACCCCTTGACGACTGTTCGCTACGATTGCCGCACGGATTAGATATCGGTATCGTTCCATGAGGCCGTTCGCCAAGTCCGGAAAAAATGCTCCAAGGCTCTGGGAACAGTGGCGAATGTTAAGGAAGTCGACGGTCGCGAGAAAAAAAAATCGCTACTAGACGCTGGAAGTACGATAAATTGAGTGTGGTCAAGGCGTTTTCCCTATGCGTCCCTTCCCTGCATTTTCTGACCCCCTACGAGCGGATTCTGCGCCTGTGGACCTCTTGGGATTAATTCTACCTGCATGACCCCCCCAAATGATCAATCACATGCACACTGGCACCCCTTTCTTCGAAACCCCTCTACGCAAGGAACCGTGCAGAAAAGAAAAGTTGGTAGAAGGACGCTCATTACTGTCCTTGTAGTGGCGTCCCGAGTTATTCAACAGGTGCGCTTCTACACATAGGAAGTGATTCCTCTCGAATGAGCCACGTGTGACAACAGATTAAACCGTGCATCGACAGATGGCTTGCCTGGCGTCGTTGCACGGCTTTCTGATATTTTCCCCTACGCAGCGTATAAAGAAAAGGGACGTCGGAGTTCTGGTCACTCAGCGTCTCATTTTCTACCTTTTGCCATGCCTCCCGTTGAACACTACCCTGGTGGCCATTTCCCTAGTGGCGTTCCAGCTGCCACTGTGTTTTGGTTGGTGTCATTGTTGACATGGATTTTGCGGGACTTACTCATGAAACTTGGGGCCCCCCAACTACAGGCCTCAAGAAGAGCCGCAGCTCACCCCAGAACCTGGCTCCAGATTCCAGCAATTTACCCATAGCTCTCAGCAACGCCTCGAACAGCCAGTCCGGGGTGTCGAAAACATGGATTTCGCGCATCAAGCATCAGGAGAATGGCACGAAACAACTGTGTACGCCCATGCTGCGCGTTTGTTTGTCATGGTTGCTTATAATGGACAGTGGTACACCTGACGAAGTGGAGTGTTGCTGGAGGGTGGACAAACATAGATGCGGGAAGATACTCCCGGAAGTTGACCTAGGACCTCATCTTGCTGCCGACCATGACGCATGCGGTGCAGACACTAGACGGCTGATCTGCATGTGGATTATTCTGACAAAAGACGGCTCGCAAAGTCTGTGCGGTGCAAGCTTCAGGCGGGATAATCTGAAGCGACACATGGCGATCCATTTGGGCAACCAGAAATATGAATGCTCTATCTGCCAGCGCACCTACTCCCGTGCTGATACTTTGAAAGGTCACTATAAAAAATCCCATTGATATCTTCCTATACTCTACGATACCTCTTCGAACTTTACCTATTTATCTGCTAGGGAAAATCCCCTGTATTGCAACCTTATACTATAAGAGTGGAACTGAACGAATCGAACGAACTTGTACACGGAACCTTGTCAGACAGACGCCAGTGGAGTGTACGAACTGCGAGCTAAGACATTTTGTTGCGAGAACTATTCAAGAAATCGGTGTATCGTTTGCTTTGCCATTGTACCCTTTGAGTCTCCGGGTATTGTCTCAGCCTTTGCGACTTCCGTCGCCAAACCCACCATTTTGCTAAGGACCGTTGACCAGGCCACTCGGACAACACGAGCGCTCCGATCAATTGAAACGGCGGATTTGGCTCGCGCAGGGCTGGTATCTGCGCACCGTAGAGCAGAAGGACGGAAGCTAGTTGGTGGGTTCAATCTTGCACCCGTGTATTTTATTGCTCATCTTTACCATTGGTTGTGTCTGGCTGCAGCTGTCGTTAATTTTCTGCTCGTAGAGTACAATTACTTGCAGCCTCACATGCATCATTGCTTCGCTCCAAAGTGCCCGCTGACATGTCATTGCCTGCACTCACTCCACAAGTGCGCGGTTCAGAGGCTCCGGGCCCTGTTGTGCTCCAGGTTTGATGCACGGTGAGTTTGCGTTCCATTCCCTTCGACTTCAGATGACGCCCTAATATGTCGTCATGACAAGACTTCTGGGGTTATTCGTTGGATGAAGTGACAAGATCCTCTGAGGCGTCCTTGAGGATATGGCGTTGATTTCCACTTACTGAGGCAGGTGGCTAAGATGTGGTCCCGCGATTGGATTGGTTCACCGCACGGAAAACAACAGCTTTCTATTAGGGCTGTAGTACTCGCCCATGAAGGCGTGACCTGTACGGCATCGGATGAGTCGTCCATATATGTTGCGGGGTAGAGATAAATAGGAAATGATTCGAAAAGGTAACGTAGAGTACAGGAATATATCAATGGAATTTTTTATAGTGACCTTTCAAAGTATCAGCACGGGAGTAAGTGCGCTTGCAGATAGGGCATTCGTATTTCTGGTTGCCCAAGTGGATCGTCATGTGTCGCTTCAGGTTATCCCGCCTGAAGCCTGCACCGCACAGACTTAGCGAACCGTCCTTTGTCGGAACAATCCACATGCAAATCAGCCTTCTAGTGTCTGGGCCACATGCGTCATGGTCGGTAGCAAGATGAGCCCCTAGGCGAGCTTCTGGGAGCATCTTCCCACATCTATAGTTGTCCACCTTCCAGCAACACTCCACTTCTTCAGGTGTACCACTGACCATCATAAGCAAACATGACAAAGAAATGCGCAGCATAGACGTACACAATTGTTTCTGGCCATTCATTCAATGCTTGATGAATGGACTCCATGTTTTCGACACCCTGGACCGGCTGTTTGAGGCATTGCTGGGCGCTTTGGATAATTTGTCCGAATCTGGCGTCGGGCTCTGGGGTGGGCGGGGGCTGTTCTTCAGGGCTGTATGGAGAAAGTATATGAGCGAGCCTCGTAGGGTCCATGTCAAAAAACCAACCAAAACACATGGGCAGGCGGGACACCACCAGCGTAATGGCCACCAAGGTAATGCCCAACGGGAGGCATAGCAAGAGGCAGAGAAAGAGAAGCTGAGTGACCAGACCTCCGTGTCTCCCTTTCTTTATACGCTGCGTCGGGGGAATTTCAAAAGGCTGTGCAACGACGCCAGGCAAGCCATCTGTCGATGCACGGTCTGGTCTGTTGCCACACGTGGCTCGTTCGAGAGGAATTACTTCCCGAGTGGAAGCGCACTTGTTGAATAACCCTGGGCGCCACTACGAGGACAGCAATGAGCGTCCTTCTGCCGACTGTTCTTTTCCGCATATCCCAAGGTTCCTTGGGTGGCGGGACTTCGAAGAAAAGGATCCGGAGCATTGCCAGTGTGCGTGATTGATCATTTGAGGGGGGTCATACTGGTAATCCCAAGAAATCGACGTCGACAGACAAAGAATCCGCTCGTAGGGGGGGGGGGTCAGAAAACGCAGGGAGACGTAGGGCAGAAACCTTAACTACACTCGATTTATAGTACCTCCAACGTCTAGTGGCGACTTTATTTCTCGCGAATGCTTGACTTCCCTAAACATTCGTCACTGTTCCCAGAGCCCTGGAACACTTTTCCCAGACTCGACGAACGGCCTCATAGAACGATCCCGGTGCCCAATTCATGCGGCAATCGTAGCCAACAGCCGTCAAGGGGTATACGCGAAGAAAGGCATACTATTACCCATGAACCCAACAGTAGGCTGCAAAACACCAGCTCGGAGCATATCAACTGATGCTCAACTGATGCTCTGAGTAGGTGCACCCAGGATGGCATCATGACATCTGGTCAATGTATTATGGAGGGAGGTTGCACCAAATGCACGCGAATTTTTTGAGAAATCGTTCGACGATAGACTGGACAGCGATAACGAGAAAACAAATGGGACCGTGGAACGTGCACCGACCAAGACACTCGGGATGTTATTAAGAGGGATACACACTCAGAACAGAAGAAAGATTGGACACCGAATACTGAACTTGTTTGGGGGTGCTGGCATACATTCCTGACGATGTATCTCTGAGCCTCTTGGCAAATCTTTCTAGGGAAAAACGCACCTGCCATGTGATGGACAACTTGGTGGGTAATGCACCTGACTCTCGTAGCATCCCCTCAGTGACCCTAATCTCACGAATAGTTTGCATGACTTTCCACAGATAAAGGGATCTTAACGGTCACTCAAGGTGACCAGTGGCTCAAACCGATTCGGATGAATAGCTGGCCCATTCTGGAGTTCTTTGGCTACAGCGGCCAACGGCCACTGTGCCTGGGAGCGTGTGCATGGAACGAATTGACAGAAAATCACCGAGCATTGAATGGTAACTTTGCTTAGGGGATGGGGTGGTATACATCCCAATAACGAGGATCACTGAGGAAAGTCAATTGGCAAGGTAGTCAAGTGCACTACCCACCAAGCTGTCCATCACATGGCAGGTGCGTCTTTCCTGGAAAGATTTGCCATAAACTCAGAGATACATAACCTATGTTCCAGAGATAAAGGGGGGTGATGAATCACCCCACCTTAACAGTCGGTGACCAATGGCTCGCCGAGTTCAATGATACAGAGAGCCTCCAGACGAATGGCTGGCCCATTCTAGTGTTGCTTGGCTTCAGAGCCTACCAGCCACTGCGCCTGGGAGCGCATGCATGAAACGAATTGACAAATTGAATACCTTCCTTAGAGGTCGGGTGGTACTATACATCCTGACGATGTCTCTCTGAGTCTCTTGGAAAATCTATCAAAGAAAAAAACGCACTTGTGATGGACAACTTGGTGGGTAGTGCGCGGGACTCTCGCAGCATGCTGACAATTGACCTCCCTTCCCCCACCTTGCATAGATAAAGAGTGGCGACGAATCACCTGACACTCAAGGGGACCAGTGGCTCACACCGGATTCAACGAGAGCTTCCAGACGAATGGCTGGTGTTGCTTGGCTACAGAGCACGACAGCCGCGGGCGTATGAATGAAACAAATTGGTAGAGAAGCTGTATGCAACGGCGGTTACTCGCTACGCATCAGTTGTAGGGGAGGATATGAGACCACGAAGGTAAATACAGGAGAGCGAACATGCGTACTCTCTCGGGTTCGGTGCACAAATATCTATCCACGGAGTGGAGGGACACGAGAGCACAACCAATGGGTGTGTCGGTGGCGTCTGTCCTACCTGCATTAGTGCGACCCCAGAGGATAGCGGTTGGTGGCGGGTACCAGCCTTCCACCAAAATGACTGGATAAGTTGCGAGGTGCTTGTTGTCCTCTTCGTGACCGAGGTGATCTGGCAACTGCTGAGCCACGGAGCACATTTTTTTGGCGCGGGTAAAAAAAAAAGTACTAATAGTCAATGCACGACTAGCCTTTGGCTGGCCTCGACTTTCATGTCGCTGGTTGTGGGCTGAGTCGGAGCTCGGAGTACAAATCAAATTGAATTTCGTACTGTATGCACTCTCCTCCCATTGCTGCGAGTGCCACCTAGACAGTAAGTACATTTATCCTTTGTCCCCCCGAATGACATTCTGATTTTTTTTCCCTCCAAGGTTTGACAATTCCCGCGAAGTCCCTCACCCACCTGGTCATCTCAACGGCCTCCCAACCACAGAGACAATGGCGATTACCGAGTCAATCAAACAACCACCCTGCTGGACACGGTAGACAAGGGAACCAACGAGCAGAACGATGTTGAATTGCATGCAAGATAAGGTACATGCTCTCGCCATTTATTCCGCTTGAATCCAATAGCTGACGCTTTGGAGTCCAAAGCAGGATCATCGAGAATATGGATACAGCTGCGATGAGAGCAGCATCTGATGTTGTCGGTTGCTTTTGGGCAGGAAGGGATGCGATGGGAGTTCCCGTGGTTGTCAATCCAATTACGATGAGCAACGTGCTGATACTTCTGAAAGGCATTCCCTATTTATTGGCGCCCGGCCACAACAATATCACCGGGAACGAATGAGCAGACGCCCTAGCAAAAGCGGCGACAAAGATCACGGCCGATAACCCACCCACCCCGCTATCCCACGAGAAATCCTAATCTCGACAACAACTCATCGAGTCATGGACAACAGCGTGGCGCAACCAACTCCAGCGCCTAAGTGCATTCCTCCAAGTCAACAGGTTCGCACCGGCCCTGAAACCTCGCGAACACTTCACCCGTGTGCCCCGCAACACATATGGCCGACTCATCCAGTGCCACACAGGGCACGCCTCCATGGGCGAGTACTACAACAAGCACGTTCCAACAGAAGATCGTTCTTCTATTCGGTGGGCCAATCCAATCCGCGAGACCACATCCTAGCCACCTACTCAACATATGAAAATTGACGCCATGTCATTTAGGACGCCTCAGAAGATCTTGTCACTTCATATATCCTCGGCACCGAAGCTCTAATAGAATTCCTCCGCATCACCGACTTGTTCAAAAAAAAAAAAAACAACTCCCTACCCCATCCGAGGTACTTCCAGCGTAACATACACATTACACCAACTCGTCCCCACTTTCTAGGACATGTTCTTTACCGTCGGACGAACCCATTTAACACGCAATCCCTCGGCGGATACCCAACAAGACCCCCTACACTTAATCGCTATATAGTACCATAAATGTTTACACTCCTACGGCCTTATGGCACCGCGTCTTATAGCAATATCGTTTGCTTGTAGCGGTCTCTGCAATTCAATTTATGTCCTGAGACTGACTCGGTAAATATCCCTCTTATTACATAAGCAGTGAATATGGTGTAAGCAGATCAACGACAAACTTACGCGCGACAATGTCAGACAGATGCCAATGGAGTGCACGAATTGCGAGCTGAGACAACGACAGTTTTATTGTGAAAATTGTTTAAGAAATCAGTACGTCGTTTGCATTGCCATTATACCTTTCTGAGCTTCATGGTATTGTCTCAGCCTTCGTGACTTCCGCCGCCAAACCCACCATTTTGCTAAGGACCGCGATGATCAGGTCGCACGGGCAACACGAGCGCTTCGATCAATTGAAACGGCACGTTTGGCTCGAGCGGGGCTGGCGTCTGCCCATCGCAGAGCAGAGGAACTGGCAGAGGGCCTAGGACGGCTAAAGCGGGACAACGAAGCCAGTCAGTGGTTTCTTACACCTGTGGATTTTATTGCTCATCGCTACCACTCGTCCTGTCGGGCTCAAACTGGTGTTACTTTACTATTTGTAGGGCGCGATCGTGCACGACTTCTGCGCGAGTCTCTTGCAGCCCGTCGGCGTACACTCTCGGCAGCGCGTCTCCTATCTGAACCGCCCCTCGACGGTCCATTAGCGCAAGAGACCCAGGCGTTGCATACACTTTCCAACGCGCTTGCACGGGCGCGAGGTGGACTTGTCCAAGAACTTGTTGAAGTGTTCAGTGTAGTTGAGGTTGGTGGTAGACCAGCCCTGGGCGCTCGCGCAGGGGCACGTGGGGAATGGACCGTCGGTGGACTTGTCCTACCGGTACCAGGGGATATTCGACGTTTGTCTTCCTTATTATCATGTGTTCAATCTAATATCACGATCAATCCAGGTTATCCTCTAGAACATATCAATGCAGTGTTGACATCTACAATACATTTTCTGGGTTTGCTAGCATTCTACCTTGGCGTGAAGCTACCGTTTGAAATAGTATGGAGCGGGGGACGTTTTGGAGTTGGCCAGCCGTGGATCAGAGCTGGTCGTGGTGGTGAATCTGGTAGCTGGGCAAAGTCAGTTGTGTTTTGCTCCTTCCTGCACGACGTTGATATAAACCTGAACAGATGGACCTTCAAGCACCCTTTACATTTATCGCCTTCAGGATCAACGAGAGCACCATCGCCCACTTCGCCCACGTCGTCACCATCGTCCACTCTCCAACTTCCCACTCCCGTCTGTTCGACATTGTCCGCGTCAACCGCATCCTTAGCTCCATCCATATCGCAAAATCAGGCGTCTTTTACTACAGCATTCGCGATGCTATTATACAATGTCTGTTACCTTGCTTATACCCAAGGCGTTGAGATCCCCCTTTCGCAAGCAGGTGATGCGTTATCCAATTTGTGGGCAATGTGCTGTAGCGGGGAATTGGGTCGGTGAGTACCCTCTTGACTTCAACAACATCGTATTCCTCAATACGTCGTTTCTTGTGCGTTACATTCTTCCTGTCACGCCTCGTGAGAGCAGCCGTTCGCATGCAACAACACCTCTCCTCCCTCCGCCAACACCCCCCGCCTTTTCCCTTGACTTTGCCCACCTTCTGCAAGCAACGACTGCAATGCCCACTGTACGAGGACGGCCGCGTGCCAACTTAAGACACGATGGAAGCTCACGCTCCCCAAGTACCCCAACCGGTGATCGTGAGTATGATGTGTATTCACCCCAGCGGCGTAATCAAATCATAGAAGAGGAGGGGTGGGAGCTTGTGGACGAAGACGCAGATTCAGTGGGATTCGGTTGACACATCTATGCATATCTGTTTTCTGACAGCACCTCATCTCCTTGCCCGGGGAGAGAGTACTTACTAGCTTCACCACCTACTTGTAGCGTTATCCAACTATACCTAGTAGCAAATGTATTTAATGTTTTTGATGCATGTAGAGTGAACCGAACGAGTCTGGACCCTGTCTGGACCCGCATAATGGTCGACGCTAATGATGGAATAACCTGGTTTAGTCTCCCCTCCCCTCGATTTCTGGTTCAACATTCAAAACTGTTAGCATAGCAGTCTGCTAGTCCTTGCCGCCTCAACGCGATACAATGGGCTCAGAGAGTATACAAATAACCATCCCTGGTGAGTCTACACGCAATAGCAAGCGATCCACTCCCACTTACCATCGCTAATGTCTTGCAGACTTCGACGAGGACGACAGTCCGTCCACCCCCATACCATTTGGTCGCAGTGGGGCCTTTGGCTTCGGAGCCTCGTCGAACTCTGGGCTAGAGTCCCCGACCGTCTTTACTCCAACTACAACTGAGCGAGGACCCTTTGGCACACACGCTCGAGGTGATTCTCTCGCTTCTGAAGACTCTTTTTTTGAACATGCCCCTCGCAAGCCCTTTGTCCATTCTTCCCAGTCCTCTATTGGCACGTCCAGCACTGCGATATCGAGTTCAACTACCAGTGCAGTAGTCACGACTACATCTCCCTTCGGCAAGAAATCGTCCTTCGCATCTATTCGAAATGCATTCAAGTCCAGCTCAAAAAGCCATGCCGACGCACCTCCCCTTCCAAGTTTTGACCACCATCAAGCTTACCCCATCCTGAAGAACCCTTTCAATAGATCGACATCCTCTCTGGCACATTCTATCGCTTCAACTTCGAAGCATCCTAACCCTACCAGCCCTCCCCACCATCGACCACCAACTCCTGCCTCTGGTGAGTCCAGACCTCTTCGGTCTGTATCCCGCGCTCGTGGCCACTCGAAGGCACGCTCGCATCATTCTCAATCAGGTTCTATATTTCACTACTCAGACAATGGGAGTGACCATGGCCATGGTTATTCATTCACCAGTCATTCATCAAGCCAAGCTTTTCCCTTCGGCCATCCGCCTGCCTCCCCTCCTCCGGTTCCCCGTGTCCCTGATGGACTACTGGTTTCCCAAGCCGATAGCCCAGCAGTATCAGATGACAACCACTCGATGGGTATGACTGGGACCAGGAGCCCATCGGACTATGCACTTCATGCGGTGTTAATACGCTTTGCAACGCTTGCTGAGGCAAAAATTGATGCATTTCTAAACGAAAGCCCGGTGAGTACTCACTCCACGTGAACAGCTAGTCATATTCGGTCACTCATACCTTCGTGACAGGACAAGGATCCTCTTCTTACCCATTATTTCGGACCGTCTCTCGATCCCCAATTTGATGACCTATTGCGCTCGTTGGGCACGATCGCGCAACGGCACGCGAAAAATGTAGTGGACGCAATAATGCGATGGCGTCGCGGAATTGGAAACGTTTCAAGTGCAAACAAAGCAGGTTCATCTCAATCGAGAAAAGCTGAACGCAAATCCCTCGCTTCTGTCTACATCATGTGCAGGGCCCTTATTTCTATCCTTTCTTCTATATCCCCGCAGGCTCTGAGTGATACACTTGGTTACTCTCTGGAAGAAACTATCTTTGAACAATTCAAGAGTCCCACAGCAAACGCAAATACCAACTACCGATCGTGCGTCGAGTTATATGCGGTTGTCCTGGGTTGCCTTGCTAGAATAAGGTTGATATGCATCTCATTTCCATTGCTTGCCTCTGACATGTGACAGATTTGGGAGTGTAACCGATCGCTTCCTCAATGATCTTGCACCCGTAGCCAGTGGTCACATTACCAAAGACTCGGATACTAAGTTCGAGAACCTGGTGAAGGGTATGCGCCATGTACAGCTCAAGGTAGATTTCGGCTCCATTTTAGAGCGCCTTACTGACTTCGTAACTTGCATCCTTACTCCACAACGTAGGTCTGGCCCCCGGAAGCTTTCGAAGAGGGTGCAGAGTTCATGGAATCACTGGCAAGGGCTTTTGAGAATGCCCATGGACTCCGCTTCAAGATCGCTTTTGCAGAAACTCTTATGCGACTACTTCATCCCATTGGGAAGGTAAATCAAGGAAACATGCTTCTTTGACAGCTTTCTCACAATACGATAGACTGCACAAGCCGAGGTTAATCATCCAGTGTGGGAGAAAGCGATTGAAAGAATTTATCCCCGGGCTCGGGAAATGGTGGGGAAACCACGATATTGGCATGCAGCGTACCCGCTTGCAGTGACAGTTTTATGCGTCGCTCCACATCAATTTTTCCTTAAGACATGGACAAATAGTTTTGAGTATAGCGTTGGAAAGCTCAAGGTATATATGTGCGTCCAAAGATGGGAATACCACTAAAAATCATTATCCAGGACAAGCCGAATCGCATCTCCGTAATGAATGGAATACTGCGCTTGCTCTGGACGTACCTCTTTCGATGTCAAGAACCTTCCTCGACCACTACAGCTAAACTGGACTCATTGCTCAAGCAACTCTTCCCTTCTGGGCGGGCATTGGTTTACTCTCACGAAGAACACCTCGAACTATTCATCTGTATCGTGCATTTTGTGCTTTTGCGATCCTTTGAGTTTGGTCGTGATTTTTGCTTGGAGCTTTTGCAGGAGTCCGCAGGGGCGTTGGTTCCTGAAAGAGTTATAATCTCTGTGCAGGCAGTATTGCTAACCCTACATGCCATGGAACGCGAGGATCCGACGCCTGTGTGGCCTACGAGCTCTGATTTCTCAGCAATACCATCATGGGACGACTATCCTTCGTCGTCGGATGGACTACCACCTTCATTACTATCTAAACCCGGCGTACAAGAGTTCTGCGAACGCTTTAGTGCTGCGATCTCGGCTATCACGCATTCCTGTTTCAAGAGTGTCGGCTACATGACTATCTTCGATGAACAGTGGGCTCTTGCACGTTTTTCCTCAACAGGCAGCGGTTCTTCTTTTGAAGAACCACATAACGTAGTGATTCGAAGGCATCCGGAAGGCGCAGTTGCTTACCCGAGCCACCTCGCATCTCAGATCAATATCTTACAGAGTTGCTTCCAGTCATGGCCACGTTGTCTTGATACCAAATCACTTTCCATTACGGACGTCGTAGACATGCTTGTTAGGGGGGTTATACATGTGGAGCCACGGGTCGGGGAGGCAGCTGGAACTGCCCTACGGAGATTGATGACAGACACTCATCAAGGATTGGCAGTTGTGAAACGCTTTACAGCCTTCCTATTTTACCCAAGAAATCCTGAGGGCGAAGCCACTGGTGTCCGCAATGCACTCGAGAGCGCAAGATTGCTCAACCTTTGGACCAGTGTAATCGACAGCTGGATATCTACTTTGACGACAGGAGGAAAATTGGATCTGTCAGAAAGCGAGCTACAGGCGGTTGCGACGCAAGCCAACGAGATCGCTGCTGCTACACTCTTCCTCTTGTCGAATGAAGCATCGTCTCTCCGTTGTGCAGGAGTTAAATTGGTTCAGTCGCTGCATCCACTTTTCACCCTCCTTTCGACCTCGGCCCCAAGCTTATCAATGGTCCAATTCTCCGCGCTGTTTCAGTACAATGCCAACGACAGTTCGTACCTGCAGGGCTTCGACGAACTGTTGGATCGTGCTGAGCTCGATCGCTTGTACCAGTGGAAAAAGTCAGGAAAGGCTGATGTTCTTCTGCGCATCGCAGATAGTAACAATGAAAAGGACCGCAAAATCTGGCGTTACATATACCCGTCGTTCATGCGTTACTGTCAGTCGTCAGCCACGAAGTTAGTTTCCGAATGCCGGGCGATCATAGAAGTGGCTGCCTCCCGTTGTCACCCCACCATGTTACATCTTGCTGGGATATCTGGTTCTACAGCCCGCTCACAATTCCTGCGTCTATCCGAAAAAGAAGGCTACAAACAGATCAAGGAAAGCATGCATCTGATTGATCAGTGGCATGTGTGGATCAAGGTTCTCTCCTCCACGGTTGCAGTAGCTGAGGGCCGTCCTATGGTTAATGCCGGACGCGAGCATTCGCGTGCACCGTCAGATGCGGGATTCGAGCGTGACAGAATGTCCACCTCTCGGAATCTGTTCAGACACTTGGCACCGTTCTTGGACTCAGATTATACACCCTTCAGGGATGCTGCTGTTTTGAGCATCAGCGCCTTTCCTCCAGAAGCATACTCGCAACTCTTGGAAGATCTTAACTCGTTTGCATCCCGTCAGTTTTATGACGAAATCAGACCGAAATGTGGTTCGTCTGGTTGGACTGGTCGCTCCCGCCGCCAAGCCAGACTCCATTCCGCAGTTGCACGAATCTACTACCTTACTGCACCCTATTTGCAGCATCAAAAGCTATCAGCCAGACAAGATGCGCTCTCTCACGCCTTGAAGTTTGTCCGAAACACCCAAACGTTCCTCGCAGTGCCGGAGAATCGGGATAACTATGTACATCAACGCTTGCGACGCTACTTTTGTGGAATTGTTCAGCGTCTTTTTGAAGCTTTGACAGCGCTACCGGACTCGGACCGTTTTGCCCCTCCCAACATTCATCTCATACTTTATCGGTTGATAGAAGAATGGTGCCAATATGGTCCGCAGAGCGAGTCTTCCAAGCAGAGGTTAATCCTTATGCAAAGAGCAGCTATTGCTGCCATCAACGACCCTGAGGCAGAGTCGGACGCTAGCGAACGATTTCAACATGAAACAAAGCTACTCTCCAATGCAACTATTGGTGCGTTGGCAGCACTTTGTGTGAGTGTGGACACAAAAGCTTTTCCCTAAACTCATTACTCTCAACTGCGTAGCATAAGGCCTGCCTTTTTGTGGATGCTGTGGAGTTGACGTCTCCAACAGAGCGACATCTCCAAGATCTTGCCAGACCTCCTAATCCAGGAGAAATGATCGATCGCCTTCATGCTGTCTTCGAGACTGGTTCTGTGCAGTTGAGAACGAGCGCTAAGTTAGTTTTGATGAAATACATGCTTCTTTTCTCATATCCTTGACTAGGAAAGCACTCAAAGCCCTTCTTACTTTACCGCAGCTAGCTCAAACATTCCTGACCGATACCATAGCCCGCAGCCTCTGTGGTCCGACCTCCTCCTCGAGTACCCGGGCATTTTTCGAAGTAACAGCTGATGCCATTAGCAATACACCAGGTCATCCCTTCACCTTTGCTCAAGTCGTGACCTTGGGCATGGCGAACCTGTGTCATGGCGACCTTTCGATCAGACGACGTGCTCTTGATATCCTGGTGGCTACGCATGAACGTTCCTCCGGTGTATTGGCTATGACCGAATTTGAGACAATGGTTGTCAATCCTGCTCCAAGCGTGTACCTGCAAGCCCATCGACTCATTGCTGAATGTTTTGCTGGCGAACATCCTATGCAAGCGCATAACATTCTCGCGGAGGTCTCCACGCTCCTTCTACGGATACACCATAATGGCATCGGGAGGGTATCTCACCTCATGCTCCAGAGCCTCGAACATTGGATGCCAAATCTTCACCTCATGGATTCGGACCCAAATTCGTTGTATCTCACTACTGACGGAAGCCTTGCTGTCTATCATCTGCTTTCGCTGACCAAGAGATACAGCGAAGCGGAGCCAGAACAAATTGCTACAATATGGGCCCGCCTGGTTGAGGATCCACGTTGCGGGCGGGCTATTGCCTCATTTTTAGTCAATGAATCGTCCAAAGTGGCTACAAAAGCTTTCTTGAAGTGCGCGTCCGAGGTGGTTGCATGTCTGTCGAGATCTTCTGTTGGTGTGCAGATATTCGAAGAATTGTGCAGTATCTGC
>Ga0307511_10003230_pt1 | contig 16777 bp, 17 predicted proteins | sample 13_EM_MG_FD_200266 | JGI IMG/M metagenome (GOLD analysis project Ga0307511, IMG submission 200266) | Populus trichocarpa ectomycorrhiza microbial communities from riparian zone in the Pacific Northwest, United States - 13_EM | ecosystem: Host-associated > Plants > Roots > Unclassified | place... | reverse complement strand
CAAACCCGGGTTCGAGGAGGCGCGATGGATCGTGTCGGAGGACGTGAACGTCGAACACCTACTTGACGTCTTCACATCCAATGATGCAGGTTCAGATAGTGTCTGGGACACCTGCAGTAATTTCATGCGTCATCTCTATTGGCACAAACCACGGCCAGTTGTGCTGGGGTCGAAAATCGAAGGGCTTCCAGACGACCATCCCTCCAAGCCAGAATGCTTGCGTGCGTTCTCATCGTTGTCTCATTCGGTTGGAAATCATGTGAAGAGTAAACAGCTCCTCAGTCATACCTTGAAGCTCTTGAGAGAGTGGGGGGATGACAGTATGGTTGCTGAAACATTACTGCTCCTTTCTGAGGTAAACCAATTTATAGGCCTCTGCGATGAAGGGATATCACAGGCAAAGGGAGCGTTGGAAATTTTTGAACAATCCAATATCATATTGGGACAAGTGCGGGGTTTACAAGCCCTCGCTTGGCTGTTCCGTCAGGGCAACCAGCTCGACGCCGCAAAAGAGGCCGCATCCCGAGCACTTGATCTCTCCTCGGGCGAAGGCGATCAATTCCACGTCTCCAAATGTCACCGTATCCTCGGTTATATATACCACTCCAAGGAGGAGAGCGAGACAGCCATCAACCACTACAAGGCAAGCCTTGGAATCGCGTCCCATTTTAATTGGCGGGATGAACAATTTTGGTGTCATTTCTCCCTGGCGGACCTGTTTGCCGACGTGGGTAGGTTCAGCGACGCCCATATCCACATTGAGCACTCCAAGTCACATGCGGTTGACGACGCATACAACCTGGGGCGCGTGCTGAGACTCCACGCCCAGATTTTCCATGCGCAAGGTCGGCTTGAAGAGGCAAAGTCCGAGGCGTTCCAGGCTACTGTAGTCTTCGAAAGACTCGGGGTTACGCTCGATCTGGAGGATTCCAGAAAGCTCCTCCAGGATATCCAAGAGAAAATGAACAACCTGGTTACCGCTGACAAATCGGACAGCGAAGGCGAGTTCCTCAAACGGTGCCGTTTCAAACAGCTGTTAATTTTCCATTCTTTTAGGTCAGGACCTCGAATGATAACGTCGGCGCTTGCCTTCGCATGTCGCTCATCCCCTCGGACTGTTCTCCGTTGTGTAATTTGATTCCCACCCCCCTTCTCCTTCCCCTCCCAGACTTCCCCCATGTTAACATCCTCCACTCGCTCACACCTTTTTGCATTTGTTGTCCCACTAGTCGTCGTCGATCTACGTATTGTGTTTGCTCCACTAGCGTTGGTCGTGATATTGTCAGTACTCTGCACGTTCACGCGCAGATGCGCCAGGAAATCCTCGTTCCTCCATACACCCCCACCAACGCTAGTTCCTGGCCACAGCGACGCGTTCTAAAACCGGACATTGGGACCAGAGCCGAGTCACCCACTGCGCAAGTGAGATGGGACAGAGTCGAGTCTCACGTCATGAGAGCACGCGGGGCAGGGGTCGAAGTGGCGTGCGAGATGGTTGGATCTGACAGCCGGAAGAGTTTTAGATCGAAATCGATGAGAGTGATGGTGTGAATATAACTAGAGGTGTCGCTTGTAGGTCTTCATGTTGGGCAAAATGGATCTCGAGTCCCCGTACAACGCTTAGCGGACGAAGTGGCTTGGATATGAGTGGAAGCGCCTCAGGGCGGTTGGGATTTGCCACGACGGACTCTCCGACGTTCTGCTTATGTATCTCCGTCGAAAAAGGATTGGTTTCGGTCGGCGGTCACAATGAATGCGGGTGACGTGGAGAGTCAACTAACCCTACAGGTTCAAGAGACGGTTACTCTACGACAGAGAAGGTATAAGCACAAACAACACGATAAACAGATCCAACCTCCCCGCTCGATCCTTGCCGTCTGTCACACGCACCAGGCTCAACGATACATACCACCCCACACCTCAGGGCCAGTCACCCTACTCCACCTCGACGTCTGTATCGGCCCATACCTAATCTCTCCGCTCTGTAACGGGAGTCCGGCACCCATCCCCATCTGGGGTTGTGTCTGAACAGAACCACCCTGTACGCTCGCCTGAGCATGTGGAAATATATGCTGCTGTTGTGGCTGCGGATCCCGCATCTGCGAGTGAGGATGGGGGTCCGGATGTGAATGTTGAGGATAAGAAGGGGGTAGAGGTTGGTGGGGAAGAGTGGGAGGAATATTGGGCGGTCCTGCACTAAGGTAGGGAGGCGGCGCATGTGGTTCGTTCGGATGGCCTCGGATTTCTCGAGGAGCTGGGTGAGGATAGTGGTCAGGATAACGCCGTTCCGGAAGTACCGGTGGTCCATACCGTCTCTTTCTCGACACCGTCACGTATACTTTGTATGACGCTCTCTATGGTGTTGATGTGATTGCCCGCGGACTTGTCGTCTCTTAACCGCATCATCCTCCATCCTTCCGAATGGGATCCCAGTGAACTCCAATGATCCAATCCTCGAAGTGTTCTCCTGAGACCTTCATCCTGCAATTAATTGTCGCGGTAAGTCCACGGCGTGGAGAGTGAGAGTTCGGAATCCGCATCATTTCCATTCGTGATCTGTGACCTACATCACGTCGTACGGTTCGTAGTTCGCTCTCGGACCCTCCCCTCCTAGTCACGCGTACAACGCGAATACGGGCTTGACAAAGAAATCCGGTTAGGATGGGTCCGTTGCAGACGGGGGGAATTTCAGGACCAATTTGAAGTCGACAGAATTCTCGAAGGGAGGTTTCTATTTTAATCCAGGAGGTCAGACGTGGGTGGTGAGAGAAAGGATTGGAGACACTGGGAAACAACCTGCATGTTTCGGCTGGTCCCTGGCGTGTAGGGTGTTGATACACACGTATAGGCCAATCCGTCGTTCCCATGTGCAAGGCAGGGATGTCGGTGTCGAAGACCTTTTCGAGGTGGTATGAAAGGTTCATCCCTTTGAGGACGATGCTACGGCGCCGATAAATCGCGAAACGCAGGGAGGATATAGAGGACGAGTCTCACTGAAACGGATGCTGGCTAACGATTCGAGGGAATTCGGTGATCATCTGTTCGTACGGTTTGCAAAACTAATCCTTTAGTCGCTATAATAACGCAGGGGAAGCTGGTCAAGCTCGGGGCGTGTTGAGTGGATCTGCATACACCGTACCGCTTATCCAGTGTTCGGGTCGTGACGTTCTGGTTGTCGATCACCAAGTGGCCAAAACACAAGAATTGCAGGGTCCTCTATTGAGATGACCTGGAGGATTAGCGCGTCGCTGCAGGGTTGGGTAAGGTTCGCTTGCCCTTGTTTGGAAATCAATATCTAGCACCAAGTCTCCGTCGAGCAGCGAGTTCTTCAACTTCAAAAGAAGCTGAGGGTCTTCGTGGTGAGGGAAGTAGAATCCTTCGAGCTGGCGCACGTTTAGCTTTCAACACCGATGACGGAGACCAACCACCACACATACCAAAAGACACTTTGTACCTCCCCAAGTAGTTACGGAGAACAACACACGGATGCCATCCGACTTCTGGCACATCCAGTAGCTGAAAGGGCTGTGTTCAGAAAATATTCCTGGCCGAACCCGAAGAACGCGAGAAGTTGGGTGGAATTGACTCTTCGTTGATCAACGTCAACCCCTGGAGGTCGATCGCTGTGATGCTGACGGGCTGGATTACCGCACAGAGCGCATCGGCCAAGGAGTGAGGAGCGAGTAAAGAACGAGTGGACGCGCTGACGAGAGGGAGGAGAGAAGAGGGTCACGGAAAGAAGATGCCGTATTCGCGGGAATTGCTGAACTCAGCCAAATCGACCAAGGCGAGATCGATCTCTCGACATACCCTGCTGGAAGACAACGTCCCTTCTTCCTCGTGTCGTCCTTGGACCCTGACACGTGCAATCCTTTGCCTTGTGCCCACGGGGCTCGTTTTACTGGTAGCGAAGAAGTCTGAAGATTTGAGATGGACCCATTCGTCGAGGAAGGTATTCCATTCCTAATGCCATCCACCCCACATCTTCCGTATCATACAGTCCAATTTCGCGCTCCCACAATATCCACGCACCTATCCCCCCCCCTTTGCCCCTTCGCCTTTCTACACCGTCACGCGCTCGATTGGTCCCCATCAACCCCCCACCTCCGTTGCCTCGTTCCTCATCGCTTGGCCGTTCTAGAGCATGCCCTATGGGCCGGTCACACACGGAACGAAATTTACCCTCCCCGTCAACGATGCTTTCGAATATTTCCTCGGTCTCGTTATACGCGCACACTCTCCTGTTTCTTCTATTGGGCATCCTGTATACCCTCATCGTAATCGAATCGTTTTAGTTTTGAGGGTGTACAATCTCCCTTGGCGAGCGCAACGTGCGATGGACAGCACTGACGGAACTGGGGCATGGTTTTCCCATCCGGTTCAATAACGGATCCTACGCATCTCACATCCAACCCATCACCAACCACTGTCAATAACACCAATAACACCACGCGCCCCCTTCCGCCCGTCGGTCGAACCGTAGTTCCGAGCAGTTCCGATTGTCTCACCGCACTTGATGACACAAGTCTAACGGACCTACTAATTGAACCGGCACTCTATCGTGTAATTCTTGGATCCAGGATGGAGGTAGGCACACCGTCGCTATGGGGTATAGGGGAGCGGATCCGCACCGCCAGGCCAACTCGCCAGTGTAGTTGATACTCTCCCGTATGGCTTGCTGTACACATGAACGAAGGGATTATCGTGAATCTGCTTTCATCAGAAACCCTCTCGAAACTTGCGTTGTAGGGTGACCGGAGCGAGACATCCAAACCGTTCGCCAAAAGCGCAATGCACAAAGGTTGGAGATGGACGATCCTACCCTCCTCGAGGCTATTCTCCAACGGTTGCAGAATGTTTCACTGCCCGTCCTTCATTCGAGGACTAGGACATGTCCAGAATGTGATTACCGTGGTACGGGTGCCGGTTCTGGGGGTTGTCGGACACATCCACTACCACTTACGAGAACCACTGCCCCGAAGTCGAGTAGCCTCTTCACTTTCTGGTGAGTGCTTCCTCCCTGGCGATGACGCCAACCACACACTGGCTGAGTCCACAAAGGCCACGTCGGAAAGGGTAACACGTCCCAAGACCCTTCCGTGACCCGCCGTGGATCACCAATCAACAGGGAAGAATCCAAGGGTCGGCGATCACGGACGGAACGGCGCAAGGGAAGAGATTCATGACGACCCAGATATCCACCAAGTATATTGGGTGCCAAAGGGACGGCTACGGCCGACAGGAACCTTGTTTGCATGCCACTTCGTCCGCTGATGCCATCCTGTAGCGTGATAACAACACATTCGTCTGGGCACATTAGGTACACGCAGGCGTACGTATCCGTACAAACCACTGTTTAACCTTGGGCCTCTTTTTTTGCAAACAGAGTCCGTCGTGTTGTCCAGGCTATCCGACCGCCCATCACCCGCCAGACACCGGCGCAGACCATAAGAATTTGATCTCGGGTGGGCACAAGACAACTGATGAGAACGGTCGCGTCACTACATAGTCATCATAGCGAAGAGCAGAATACGCACCTAGGAGACGGAACAAACTCGAGGTGTGAAGGGGTCCTCCGGAGGAGAGTGAGGAAAAAGTGGTTAAACCTGAGAAGACACCGCTAGTGACAGGCCAAAAGTAGTCTGCAGCGAGTTAGGCGTCGAGGGTCAAAGACTCCGAACGCGCACTGGGGGGCCAAAGGCACCGAAGAACTACACCAGGACCACCACTAGCCACCCGATGTAGAAACTCCGCCGCCAAGCAGGTGTGGTTCGAGGATCCCGGCGATCGGCCGGGTCGACATAGATCAGAGCAAGCGGGTTCGCCAAGATCCGCGACGGTATTTCGAGGGTCCTCCCTCCCCAACTACACGATTTGGAAAATCCATTCACGCGGGGTTTGTTGAGATAAAAGGCTTTTAAATCGTGGACGGCGTAAGGTATACTGACGCCTGAGCCACCCCAACTCGAACAAACGGACCCTCCCATGGACCCCCATTTATGAACGACGGAACGGTCAGACTGTTCGTGTCCACGACGAGCATCGCAGTTTTCAAGCCGTGGCGGATACCGAGGACGATGTGAAAAATGGACACGATCACTTGGAGTTGGTTCGGTTCGGCTCTGGCCACTCGTTCCCACAATCCCTCATCATATCGGGCTCCACAGATTGTATTGAGATGACGCTTGCACGTGTGTAAATGTGTGACTGCATGAGTGTAGTGGGCAATTGCATCCCCAGAGGAGATTAAAGGGGAAAAAATTTAGGTCGGAAACGACAGGAAGAGAATAGGCTGAATCGAGTTCCACGGATTGCCCTCCGAAAGAGCAAAAATCCGTGTGCCACGAACTTGCACTAAAAGGTGAACGCGCGGAAAATCAACTATCCAGTATCTTAGCCCCCGAACACGAGGAGGGCGCCGACACCCGTTGCAGTGGTCCCAAGGGGCGCCTGGATGTCCAGGTCGCACCCATGGGAGAACCAGCCGTCGGCAAACCCTTGACCCTCGCGGTAAGACAAAGTGATAACCGGACTTGAGGGGTCGAAAATCTCTCCGAAGAGAAACGCATCCACCCAACTCCCGACGGAATATCATGACACATGAAGGCCGAGCCCCTCACCAATCCAACCCCCGAGCAGGATAGAACCGGATCTTCGAGGATACGACGTAGGCTTGGCCCGGACCGCGGAGACGGGACCTTGCCTCTTCAGGTCGTGTTTCTTGCATCCGTCCCACGTACTGCGACGTGGTGGTCGGGTTCTGTTAAGAACGGAGCAGTTTCCTGCCAGCAACCTTGAAGAAAGAGATATTCAGACCTTCCCACTCGCGAAGGAGAGACCCCAGAGAGGTCCCTGTGTGTAACGAGCTACGTGGCTTTCAACCTGTCGTTGCCCCAGGCACTCAATCGAACGAGTCGAGAGCAACCTGGGATGATGGCATCACGTGCGCGCCGGACTCATTTGCGGGCACAGGGCCGGTAAACCCAAGCGGGGAGTGTCGAAACCAATGAAATATTCAATTCTGTCTTGGCGCTCCAGGTTGGCAAAATTGTGGTTTCTAGGAGAAACCGATGCTGCTCACTTAGGTGCCGGGCACAACACAATCCACCAGAAGCCTCGTAAAACAATAGACTTGGCGTTTAGAAGGTGTGGGAGTACCTCATCGATGAGAGGGGAAATCGACCATTCTATGTTCAACTTTTTCCGCAACGTCTTGCAATGCGGCTCGTGACAACTGCAGTGTAACTCCACTCTACAGAACGGCCAACGCGCCCATAGTGAGGACAAGGGAAGTGCCGTCTTAAAAATGAATCCACAGACGAAGCGACGGGACGCCGGGTTGCCGTCCCATCCAACGTATATCGCGCCCCACGACAGATCCCCCCACATTGACAGATGGTAGCGGTTGAGTCACTACCTGCCCAACGTCGCGGGGAAGCCTCAGAAACACGGGTGGCGGCGAGGCCGGAGTATAAGGCGTTATGTACTTGAACGGACAATCACCTGAGTTTGAGACCGAAATCCTTGAGTCACGGTGAACGCAAAACAAGAGGTGTCAATTAAAATCTCCCCTACGTCATGGCGTACGACTTCCGAGCCCCATACAACCCATAGCGGATAGGAAGACGGGTTCGAAGTGGATGTGAACACTTCAGAGTAGATCGGGCATGGCCAAACCGAAAACAAGACAGAGTCGAAGACACGGCGTTGCGCCAGCGGCCCGTACACACTCCAGGGCAATTCGAACAAGAGGAAAGGGAAGCAAAGAGAGATTCTGGACGATCGGCCGATATCATCCATTATAAAAGGTACCTCAGTCGCCAGTGCAATTATCTTCGTCAAATTGCTGTGTTGCACGAGGCGCGCGGCAGTGACAAGGCGACCGCCCATCTTTATTAGGGTTCTCATCCTTGCTCGCAACCTCCATCTTGCATCGTATTCTCACAACTGCCTTACTTTGGGTCATGGATACCAATTCCCAACGACCGAAGGGGCGGGGCGCCATCCTATCTTCGCTGAACGTGGCCATCGAGGCCACGAATCTCGCAAAGGAGATCTCGAGTATCACCCCAGCCAAGGCCGTTTTCGGCTCCGTCAGCGTCCTCCTCGCAATGATCAGGGTACGTTCCTTACTCCTCTGCCTTCAGATGTTCCAAGTTCACGCATGATCAGGACTCGATGGCCAACCAGGTGGATTACGTCGAGCTCGGATTATTCTGTGCGAAAATCTGTGGAGCCCTCGACAGGGGAATGAACGGGAGGCGGTTGGAAGAGCTCAGTCAGTCCGTAATCGATGCGATAAACCAATTGACAACGTGAGTTGAATCGCCAATACACGTTCCAAATCCTCCCACTAACCGCACCCTTGATCGCAGGACCGTGGCAGAAATACAAAGAAAGGCCATCAAACGAAATGGCCGGAATTCGGTCTCTCGACTCCTGCATGCGAAGGCCGACGGGGTGGAGATCGCTGCCTGGAAGTCGGATCTTAACGGGATCCTTCACATCTTCAATGTGCGTTCACTGCGTTCCTGCCCGGCCGCCACTAACTGTCCCCTTCTCAGACCGAGCTGGTTATGAATACCCATACCATGGTCGCAGACATGCATCAGAACATGTCGAAAACTCGTGAGGTCCAAAACAGGTCGGTCGTCTCAACTACCAGGGGATCCAGCGTCTCACACTCGCACTTAGCATGGCTGGGGAATCACCACCTCCACCACCGATGGCCTGCTTTGGCCGAGGCGAGCTGATCGAGAGGGTCGTCGGTCTGGCAGAAACCCTCACCTCAATCGCTCTCATCGGGGCCGGCGGAATCGGCAAGACGAGTACTGCTCTGACTGTCCTCCACGACGACCGCATCGAGCAACGATTCGGTGACAATCGTCGTTTTATCCGCTGCGACAAGTTCCCCGCCTCGCTCCCTCATTTCCTCCACCACCTCTCCATGGCCATCGGTGCGGGAGTCGAACATCCCAAGGATCTGACTCCCCTACGGAAATTCATATCATCAAGGGAAATCTTCATCGTCCTCGATAATGCCGAATCCGTTCTCGATCCACAAGGAAGAGATGCCCAGGACATCTACGACGTGGTGGAAGAGCTGAGCCGGTTCAACAACGTCTGTCTCTGCGTCACGTCTCGTATCTCCATCATTCCTCCTGCATGCGAGAGCCTTGATGTACCAACATTGTCGATGGAAGCGGCGCAAGACACGTTCTATTGCATTTACAAACGTGGCGAACGTTCTGATCAAGTCAGCAGTATCCTGGGACAACTGGATTTTCATCCGCTATCGGTCACCCTACTCGCCACAGTTGCACACCACAACAAGTGGAGCACTGACCGACTGGAGAAGGAATGGGGGAAACAGCGGACGGGGGTGCTCCGCACACAGCACAATCGGAGCCTGGCAGCCACCGTTGAGCTTTCGCTGGCATCGCCGATGTTCCAAGAACTCGGTCCTGACGCTCGAGAGCTTCTCGGAGTCGTCGCCTTCTTCCCTCAAGGCGTCGACGAGGACAACTTTGATTGGTTGTTTCCCACCCTCCCCGACAGAACAAGCGCCTTCGACACCTTTTGCAATCTCTCCCTGACATACCCAAGTGGCAGATATGTCACAATGTTGGCGCCGCTTCGGGACTACTTTTCCCCTAAAGACCCAAGGTCATCCCGACTCCTTTGCGCAACCAAGGATCATTACTTCAGCCGATTGTCAGTTCATGTTGATCCTAATGAACCTGGGTTCGAAGAGGCGCGATGGATCGTGTCGGAGGATGTGAACGTTGAGCACTTACTTGACGTCTTCACATCCACTGATGCAGATTCAGACGATGTTTGGAAGGCCTGTGCTAATTTCATACTACACCTCCATTGGCACAAACCACGACCAGTTGTGCTAGGGTTGAAGATCAAAGGACTTCCAGACGACCATCCCTTCAAGCCAGACTACTTGCATGCGCTCTCAGGGTTGTTTGCTTTGGTTGGAAATCACGCAGAAGAAAAACAGCTCCTTGGTTATACCTTGAAGCTCTGCGGAGAGCGGGGAGATAACCTTAATCTCGCTCGAGCGTTGCTGCTCCTTTCTGGTGTGAACCGGTGGTTGGGCCTCTACGAGGAAGGGATATCACAGGCAATGCAAGCGTTGGAAATTTACAAACAACTCCATATCATATTGGGACAAGCGGACTCTTTACTATGCCTCGGTCGTGTTTTGGGCGAAGCCAGCCAGTTTGACGGCGCAGAAGAAGCTGCATCCCGAGCGCTTGATCTCTCCTCTGGCGAAGGCAATCAATTCTTGATCTCCGAATGTCACCGCCTCCTTGGCCATATATACTGTGGCAAGCAGGAGAGAGAGACAGCCGTCAACCACTACAAGGCAGCCCTTGGAATCGCATCGCATTTTAACTGGCACGATGGACAATTTTGGTGCCATTACGCCCTGGCGGACCTGTTTGCCTGTGGGGGCCGGTTCAGCGATGCTCATACTCACATTGAGCACTGCAAGTCGCATGCAGTTGACGACGCGTACAACATGGGTCGCGTGTTGGTGGTGCACGCCCACGTTTTGCGTGCACAAGGTAGACTTGAAGAGGCGAAGCCCGAAGTGCTCCAGGCTACTGTAGTCTTCGAAAGTCTCGGGGCTGGGCTCCATCTGGAGCGTTCCAGAAAGCTCCTCCAGGATATCCAAGAGGAAATGGACAACCTGGTTGCCACTGACGAATCGGGCAACGAAGGTGAGTTACTCAAACAGTGCCGTTTCAAACACCTATCAGTTCTCTCAGTTCTCCATTCTTTTAGGTCAGGACCTCGAATAATAGCGTCGGTGCTTGCCTGCGCATGTCGCTCATCCCCTCGGACTGTTCCCCGTTGTGTTATTTGATCCCCACTCCTCTTCTCCTTCCCCTCCGAGACTTCCCCCATATTAACATCCTCTACTCGCTTACATCTTTTCGTATTTGTTGTCCCACTACTCGTCGTTGATCTCCGTATTGTGTTCGCTCCGCTAGCGTTGGTCGTGATACCATCGATACCCTGTACATTCATGCGCAAGTGCGCGAGGGCGTCCTCGTTACTAGCTCGATGTGCCCTCGTCAACGCTAGTTCCTGGCCCTAGTGGCCCGTTCTAAACCCAGAGGCCGGGACCAGAGCCGAGAGTGACTAACCACCCACCGCGCGGGTAAGAGATAGGACATAAAGTTGATCCTCGCGCTATGAGTGTACGCAGGGCGGGGGGAGGGAGGGGGGGGGGTCGGAGTGCGATGCGCAAGGGAGTGTGATTTGACAGTCTGAAGAGTTTGAGACAGAAATCGATGAGTGATGGGGATCATATGACTAGAGACGTTGCCTGTGGGTCTTCGTATGGGGCAAAATGGACCCGAGTCCCCGTACAACGCATAGCGGACGAAATGACTTGGACATGGATGGAAGTGCCTCAGGGCGGTTGGGATTTGCCACGGCGGACTCCGACATTCTACTTATGTACCTCCGTCGAAAGGGTTGGTTTCGGTCGGTGGTCACAATGGATGCGGGTGACATGGCGAGTCAACTAACCCTACAGGTTCAAGAGACGGTTACTCTATGACAGAGGAGGTATAAGCACAAACAACACGATAAACAGATCCAACCCTCCCCGCTCGATCCTTGCCGTATGTCACACGCCACACACTCAACGATACATACCACCCCACATCTCAGGGCCAGTCACCCTGCTCCACCTCGACGTTTGTATCGGCCCATACCTAAGCTCTCCGCTCTGTAACAGGAGTCCGGCACCCATCCCCATCTGCGGTTGTGTCTGAACAGAACCACCCTGCACGCTCGTCTGAACATGTGGAAAGATATGCTGCTGTTGTGGTTGCGGATCCCGCATCTGCGAGTGAGGATGGGGGTTCGGATGTGAATGTTGAGGGTAAGAAGGGGGTAGAGGTTGGTGGTGGGGAAGAGTGGGAGGAATATTAGGCGGTCCCGCACTGAGGTAGGGAGGCGGCGCATATGGTTGGTTCGGCCGACTTTGCCGAGCTTTCCAGGCCGCCCGGATGGCCTCGGATTTCTCGAGGAGCTGGGTGAGGGTGGCAGTCAGGATAACACAGTTCTGGAAGAGCCGGTGGTCCATACCGTCTCTTTCTCGACACCGTCACGTATACTTTGTATGACGCTCTCTATGGTGTTGATGTGATTACCTGCGGGCTTGTCGTCTCTAAACCGCATCATCCTCCATCCTTCCAGGGTGGGATCCCAGTGAACTTCGACAATTCTATCCTCGAAGTGTTCTCCTGATACCTTCATCCTACAAAGAAAGGTCGCGGTAAGTCCAAGGCGTGGAGAGCGAGAGTTCGAAATCCGCACCGTTCCCATTCGTGATCTGTGACATACATCACGTCGTACGGTTCGTAGTTCGCTCTTGGACCTTCCCCTCCCAGCCACGCATACAACGCGAATACTGGCTTGGCGAAGAAATCAGGTTGGGATGGGTCCGTTGCGGAAGGGGGGAATTTCAGGACCAATTTGAAGTCGACAGAATTCTCGGAGGGCGGTTTCCATTTTAATCTAGAAGGTCGGACATGGGTGGTGAGAGAACGGATGATGGGCACGACGGGAAACAACTTACATGTTTCGGTCGGTCCCTGGTGTGTAGGGTGTTGATACACACGTATAGATCAATCCGTCGTTCTCATGGTGCAAGGCAGGGATGTCAATGTCGAAGACCTTTTCAAGGTGGTATGAAAGGTTCGTCCCTTTCAGGACAATACTACGGCATCGATAAATCGCGGAACGCGGGAGGATATAGAGAATGAGTCTCACTGAAATGGATGCTGGCCAACGATTTGAGGGAACTCGGTGATCATCCGTTCGTACGGTTTGCAGAACCAATCCTTTAGCCGCTATAATAACGCAGGGAAAGCTGGTCAAGCTCGGGTTGTGCAGGTGGGTTGAGTGGATTTACATACACCATACCGCTTATCCAGTGTTCGGGTCATGACGTTCTGGTCATCGATCACCAAACAGTCAAAACACAGGTATCGCAGAGTTCTCTATCGAAAAACGTCGAGGATTAACACATAATTGGAGGGGGAGGATAAGGTTCGCTTGCTCTTTGCGTTTGAGGATCAACATCCAGCACCAACTCTCCGTCTATCAGCGAGTTCTTGAGGGGAAGCCGAGGGTCTTCGTAGTGAGGGAAGTAGAATCCTTCGAGCTGGCGGTAATTGTTGTGCCTGTCCAGCTATCACACGTTTAATTCCAAAACACCGATGACGGAGACCAACCACCGCACATACCAAAAAGACACTCTGGGCTTCCCCGAGAGTAGTTACGAACAACAGCACACGGATACCATCCGACTTCTCGCACACCCAGTAACTGAAAGGGCCATGTTCAGAAAACCTTCCTGGCCGAAGGCGAAGAACGCGAGAAGTTGTGCGGGACTGACTCTTCGTTGATCAATCTCTGGAGGTCAATTGTTGTAAAGCTGACGGGCTGAGCGCCAGGGAACCGGCTGCATGTTGGATCCACGCAGAGTGCGTCAGCCAAGGGTCGAGGAGCGGAAAAAGAGCGAGTGGACGCGTTGACGAGAGGCGGGAGCGGAGAGGCACGTCAGCCTAAAGCCGGAAAGGATAACGAGAGGACCGGACTTGTTGTTGATGTGGCAGAGCTCGCTCACTGCTTTCCTCAGCCATTGGGCTTGTTCTGAACTACTCGGGACGAGTTGGCCTGGCAGTTCAGGGATACGAGGCATCCTGCTGTTGGGTGGAGGGAGACGGTGGCGGACGGTGGGACGGAGATCAGGCGATTTCCAACAAAGGTTGACATCGATGCACACGTCACGCCTGAATACGAGTGTCAAGAGATGCTTGGAGTAAAATAATACAGCGACATTCGATTATGGTAGGCAACGGCAAGAAACTACAAGGGACATCCGTCTGCGGAATTCTAGCGATCCTCAGCCCATTCCTGACGGGAAAAGAGATATCAGAATCCGACCCGCACACGTGTGGACAAGGTTTGTGACTTACATTTTCCTTCTTAATCTGGGCCTGGAAAGCAACAAATAATGGATTAGACAAAGTCCTGAGACGACACGTCGAGTCACAAACCTCTTCCTCAGGGGTGAAGTCGTTAACGATGTTGAAGAGCTTCCTGATCTCTTCAGGGGTCTTTCCCTTGATCATATTGGCAACGGTCTTGCACCCGACGTCGCTACGTAAAACTGTCAAAAACTGAACACGTCGCGCGCGTCGCGGAAAGCGACTTACAGCAGGGGCTTGATGTCAAGGTAGTTAGCGGCGAGGATGATCTCGAACAGCATCTCTTGATCAACGGTGATAAACTTTTGGTCCCATTCACCGATATCGGTCGTTCGCTTCCTGTTCTCGTCCGCGTTGGCCTCGTCAGCAGTGGGCAAGGGCTCGCCACGGTGGTGCTCGCAGTACTCCAAAACCTACGCGATTAACGCGATCAGTCGACACGTACTTAGACATGGGCGGCGTGAAGACGACAAACTTTTTTCAGCACCGACGAAGAGACGTTCGGCAATGGGATGGGCTGGTCGCTCTCCCCGACGTCTAGGGGTAAGCGGGATGGTCAGATATGAGAAGGAGGGGCCAGCGGAAACGGTGGACTTGCCTTCAAGCATGTTTTTGATGAGGACGCTGCGCTCGGCGACTTCCTTGTCGACGACGAACTGTTCATTATCGGAGGTGACGAGGAGGACCATTGTTGCTTGGGTGGTTGGAGAGGAGATGGAGATGGAGAAGAAGAGGGAAAGGAGACGGAACAGCCGAGCGGAAATAGCGTTTTCAAGGGCGTGGTCGCTTTACGTAAGCATCCTCCCCTTTCGCACAGCTTCCACCAGACAATCACCAAAAATGACTTGGCTTGGTCTTTGGCGAGGGCTGCAGTCGCCCGCGGCCTCGAGCCCTTTCTCCCTCACTGGTAGGATAATTGCTCTGTTTCCTCGTTGCCATGGCTCACGGCAAAGAACGCAGGCCTGGGATCAGTTAGGACCGCCACGAAACGCGCCGGCGGCACGGTCAGAAACCACGGAGGGTCACCTGGAAAGCGGTTGGGAATCAAGAAATTCTCCGGTCCGTCCTCCTCTTTCGCGCGGCGACTGTGGTTTGCTGAAAGACGCGTTGTAGACCAGTATGTTATCCCGGGGAACATCATTGTCCGCCAGCGTGGATCACAATTCCACCCGGGCCAACATGTGCGCGCTCTATTCTGATCCTACCCGTTCCTATTCTCCGTAACACTCTCGATCATTCCACAGGTGAAAATTGGCAGGGACCACACAATCTACGCCACCGCTCCTGGATTCGTCCGCTTCTACACGGAGAAATGGATGCGGACAGACCGTAAATTCGTCGGAGTCGTCCTCACCAAGGGAGAGAAGCTTCCCAGAGATGATACAAACCTCGGCCGCAGCAGGCACTTTGGTCTTGTCGACGTCAACAACACCGCTCCTAGCACGCAACCTTCACTATAGAGCCCACACCACTTCCCACCCGCTTGTATCCTATATTAACCACCCTAATCGAAAGACAGCTATTTGCTCCACTGTCCAACTTGCTCGCAAGCAGTGCCCCCCCCACCCACACATCCGACTTTTCATCGGCACCATCCCACGTTTATCCATCCGCCCTGCCTTCCGCCCCGCCTTCGCGCCCACCATCGACCCTAGTGTTTTGCCAAAAACCGCCACAGCTACGGCGAACGTTCGAAAATCGGATACCTCATTGTATCGCTTGGTCGGCGGCCGGATTCCGTCAACTTGAGCTCGGGAGCAACCGTATCCCCTTTCCTGTAGTTCCCGAAATTGCCCCGCGAAACCATTCGTGCCAGAGACCATAGGGACCGACAAGTATAGGAGTCTCATAGAGTCTCGTGTGTTCATCGACCGGCAGGTCAGGGCGTGTTATCTTTGCCATGAGGTCGACCCTCTCGCCCGTAAACGCGTAAACGCCCACCAGCCCTCGATTCGCAAGTACGTGAAAAGACTCCGGACCACAGATGGTCTGGCAGGTGTAGACTAGCGTCCGTGTAAATACCTCGACAACGGTACCGACGGGGGGTATCTCCCCGCCCTCCTTCCTCCAGAAAACCCAGGACCTAGGCGGCTGGTTTTCGTATACATAAATCGTCGAAGCTGAAGTTATTCCAGATGCCTTTCCTCGAAGTCTCGAGAACTCTCGAATGGACTTGATAGAACTCACCGGCAGTGGTTGGTTGTGGCTACTGGTGAGGGAAGCCTTCCCCCGCGCGCTTCCACTTCCCGTTGGCCTCTTGGTTCATTTCCCCTCGACCCCTCTGGCAACTCGGCGATAGGCGTACAGCCATCCGATTCGCTCTCTGGGTTCTGGGCCGTGACCAGGTCTTGCTGTGACACTGGAGTTGACCGACTGCCAGGCCCAATCACATGAGGCGGGTTGTGATCCAAGCTGGAAATTTTCGGTCTGTGCCCGACGGATACAGCACAGGTCCTGCAGCCCCAGGGATAGAGACTCGCGTTGAACTGATTTTTGCCGCTCATCCAGATCCGTGTGCTGGGATTTCCCACGTTCACAGGGGAGGCAGTTGCAAATCTCTCGCTCATCATTGCGATCGATCCGCGGTGTAAATTGATGTTGAGGACGATCTAATTGACTTGAGTACAGCTATTTGCGTTTCGATAGACCACCTCTGTACAGAATTCGTTGTTTATCTATTGATCGTGTTGGAGCCTGGCAGCCCGGCATTGCGGCATCAACCGGCCCCGACTCCGGGTCCCACCGGGCTG
>Ga0307511_10003229_pt1 | contig 16778 bp, 14 predicted proteins | sample 13_EM_MG_FD_200266 | JGI IMG/M metagenome (GOLD analysis project Ga0307511, IMG submission 200266) | Populus trichocarpa ectomycorrhiza microbial communities from riparian zone in the Pacific Northwest, United States - 13_EM | ecosystem: Host-associated > Plants > Roots > Unclassified | place... | reverse complement strand
AGGGAGGAGAGTGGGGAAGGAGGCCTGGTTTTGATGCCGAACTTGACGCCGCAGTAGAGGCAGCGTATGACGACGATGATGAGTTCGATTTAGGGGCTTATGGAGACGATGAAGTGGTGGTGGTGGAAAGCCCGGATGGGCTTGCTCCGGGTTCATCGAATAAAGATCCGGGAGTTGAGTTGGAGAGGGCAAAAGAAAGGGTGAGGCGAGTGGAGCGCGAGATGCGATTTGAGATTGAGCAGGATGAGGAAAGAAGGAAACGACTGAGGGAAAAAATTATGGACACCGACATGGGTTTTTACGATGATGATGATGATGAAGGGGAAATGCTGCTGGGGGATGTAACTCGGGACTACTCGCTTGATGACTTCGAGTTTGATTTACAGTCAAAAACATCGTTACCAAGGGATCCTCGCGAGTCTTCCTCGAGTGGCATGTCTGCATCGACTTGGGTTAGCTCTGTGGCTTCGAAGAAGAGTTCACTCATGTCTCATGGGTACACTTCCGGCACAGCACTCCAATCAGTAGCAGAACTACCGCCTTCGCGGCCTCCTTCTGTTCCACCACCACCACCGCCGCTGAGTGCGCTGCCCTTACCACCGCAGCTACCACTCAAACCATCGCTCGAAAATATTTCAAATTTACCATTGGTGACGTCCACTCCACCGCCAACTTCCCCTCCGAGGACCCTACCACCACCACCTCCTGGCCCACCAGGAGGTTCTCCTGGTAGGCTTCACAGGCCCTCAAGCTTGAACGCAATGGGGTCTGGGGTGAGAATGCGAAGGTTATCTGGCTTGGCTGCTGGCCCATTAATGATAGAAACTGCTGCCCCTGCATTGGCAATAGCGACACAAGATATCCCTGAGTCATCGATTGCAAGTCCATCGTCTATACCGACATCTGACCCGCCAGCTCCACCTCCTCAACTTCCTCGTGCTACGTATGAAGAAGTTATACAAGAAGAGCTTGACGCACTACATCCTACCGCCTCATCACCCACGCCTTCGATGTCACAAGACCCACCGCCTCCAGTTCCACTCAAAACAAGCGGTACGGTCAGGCCTTTTCCAGCATCTCCGCTCCCAGGGACCGAAAATGCTGGTTTCAGCCTGATGCCACATCCATTATCTGGGCTTCCACAAGAGACCGTGACACCACGCCCTGGATCCCCTGCTCGCTTTGCCAGTAAGATGGCAAACCTTCCCGGCCTTAGGCAAATTAACTCATCTTCTAGTTTAAAAAACCTAAATAAAGTATCGTCACCCGAGATGGAAACTACCTCGCCCATAACACCAGGGCTCGGAGGTTTCTTTGGGTCAACTGGAAGCACAACTAACCTAAGGCTCATCAAGACACTACAAACACAGTTGACTACTCCTCCCACTCCTGGTGGGATGGTGCCAATGACCCCGGGATATGCCTTCTCGCCTGCTTCAGGATTGGGATCAGGGGGCCTTTCCTTATTTGATAGCAAGCTTCACTCGCCTACGACTCCTGGAAGCCCAAGCTCCTTGATCCCAAACCCTCCAGTACCACTAGAACCATGCCCAACTGAGCCTTTGTCAAGACCCTTCTGGCTGATGAGATGTCTATATCAAACAATTACTCACACAAGAGGTGGATATATATCCGCCCGGCTTTTCGTCCCAAAAGATGTTTGGCTACAGAAAGGTGTCAAGATCAAAGCCGTAGACGACAAGATATCTGCTTGCGACCTAGTATCAGCTGCACTTGCTAAGCTTACCATCATACAAAGCGGTGAACCGGATTTGAACGCCATATATGAAGAAATGCAATCTCTCGAAGGGGTACTCGACCGTGTACAAACGATGCTTAGTAAGAAGCTTGGGAGTGAAGTTGGTGCAGCTGGAGCGACAGCGCTGTACGGAAGTGGGTCAAATGGTGACACCGGGGGAATGGAATCTGGCAAGGTTAGCGTGGGGAAGAGCTACCTGTCGTGGAGGAAGTTAAGGTCGAAGAACTCGAATACTGCCCTTGCTTCGTCATTTGGTCCCGAGCCTGGCTTTGACACACCCAGTCTACCAATGGCCACACCCCGGACGGGTCCCGACTCACAGAAGCCACCGGAGAGGAACCTGAAGTCTGTTTCGTTCACCGGCCCGAATTCAGCCTATATTGCAGCTCTAGCGAGGGTATTTGATGCTGCTCAAGTTCTAGGTAAGCTCATGACCCCTAATGGGTCATTTTATTGAGTATAGATTGCTGATGTGTGAGATATAGACCGACTTCCACCCATAGATTCGGGGAAGCTGTCACGAAAGGCCCAAGTTGGCCTGGAGCTCAGCCAAAGACACGCGGCTGAGTTCTTTGGGTTGTATATATGCCGATTTGTATTGGCGGATGTGACGACACTATTGGATAAGTTTTTGAAGAAAGGGACGGAATGGGTTGGGAGTTGAGAGGTGTTTGGTTACTGCTGCTGCTAGGGGTCCATGACCCTATGATGGGTGAGCGTGGTGAGGAGGTAGTCCGTTCAACTTTATTGCCATGATTTGCTCATAATACCATGCCTCTATGCTCGCTTCTTTGCTTCTTTGTCTATATCTTTTTTTTTGGTTATTGGGATTCTTCGTCTTATGCTCTGCTTGCTACTACGCGCACCCGCTCACTGGTTTTTGTTGTGTATCTTGATAAATGTGGATAGGCGAAAGCTGGTAGATCTCTCCTTTTGCTTGTATTTTTGGCCATTGGGTTTTTTTTTATTGCTTGTTGACTTTTCCTAGCTGCTGTGCTCATGCATTATCACTTATTCTCTTAGCTTTTATACACGCTATATGCAGTACGTTTTCTTCCATCATTTTCTCACTCAGCATCATTATACCATCCTGCTCAGGGCTCCTGTTGACAACGGAGGCCGCGGATGCTTCACTTCTTTTCACAAACCACTTCAACGTTTATTATTATCATTTTGAATGGTGCGTTCCAGGGATATTTCGGTATTGTTCTGTACTGTATAGATAGATGTTGGAATAGTACTAGTATAGTAGTGGGAGGTAGTATGTATATGCCTATGTATGGGGAAATACTGAGGGGGATATTGATTCTGGAGATCAATATAAAATACACCTGTCTGGCTTTGATGACTAGATTTTCATGTTTGCGAAAAAGTTCAACTTGTGATGAAAGGGTGAATTTATCGAGTGAAAGGTAGTCATCAGTTTTACCGTTTGGGAGTTGCACAAGAAATGAATTTGCTGGTATATATTCACTACATGAGTTACGCACTACTTAACTTGCATCTTAGGCACCTAATTCGTCTCCTGCGTCGCCAGCCTCCCGGCTACACTCCCCCCTCTCCACGCAAACGTCGGATCCCTCTCCCTCTCCACCCCACCCTTCACCACCCTTTCCTCTGGCACGCCCCATCCTCCTCCCCCGGGCGTATTGATAATAATCCTCTCCCCCGGCTTCATCTTTGCCGTATTCTTCCCACCCAGATTAATAACCCTCACCCCCGCCTCCGCAGCCTCATCCTTCCTCATCCAGGTATTAACCCCACATTCTGCATCTTGTCCTCCATTGAGCCCATATGGATGGAACACCCTTCGCTCACTCAGAATTGAGACCTGCACTGGGATTCTGAATTCAATATCCCGAATGACGCCGTCACCACCCCTAAACTTGCCTGCTCCACCGGATCCTTCTCTGATAGAGAATTCCCGAAGAATAACAGGGTACCGACGCTCAAAGACCTCTGCATCAGTGATTCGAGTATTGGTCATGTGGGTATGTACACCACTTGCCCCATTCCATCCCTCTCCAGCTCCAGACCCACCGGCAATTGTCTCGTAGTATCCGAATCCGGGGATATGTTTCTCTGTTTCGGGGTCGTATCCTCCGTAGCCAAATGTTAGGTTATTACAGTCGCCTTGACTCGCTGCACAGGCTGAGAATGCTCGGAGGATTACATCAGTGATGCGTTGGGACGTAAGCACATTTCCGCCCACGACGGCGGCCTTTGCGGATGGAGAGAGGAAGGAGTGGGGGGGGATGATGACGTGGATGGGGGTGAGGCAGCCCTGGTTGAGGGGAATGTCGGCATGGATGAGTGCGCGGAGACAATAGATTATCGCGGAGTAGGTCACGGCCCGGGGGGCGTTTAGGTTTCCTTTTTATTGGGGGAGAGGGGGTAAGTTCACGTGATGACTAAACGTTGGGGTATTGACACTCACCATACATCTCGGGTCCAGTCCCCGAAAAGTCGAAGACAGCTTCTCCTTTTTCCTTATCGATCTCAACCTTCAAGCAAATAGGGCTTCCATCATCCATGTAATCCTTTGCCTCCAATACCTTCCCTTTAAATTTCTCGCTAACCTGCCTCAGCAAGTTCCGCACACTTTGCTCGGCGTTACCCTGAATACTCCTCATATAAAATTGTACCACATCTTTGGTGTAAGCCTCCACCAACCCATTGATGAGATTAATACCCTTTTGATTTGCGGCAGCTTGTGCTTTGAGGTCATTAATGTTATCTGCTAGACATCTAGTTCCGCTACAGCCAGGGTATTGTGCAGGCTCATCTCGCAGAAGCTCGGTGATCCGTTCTTCGTTGAATTTACCCTCAGATATTAATTTCTCGGACTTGATAGCGGCACCTTCTTCGAAGAGTTCGCGGGAGTGGGGCGGCATGGAGCCGGGGAGAATACCACCAATGTCCGCATGGTGAGCTCGGGAGGCGACATAGAAAATAATCTTGTTACCCGAGAAGGCAGGGGTAATGACGGTGATATCTTATTTATCGATTTAGACTGAAAGTTTTTTTACAGGGGAAGTAGAGAGACATACCTGGAAGGTGTGTCCCTCCAAATTCGGGGTGGTTGGATACAATGACATCGCCATGCTTAAGCTTGCCTTCCCAGATCTTAGCCTGTGTGCGTACGCAGGTGGACATACTACCAAGATGAACGGGAAGATGGGGGGCTATCTTCTGTTAATAGAATTTCCAATACCCTAGGGAGTTAGAACTCCTACCATTTGCGACAAGCCCTCCATCTGAATCAAACAGAGCGCAGGAATAATCAAGCCTCTCTTTGACATTTGTTGACACACTAGTCTTCTGAAGGGCTCTACCCATTTGTTCTGCAATAGCCATGAAGCGATGGGCGAAAATACTCAACATGATTGGGTCGACTTTCTCCGTGCTAAGCTGCTTTCCTATATGTGCCTCGCCTTCTCCTAGGTTGATGATGACATGGGTTTCTATAATCAACGCAGAAGCCTCTGGTGTAACGACTATGGTCTGTGTTCCATCGGCAATAATTGCAGGCCCTTGGATCTTGTCTCCAACCTTCAAGTTTGGCAACTTGTAGATTGGAGTTAGCCTCCTGCCACCTTCGAAGTAGACCTCCGTTATAGAATGCTTCCCTGTCTCATCAACCGGCGTGGATTTGATTTCTCTGAGCTGCTGGTCTGCAGTTTTGCTCTGGCTTCTCATGCTCTTCCCAATCCCACGTACACGGACGTCGTCAATGATTATGTCCCTATCAGGAAGTGTGAACCCAAATTCCTGTTCATGTTGTTTAATAAATGCTTTCCCGAATGCCCATTGCTCGCCATCGAATTCCTTGGGGTCTGGGTTCACAATCATCAGAGCTGACTCTGTGCCCCGGTATCTCATGTTTAAGAATAACTCATGTACAATCTCTGGGTCTCCAAAGCCTTGCTCCCGGAGAGCAGCACTTGCCTTTTCTTGCAACTGGTTGAGCCTGTTGGCCAGATTTGATTTCTCATCTTCCGAGAAGACGACAGAGCTAGGTTCCTGGACTTCTTGGACAACATCCGCCAATGCCATTCCGTAAGCGGATAAGACTGAGGAGTACCTATGAATTAGAACCTGCTTGACACCCAATGACTGTGCGATTGCCACAGCATGTTGGCCACCAGCTCCACCAAAGGAGGCTAGACGATGCTGGGAGGTGTCATATCCCTTTGCCTCTGTTAGGGAGCGGATGGGGCGGGCCATGGACTCGTTTGCAATTTTAATAAAGCCATATGCAACCTCTTCTGGGGACAGTTCTTTCCTGTCATCAGCTTTGAGCTCCTCATTGATTTGACCAGTAAGTTCAATGAAGGCTTTCTTGCTTGCTTCATGGTCTAGTGGTTCGTTTTCATTCTTCCCAAATATGTGGGGGAAGAACTCTGGAAGTAGCCTTCCAAGGAATAAGTTGGCATCGGTGACAGTGAGTGGTCCCCCTTTGCGGTAACACGCAGGCCCCGGGTGAGCTCCAGCGGACTCTGGCCCAACCACAAACAACCCATTCCTCCAGAAGAGCCTAGATCCTCCTCCAGCGGCCACAGTGTTGATATCCAATTGAGGAGACTGGATAGTGACTCCCGCGGTTGTGGTTTCGAAAACATGTTCATACCGTCCAGATCCATAGCGGGAAACATCAGTGCTGGTTCCACCCATGTCAAACCCAATGACCGGAATATTTGTCTCAGGGTCGTAAGATGTCAAGGCATAGCCAACGACACCTCCAGCTGGACCAGAGAGGATTGCTCTAAGCCCAGAAAATTGCCCAACATCAACCAAACCTCCATCACTCTGCATAAACTCACACCTTGCAGACCTTTCCTCACTGTTCCTTTTGGGGCTCCCCACTCCCAAGCCATCTCTGAACCCCTTCTGGAAACCTGAGACATACCGCTTAATTTCCGGGGTAAGATATGCATCTGCGGTTGCGCTCGTAGCTCTCGGCACAAGCTTAATCATGGGCATAAGTTTCGAACTGAGACTGATATGTGAAAATCCAATTTCCTCAGCGACTTGTCCAACAAGAACTTCGTGCTCGGGGTATGTGTAAGAGTGCATGAGGGCTACTGCTATGGAACGGAAACCTCTCTCATAAAGTTCTTTCAAGCTTTCATGGACTTGAGACTCCTCGGGTCTCTTCAAAATACGGACAACTTCTCCAGATAGGCCTTTAACAAGGTTTTCATCCTTTGCTTCCTCGACATTTGTAGTAGCTCTCTCCGGATGTTCTGCAAAGTCTTCCAGAGTCACCCTCTCATCAATCTCGACAACCTCTTGGTATAAAACCTCGGGCTTTCGAATGGCCAGGTCAAAGATTTTGGGACGGGATTGATTGCCTATAGCTAGACAGTCTTGAAAACCCTTGGTCGTTATCAATGCACACCTCTCTCCCTTTCGTTCAAGCAGTGCATTCGTGGCCACCGTCGTCCCCATACGAATCGATTCTAGTAGCAAATACTGAAATGTAAGCCACCAGTAGCTGGAATCTAGAATACATATGCTTCAAGGCTCACCAACCTATTTGTGAAGTGTCCAGCGGTTCACCCCTCGGAATCTCCTTGCCCGTGAACTTTTCCAGCAAACGTCTAATCCCTTCGAGGGGAGCATCATTGTAGTTGGATGGATCGACGGAGAGCAGTTTGATAAGAACATCGTCCTCAAGCTTCCCCGTGCCTGGGTTACCCACGCAGTCTGTAAAGGTTCCACCCCGCTGACCTTAAACGTTAGCCAGTCATCAATAGAGTAAGAAGCCTCGTATAATTTTATACGTACATCTATTGCAATTCTGATCCCTTTTGCCATACTATAAAATCTCGCCAACTACTTCTTACTTATATATATGGAGTGCTGAAGAAACGAAATGTAGATTTAAAGGGACCGCAAGGACTAAAGCCGCCGTAAGCAGGATGAACGGTAACCTGATCCTTGAATTCATAACCGGGCTTCAAGCAATTGTAAGGCTACCACGTTGGATTGGTAATGTAATAATAACCGGGATGGTGGGACCTCGCAGTTGATATTCCGGTGAGTGGTCATGATTTGCAGTAAAATCGGTCTTATGACTGTTCCGTGGCCGACAGTAGTACAGTACCAGATTGGGATGATGTCTTGGCAATGAGGCGCAACCTTAAAGCTCGTAATTCGCAGGGAAGCTTCCCCAGGTTCTGCAGCCCACACCCCACCTTGTAACTAGACTACCCACTTTGACACTCCAGAAAGGAATCTCCGACATCACACACAGACCACTCTACGATAAGAGACTATAATATTCGATTCTGGCCTCATTTTCTACAGACACAATCTGGGGTTGTAGGCTGGAATAGGGAACCCACTATATCCCAGCCATGGACAAAATACTCGATTCACTCATCTCTCTTTCTTCCAAACAAGTCCCAGATGATGTTTACGACCGGCAAATGGGCAGCATCATTCAGGCTTTAAACAAGATTAGTGCTAATCAGATGGTATCGAGTGGAGGCATCCAGCTATTGGATGTCTTCAGCCCATCGGAGCAAAGTGTCGGTTACCTTTACATCTTGTGAGTTCTAATTACTTCTTGCATTATAGTAATGGAAGCTAAAGGCAGTCAACTGAGGTGGCAGTGATGGCTAACTTGTCATTGTTAACGAATAGACTGGCAAATATTCGACTTAGAGCAATAGAGTCGGGCGAAATCTGGAAGCGGACAAGTAGCTTCTTGGAGAGTTACGACCCTAAACAAATAAGCTATGTGCCAGAACAGTTCAGAGCTTTGGTAGCAGAGTTTATCACAGAGGCCGCAAAGGTGTGTGATTGCTTTACTGTCGAGCGTATGATCTGATGTGCGGCGTATAACTAATGGATTTCGACGGATAGCCTCTACTGGTTGTACGGCCGCTCAAAAAAGCTATCCTCCGCTCCACAAAACCTACACGATACAGCTTCCTCTACACTTGCTTTGTTCAGAAGTGCCTAGAGGCTAAATGCTATCGTGATGCTGCTGCTATCCTCGACATGAACTTGACAGAGCTACCTTCGAAGAAAGAAGCAAAAGACATTGGCTATCAGGACGTAGTGGCATATTTCCTATACGGTGGGATGATCTATATAGGTTTAAAGAATTGGAGGCGAGCTATGGATTACCTCACTTACGTACGTTGGGGAGCTTGTATGCTTAATCGTGTGTTGCTGACAAGGGTATTCCGAATAGGCTGCTGCATACCCAGGCAATGCCTGCTCCGCCTATCACTTGGAAGCCTACAAGAAGTACCTACTTGTTGGGCTCTTACTGGAAGGCAAGGTAATTCCATTATCATGACATTAGTTACTAGCGTAACCAGCTTACATGAAATAGCCAGTGAATATACCGTCCGCAACTAGCCAGAACACTCTTCGATCATATCGAGCATTAGCAAAGCCTTATGAGGTATTCACCTCAGCGTTCAAAACCGGGGATGCTGAAGCACTCCGACAACAGGCTGCGACCTGCATGCCTATGTTTGAAGAGGACGGCAATGCGGGGCTTGCAACACAGTGCATGGAGGCATTCAGGAGATTTCAAATAGCTGGCCTTACCCATACGTATGTCACATTAAGCGTGAAGGAGATCGCAAGAAGGAACCTGGAGACATTAGGGCGTGGCGGTGGGCAAGAAGAAACTGAGAGATACATCTTGGGAATGATTGAACGAGATGAAATACGTGCATCTCTACTGCACGACAGCCCCAGCTTACCAAATCCGGGCTGTGTAATACACTTCCACAATAACCCACAATCTGAAAAGAGAAATCTAAGAGCGTTGGAGGAGCAAATTATGCGCACAGTTTTCATAACCAACCAAGCAAAGGAAATGGAAAAGAAACTGGGACTCAGCAAGGAGTACATCAACTTCCTCAATAAGCTCGGCAAGTCTGGTGGTGGCGGTGTGCCTGGTGGGGGGAATATTGGTGATGCGGATGCTATGGACACTGGGGATATGTTTGACTACCTCGCACGCGGCTCGACCGGCTACAGCTTTGACGATATGGGAGACGAAGATATCATGCACCAAGATTCCTTTGATGACGAATGATGCTTCTAGTTTGTTTGCTTTATTACATCATCTGCAAAGTACGGCTAAAGGGATGTATGGGAGTTCTTTGTTTGCATTGGTGTTGTGTTTGCTGTCCAGCCTGTCACGTGTAGCTTTCATGCCCTTGAATTGTAAGAGTCGGGTGTCTAAGTTCGCTCGGGGTACTACCTAATCTGATCTCGTGCCAGCTTGTTGCAGGCACATGACAATCATAAGCCTATTGGCCGATTACGTAATTAGTGCAAAACTCGGGTTTTTCTTCCCAGCTGTTCCCAGCACTCCTTCTACACTCTCCACCGTAACGCAAACATCACCAAAGCGACTCAACAGCAGCCCCCAATCTATCATCAACCCAGTCGAAAGACCACATCTCTTCTATACGCACATCTAAATCTTCATCATGTCTCGTGGTGGAACTACTCTCTATGTATGGTACCGTGCAACTCTCTTAGCTGCAGCTGCTTTTACTGACACGACAACCTTCATGTTAGGTCACTGGGTTTTCCCATGGCACAAGAGCCAGAGATCTTGCTTACGAATTTGAGAGGTACTGAACTACAGTCATTCAGCTCGAGCGGTCATCATCGTCGTCACCCTCGTCGTTACCTTACCCCCATCGCACTTCGCCTGTAGAGCCGTTTTTGTCAAACTCCGTCCCTCCTGTCATACCCATCACACGTTCGTTCGTTCGTTCATTCGCTCGTCCTCGATTCGAAACCGAACCGAAACATTTCCGCAATTCAATCGTTCCCCTTCTAAACATGCCTATCCATACCCGTTTTCGTCCCGTTCAACTGGCCGAACAACACACACCGTGGTCGTCAGTCGTTTCAATAAACTTCGATCTAACGTGCATCTCTCAATTGTCCTAAACAGGTATGGCCGATTAGTCCGTTGTGATATTCCGGCACCTCGAACGGCCGCTTCACGTCTGTAAGTATCGATCCTACCTAGTCGGACTATACGGAGCTCAATCTTGACACTGACGGCGTCATCCCCTTCGAGAAAAAGTTTTGCTTTTGTGGAGTATGAGAGTCGCCGTGATGCTGATGATGCTTACTACGAAATGCATGGTCGTCGTATTGGACGCGATGATGTTTTGAAAATTGAGGTATGCATTGTTCCATCCATTCCCTTGACGTCACGTGTTTCAAGCCGTGCTAAACCTCCTCTTCATATAGTGGGCTAGAACTCCTCCATCCGCTAGCTGGAGGTTTGACAGTGGAAGAGATGCTCCTCGTGGACGGAGGGGCGGTTCTCCCCGACGCAGTGCACGCTCGGTTAGTCGCGACCGTGGCAGTCCTCGTGGTGGCAGGGACAAGCGTGATCGTCCAAGCGAGCGCTCAAGGAGCCCAGCCAAACGTGACGACGATGAGGTTGCATCTCGAGGCGGAAGGGATGAAGAGATGTCTGGAAGGAGCCCTAATGGGCATGCCAACGGAGACGAACACCGAAAAGGTATGTATTATAATATTGGAATGCATTGTAACATAAACCCGCTAACACGACCTAGATTCCCCACTACTTCACGATGACCTGGACACTGCCGCGGATTTGGCCGAATAGGAACAGCCATCCAAGAAGAATGTTCAACAGCTTGAAGCCTGGAAGGTCCAAAGGATCCCGGACTCTATCTGGTGAACTACACTCGGAGGAGAAATATTGGCCATTAATGGCAACATGGTGACTTTCGTCAATACATCTTGCTACCGTTACCCCTTCTGCGTACAGCTTGTATGCAGCTGCTAAATGAACCCCTTTCCTTTATCTTCGTCTTCTAGTACTTATGTTTTTTCAACCTTTTGTCGTTTTGTGTTTAGTCCTCCCATAATTTTTCCCTTTTACTTGTGTGCTTGCTTTTGAGTTGGTCTGCTCGGTGACAGACATGGAGGAGGAACTAAGCCGTGCTTTAGTCGGCAGTGTTTCACCTATGTTTATTCAAGGTTTTGTAGTGTCGAGTCAAAAGCGAGCGAACGCGGATCGGGTTTGAGCATACGATTACAAAAATTCAACCATCCTCTCTATCTGGCCTCCACCATCATCGTCGTCATTCGAGTTCCTTTTCCCTTTCCGTCGTCATCGCGTCATCATCATCCTCCTCCTGTTTACCTACAACTTATTCGTCAAAAAATTCTACTACTGTTGTACCCTCCTACCTATCGCGTTTTCGAACACCGGCAGTCATGCAAACCTTCGGCTCTACTATTGACAGCGTTGAAAGCTGATTTCAATAAAAGGTGAAGAATCCTTTCTTACATAATGTTGGGGTTAGTTGTCTTGTGGTTGTAGAGAAAGTATGGTGGCACAGGTAGGATTGGATCGGATGAGATGAATGAAGTTTTCTAATTGGGCAAACCGGGCATATGACATTGCTATTTCGTTGCTTTAGGGTAGGGACTATTTCAACTTAAAACGTGCGTACATAGCTACCACGTAGCTACTATAGCTCTAGTAGATATCTCAAACAAAAGAAAAAAAAAACATATAGAGCTGATGTTATACATGAATGGGGGCGCTTTGAAGTGATTGGTGACGTGCTGAAGTCCTGGAGGAATGGTACTCTGTTCGTCCCCGCCATCCACGACTCAGGGTAACATGCCTCGCTTGGACTGGCGCAGCTTCCTAGCTTGAAGTGGCGTAGCCCCTGCCTTCCAGCCCCGCGCTACAAAAGTTCGTAACCCCCCCGCTACAGATACGGCCGAAAAGTAAGCATATATTCAGGACGCATATTCAACTACCCAGTCACTCACCGAGAGCTCGCAGGCGGGTAGCCAACTTGGGTATATTATACCGTTATCCATCACCTACAATATTTGCTAACTTAATTCCAATGCTGGTGTTCCAGAGGTCGGTCCAGTCGGTGTCTTGTCAGTCGACAATTTCCAATTGATTGTAGTGGAAGTGTGCTCGAGCCCCCCCGCGACTCCCGGCACCGGCAGCCATTGGGTGGGCATCGAGGTTCGGACATTACACCGCTTTTATACAGAATTGAGGATGCGGCCTTTTACGGTACAGCGACTACGGCTGCTCCAGCAGAGGGCAGTGATAATACAGGAGTCTGGAATGGGAATTGGATCTAGCCATGAGGGAAGCGGAAACAGACGGGGCCATTCATCCTCGCAGCGATGTATTCATACCAAAGCCTCAGCCCTCCCCTCCCTGCCGTCAAGTTTGGTTGTTCCAACATACCTCGCCCCAGTACTCTCTTCTCCACTCAGAGGAAGAGCACGTCACCCTTCAATACAGCAAAAGCGCACTGGTACCTTTTACCGCCCGAGCCGGTTTGTGAAACTCCAAGAGGAGGTAGTTACGCAAGGCGGGCCTACCCCTAGGCCTGCCGGCGCCCACTTCGACATCAGCGATCCATCCAATCGCCCTTGTTTGCACACATCACGTTTAACAAAGATTCCAAAGTCAGTCCCTGGCTTCGACGTTATGGTTCAGCTGATTGTGTACCTCGATGATCATATTGGGAGTTGCCCCACTCCGGAGGCTCTAATGGCGGCGTATCATGTGCTCCTGGACGACTATCTAGAGACCAAAGATGGGGTGACATGGCCGAAAGCAGAGAGGGAATTGCTGGAAGAGCATGCATATGTGTTGATGAGGACGTACGAGTATTTATGTGAACTGAAGTTGAAAGAAGCGGAAATACAAGCATCTACGCTTCCTACTTCTAGTATACCTACTTCTTCAATGAGAAAAAGAGCTCAAGCTTCACCATTATACCTTCAGACTGTACGGAATACCATAGGCGTCTTGCAAATGACCAATTCCTCGAACAATTCCTCGGAATATTTCTATCGCCTCCTGTTTGCGGATCTTATGGCAAGGGAAGGTATGCCGATATCTTCGCTGCGCTCCGCATTACAAGCTACGACTTTGACAGATACCCCGTCTGCATATGAATCAGACCTTGCAAAGTTACTATTCCAAGATATTGTATCTCGCCCTAGGTATGAGCCATTAACGAGTGACTACTTACTTATCTCCCGGATATTAAACAACAGAAATGCCGGTGCATCCGCTAGCAGTGATGAGCCTCTGGCTATATGCTCTACGGCGTGGGAAAAGTACGGAGAGCATGCAGTGACAACGGAGGTGTGGGTGGAAGTCCTCCGCGGGTACACACTTAGGGGTGATGAAGAAGGGTTCGACCGGGTGTGGGACAAAATACTTAATCTCTACAGTGTCAGGCCTGATGCTCGGATGTGGCATCAACGAATTGCTATTCACTGCACTGTGCGTGATGGGCTTGATGCAGCAAGAATGTGGTGGCACAAGTTACGTTTTGAGCCTGGGTCCCCAGAACCAATGCTTGATACCTATGAACTCCTGTTGCAGTTTTATTCTCGGCGATCGAAAACTCGAATGGCTGGTAATCTGTTGTGGAGTATGATGACTGTCTTTGAACTGCGTCCTCCGGAGCCAGGGTCTCCTATTGATACCGTGGGTATGCAGAAATGGTGGGCCACGATTGCGAGTTGGGCGAGTACAATTGGCGTGGGAATGGAAGTGGAAGTACAAGCTGGTGTGAAGAGCGTTGAGTTTATCTTTGAAAAGATGGAGAAATTACACAAAGAGGATGGGAAGAAATGGGTACCGCTGCCAGATGCAGTGATTCTGAGCAAAGTCGTTGAGGGTCTTCTTTCTCGGGACAAACCGTATGCTGGAGATGTCCTAAATCTCGCAGAAAAGTGGAACATCAAGCTCGATAGGAAGCTACTAAGCCTGAAAACTCAACTTCTTGTGCAGAAAGAAGATTGGAATGGAGCATGGCAGTCCTACGAAGAGATGAAAATCCACCCTACCCCGGAAGGTGACAACGCAATTGAGTTGAGAAAACTTATCCGCGGATTGGCTGGTATTGCGACAGGGCTCTATGACCCAGCTGCGGACGCAAAAAACAGGCAAACTGGAGAGGGTGGCCAATACCAAACGGCTGGTACGAGACATGTGAAGTTGAACTGGGGTCGCGTTCATGACCCTCCCCTGCCTAAACCACCACAAACCCCAACAGAGCTATCGAAGATTAATTATCTTCTCAGTGACCTGTACGACTGCCATTTGGCCCTCGACGCCAACACCCTGTCATCACTAATTGTATATCATCTCTCTACAAATACTCTCTCTTCACTACCCCCCTTGCTGGACAGCACGATATACACCCTCCCTGCATCAACTCTTCACCGATTAACAGTTCTCTTTCTCACGCATATTAGATCTCCCCGGACATCTCTCTTATCTGCCTGGGACACATACCTCCTCTTATACACACACTTCCCTCCCACGCAGGTCTCTCCTCCAATCAGAATGAGTCTAATGCAAACATTCTTCTCCCTCAGCCGAAGTGACATGGCAATCACCATCTTAACCCACGCCCCCCCACCCATATCCTTACCAATGTTCATCACTGCCCTCGACGGGCTCGCTCAAACCCGGGACGTCGAAAACCTCCAACTAGTCCATGACCTCTGCAAACTGTCCTCGGCGATCCCATCCCCGCCCCCAACATCTATCCTCAATGCCCTCATGAATGCATATTCTCACTGTGGGCTATACGAAAGAGCAATGAAGTTCTGGGGGACTATAAAGAGATCAAGAGCGGGACCGGATTATACTAGTATTAGTATTGTCATTGATATGTGTGGGCGAAAACCAGGTTGGCTTGGCGAGGCGAAACAGATTTGGGAGACCTTGAAATTGTTCAAGATTGAACCGAATTCGAATAATTGGGCAAGTTATGTAGAGGCGCATGCGAGGCATGGGCTGTATAATGAAGCGTGGGATATTGTCAAAGGCATGGAGGCGGAGGGGGGAGGGAAGCCGGACGAGAAGGTGTAAGTATACCTTGCCCCCTTGAAGAGTAGGGGATGAGCTTTGGGATTGATGAGACTTGAATGTAGCTAATATTTTTGATTTTTGCGCAGGTTATCAACACTATACAACTGCACCCCCCGCGACCGTCGGAAGGACATCGATGCCTGGGCCTCGCAATACTATCCCGATGTATGGCATCCCTATAGAGCCCGCGACTTGGATAGGCTACTAGAGAGAAAAGAGAGGCAGGAGCGGACGTGGTTTTTTGACCACGAAAAAGTAGAGCGGAGGAGAGCGGCAGAGAAGTTAGGAACTGTTTTGAGTGCATCTTCCACAGCAGACGAATATGAATAAAGAAGCCGCAGGCCTAAATAATTCCTGTATAATAAATTATTATATTAGAGGTGTATATACTGTATCTGGATGGGAAAGCTTTTTTCAAAAGGGGGGCGTTTTGAATTTGGATATAGAATCTGTGGTTACCCTCACTATAGAATTATGTGTTTAACAGAAAAAAAATTGGAGTCACGACGACTCGAACTTGGATATTAGCAACACCTCGTTTCGATCGAGGGCCCTCCGGGTTATGAGCCCGGCGCGCTTCCGCTGCGCCATGTTGCTTGGATGATAGTCTCTTGCTCTTATTAGCTATATTAACCTATAAACACCAAGTTTCAGGGTAATGTATTTTAGTGGAAGAAAAAAATAAAAAACCGTTTTCAGATCCACCCCTATATCTTGGGACATAATACGTATTCTAAACTATTATATTCGCTTCTATTAGATTCTTAATTGGATATACAACGCATCATTTCGTGCGTGGGCGCGTTTTGTCAAATTTTTACTATGAGATCCCAACATGCCCACTTTGACAAAGGCAATACAGTCCCGCTGGGCACCCCATGCAGAGGCCAACTCCTGCCGAACCTAGCACCTAGGGCACTGGGAATCTACCTGGTAGACTGCGTTCGCGATGGAAATTTGTCATTGCTATTTGAACGTTGGGTCCAGCGGAACTAGCTATTCCTACAAACTCAAAGCCCCATCCGTCAGCGAGGCTTTGTGCCGATCAAGAGTCAGAGCAATTAAGAAGGCTATAGCGATTCCCCCCCACCCCACCTATTATTTTTC